>Ga0190270_10000485_pt1 | contig 17352 bp, 14 predicted proteins | sample Popmic320T_FD_133748 | JGI IMG/M metagenome (GOLD analysis project Ga0190270, IMG submission 133748) | Populus adjacent soil microbial communities from riparian zone of Weber River, Utah, USA - 320 T | ecosystem: Environmental > Terrestrial > Soil > Riparian zone | place: USA: Utah | collected...
GAAGTGTCGTACTTCAACCTCAGCGAATATCACAAGAGCGGCGCATTGCTCTCGTGCATGGTGATGCACCTGAACCGCCGCTCGTACAAAATCGCGCTGATAGCGCAAGACGAACGGCAAGAGGCTGGCCTGGCCGCTTTGCAGCCCGCATAGCGGCCACCCAGAACCCATGTCCGGCCCCAGCTTTAAGCGCGTATTCAAACCAATGGCGAACAAGAGTCTTTCGTCCATCATGTGGAAGGTGTCCCTCCCGCTCATATTCGTGGAGGCCACCGAGACTTTCGATCACCTGATCGATACGATCTTCCTGGCCCGCGTGGGCATAACGGAGCTCGGCGCGATCGCCTTGGCGGACACGGTGTTCCTGCTGTTCCTGGTGTTCCCGTTCGGGTTGGTGGACGGCATCCAGATTCTGACCGCCCGGCGAGTCGGGCAGCGTCGGCCCGAGGCGGTGGGAGCCGTGTTCAACCAGGGCTTGGCGCTCGTCCTCCTCGTGTGCGTGGTGTCCGGCGCCGCGCTCAAGCTGGCGTCGCCCTTGGTGGGCGAATGGCTCGTCGAGTCCAACGCCGTGGGCGACGCCGTGGACGGCTACCTTCAGATAGAGGCCTACGGCCTCGGTCTGTCGGGCGTGACGTTCGCCCTCGGCGCGCTGTTGACGAGCCTGGGACGGACGTGGGTACTCGTCCCGGCGACGATCATTATGATCATCACCGACGTCGTCCTGAACTACCTGTTCATCTTTGGAACGTTCGGCTGTCCCGCCCTTGGAATCCGCGGGGCTGCGGTGGGGTCACTGGGGGCGGAGTTCGCCGCCGCCAGTTTCCTCACCGTATACGTCTGGCGTCGTCTCGATGCGGGGCGGTATGGGTTCTTCAAGTTCCGCCGGCTCGGGCGCGGGACGGCCCGACTGCTGGGCCAAATCTCCATGCCCATCGCCGTTCAGGGGATCGTGATGAATCTTCGCTGGTTCGCGTTCTTCCTGATCCTCGAGAGAGTGAGCGCCGAAGCTCTCGCCATCGCCAATGTCGTGTACACATGCTACATCGTGCTCTGGATCCCGACCGAAGGCTTTGCGGAGACCACGTGCTCCATGGTCAGCCGCTTCGTCGGGCGGAATCGGAGCCATCGTATCGGCGGCGTGCTCAAACACGCCATCGGCGGGGCGCTCGTGGCGACCGTGCCCTTCATCGTCACCGCATTGGTCGTCCCGGAGTGGTTCATCGAGGTGTTCTCTCCGGGGGCGGACATTCTCGCTCAGACCATTGCGAGTCTACGCGTCGTGGCCATGGCGATGTTAATCGCCATCCCAGGACAGATGTGGTTCGTCGCCGTCTTGGGGGCGGGAGATACGTCGGCGTCTCTTGGAATCGAGCTCGCGCTCACCTTGACGATGATCGGCGCCGCCTACTTCGGCGCCATCCACATGGCGTGGCCGACGCCGCTCGTCTGGTTGTCGTTGCCTATCATGTGGGTGGTGGGCCTGACTATCTCTTACGGCTGGATGAAGTCCGGCATATGGAAGAGGCTTGAGATCTCCTGATCGTCTTGGACTTTCGACTGATTGCTCTTTCATTCTGGATAAGCTTTCGAGGCAAGTGGGAGACTCGACATCGGAAGGTTTGAAGTGATGTTACTAATTGATGAACCGTACGCGGTAATCGCCCTCGATGAGCGCGATTTCGGGCCGCACAGTCGCCATGAATTGTCGATCTCGCTGACCTTGGCGTTTCTGCTCTCGGCCCGTCTACGTTTCCATTTCCCGATGAGCGCTAACGTCTCAAGGGAGGTCGATTGCGCCTTCGATCAGGTGTTGAAAAATCTGCCGCTGGAGAGCAAAGGAATCGCCTACAGGAAAGACCTGCGCCGCGAAGGAAAGATTTGTTTGCTCGAGGGGGCGAACCTGGTGATAACTTCTGACCCTCAAATTCAAAAGAGGATGGATGCCGGATCTAGCCCGAATATTTTCCTTGATTTCAAAAGCGGTCGTCCGCCGTTTATCAAATGCGGATTCCTGGAAAACCTGGAAGATGACATTTTGAAACAGCAGATCATCGTCTACTCAAAGCTGATGAACACAGTGCGCGACGCCGCCCAACCTTTAGGCATGCTTGACCGGCTTGGCGCCATCGGACAGGGAAAGATTGTTGATTTGATCCTGTTCGAAGCCGATCCGTTGGAGAAAGTCGAAAACACCAGGCGGATTGCCGCGGCGGTAGTCGGAGGCAAGCTCCTGCCGAAGGAAGCATTGAAGGAGATGCTGGTTGATGCCGAAGCGACAATCGCCGACAGAGGGCGGCAGCGATAATTCTCGGACGGAATCAATCCTTACGAGAAGAGATTTCTTAAGGCGGAGCGTCATTGCGGCGACGGCGCTTGCCGCGCCGTCACGTTCAGAGACTGAGGGGCAAGATCGGATTGGGCGCGCGGAGTCGTCGAAGAAAGTGATTATCATCGGCGCCGGGTTGGCGGGGCTTTCGGCCGCGTTTGAACTGTCGCGAATGGGGCATGAGGTAACTGTACTTGAATCTCGCCTCAGGATCGGGGGCCGCGTCTATACGCTGCGCGAGCCTTTTTCCGATGGGATGTACGCCGAAGCCGGCGCGGCCCGCATCCCGGATAACCACCAACTGACGCTGAAATACATCAAGCTCTTCGGTCTCACGCTCGATCCGTTTGAGCCGGACAACCTGGCGCAGGTGGCTTACATTCGCGGGCGGCGAATCAAAATCCCTGCCGGCGAAGAGGCGCCGCTCACCGGTTTGCCGGGCGCCCTCGCGCCTGAGGAGCGGAACGGAAGTCTGGCCGGGCTCTGGGAGAGATACGTGGCGCCTGTATTGAAAGAGATGGGCAATCCGGCGGCTACAGGCTGGCCTCCTGATTCACTGAAGAAGTATGACCTGGTTACGTTCGCCGAATTTCTGCGCCAGCAAGGAACCTCGCCTGACGCCATAGCATTGATGGAGATGCCTTATTACAAGCCCGAAGACGACATGATCTCGGCTCTCTGGTCGTTGCGCGAAGCCAAGCTGTTACAAGCGCAGACGCGAGATTACAAAATCAGAGGCGGGAATGACCTGCTGCCGAAGGCTTTCGCCGCGCGACTTGCCCGTAAGATTCGCTACGGCGCTCAGGTGATAAAAATCGAGCGGGATGCGAACAGCGTCAGCGTGCTCTGCAGACAGGGAGGAGCGACGAACAGGCTGACGGCGGATTACCTCATTTGCGCCATCCCTCTCACCGTTCTCAGGCGGATTGAAGTCTCTCCGCAATTCTCGCCGGAGAAACGGCGAGTTATCGAGCAACATTCATACGAATCGGCCACGCGAGTCTTTCTCCAAGCGAGAGGGCTGCGATGGCAAGGCGACGGGCTGAGCGGTTTCGGCTTCTCCGATCAACCCGAAGCGATCTGGCGCCCGACATTCAATCAATCAAAAGGGCAATCAAAAGGGCAATCAAAAGGGCAATCAAAAGGGCAATCAAAAGGGCAAATGGCAAATGGGCGAATGGGCGGACGCGACATCCTGGTCTCTTACCTCTCAGGCGCGCAGGCGCGGCGAGTGGCGGCGATGAACGAGGGCGAAAGAATCTCTTCTACGCTTGACCGCTTCAAGAAAATTTTTCCCGGACTGCGTGAGAACTTCGAGGGCGGCGCGTCGTTCTGCTGGGACGAAGATGAATGGGCGCGCGGCGCTTACGCAATCCTGAAGCCCCAGGAGATGTTCTCATTGCTACCGCACGTCGCGCGTCCGGAAGGGCGCGTGCACTTCGCGGGCGAACACGCGTCGGCCTGGCCCGGTTGGATGCAAGGCGCGCTGGAATCCGGCAATCGCGCCGCAAAGGAGATCAACGCCGCGACTTACTAGGCCAAACTTGTAATTGATGTTATGCTCTCAACCATATAGGTAGACTGAACAATGCAATCAGAAGCCACTTTGACCTCACCTGGCTTGCCCCAATTCTGCAATTCGTCGGCGCCCTGCGTTGCCCTGTGTCGAGATTAGCCGCCACTTTTTAGTACTTAAGGAAGTGAAAAAGCAAACCCGACCCAAAGAAAATGAAAGCGCCAAAAAGAATGAACAAGAAGAATCAAAAGGGACTGCTCATGTTCTGTCTGATCGCGTTGTTCTCTGTATCCCCTTCTTTCGCTCAATCACAAGGGACGCCGACCGGTCAAAAAACTCAGCAAGCTCCTCCACCAACCACTAACTCAACGCCATCCAGCATACCTGCTGAAGCCGCCGCCGAAACACCAGCGCAGGTGACGGATAAAGAATCTACCTTTACCTATGGCGCGGAGATGGACTTCAATTCGCGTTACGTATGGCGCGGCCTTCTGCTCGACGACGGGCCCGTCGGGCAGCCGTCGGCATGGATTTCCGCCTTTGGATTCACTTTCACCGCATGGAGCAATGTCGCCATGACCAGCGCATCTGGGGGCGCCTTCGAACCGTTTCCACCTCCGCCGCTCCCGCCTCAGAGTAATGCTGCCATGACCAGCGCAGCTGGAGGCGCGGGCCTAAATTCGGGCGGCTTGATCCTGACATATGACCGCGATTGGAAGAAGCTCAAGATCGAGGCCGCGATCGACGCATATATGGGCCGGATGTCATCAGACATCGATAATCGCAATACGATGGAAGGCTCGCTGAAGCTGTCTTACCCGGCCGGACCTCTCCGCATATTCACCACCCACGCCTTTGACCTTTTGGCTTATCGGGGCGCGTACTTTGGCGAGGCCGGGCTGGAGTACGAGAGGCAGGTCACGAAAAATACCGAGTTCAGGATTTCCGGCAGTTCGGGCTGGGCTTCAGCGAAGTTCAACGATGTGTACATCGGCGTCAATAAATCAGCGTTCAATTTGGCAGGAGTCGAGGGATCGCTCACGTATTATTTGGGAAAGCATCTGTATTTCCGGCCGCACATCGAGTTCAGTTCCATTACCGATCGGCTGCTGCGCGAGCAGTTGGCGCCGGCCAACATCGTTAATTTTGGACTAGCTTTTGGTTTTAGCAAATGAATTTCCGACTGCTGTCGGGTCTTCCCGTGGGCGCCACAAATCAGGAATGAACGCTCAGATAGGTGAAGTAAAGGAGATCGTCCTAGAGCGGTTCCAATCGGCCCCGGCCGAACTCGGGTTTCGCATGCCGGCCGAGTGGGAGCGCCACGAAGCGACGTGGCTCGTCTGGCCTCATCGGCTCTCGGACTGGCCCGGGAAATTCGCGCCCATCCCGTGGGTCTACGGCGAGATCGTCCGGCGACTGGCGATGGTGGAGCGCGTACGGATTCTCGTGGCGTCGGCGGCGCACGAAGCCCGGGCTCGGCGTATCCTGACACACGTAGGGGCAGCCTCCGATCAAGTCGACTTTCTGCCTTTTCCCACCGACCGCGGCTGGAGCCGTGACAATGGGCCAATCTTCGTCCGCCGCCGGAACCCGAAGACGGAGGTGGCCATTGCGCGCTTTGGTTTCAACGCGTGGGGGAGGTTCCCCGACTGGAAGCTGGACGACCAGGTGCCCGAGTTCGCCGCGAAGGCGCTGGGCCTGCCACTATTTGCCATACTGGCGCGGGGGCGCCCATTCGTCCTCGAAGGAGGCGCCATCGACGTCAACGGCCGGGGCAGCCTCGTCGCGACGGAGCAATGCCTTCTCGACTCCAAGGTCCAGACCCGCAACCCTGGGTTGTCACGAAACGAGATCGAGGAAACTCTGAAGGGCGCCCTCAACGTCACGAACTTCCTCTGGCTGGGGGAGGGCATCGCGGGGGACGATACCCACGGCCACGTGGACAATCTCTGCCGCTTCGTGAGCCCGGGCGCCCTCCTGCTCGCTCGCGAGTCGAACCCGCGGGACGCCAACTACCGCGCCCTTGAGGAAAACCGTGAGCGGGTGGAAGGGATGCGCCTGGAGGACGGTTCGCGGCCGGAGGTCGTGTTCCTGCCGATGCCCGCCCCACTCGTTCACGACGGCGTGCGGCTGCCCGCCAGCTACGCCAACTTCTACATCGCCAACCACACCGTGCTCGTTCCCACCTTCAACGACCCCGCCGACCGCCTGGCCTTGGGCACGCTGGCCGAGCTGTTCCCCGACCGTCAGGTGATCGGTATCCATGCCGTCGACCTCGTGTGGGGGTTTGGCACGCTGCACTGCCTGACCCAGCAGCAGCCAGCAGGCCAGGACTGAGCCGCCGTCTCGGCGACGCAAAGAGCGCAGCCGCCTTTCCCGCCGTGGGCGCCTAAGAAGCAATCTTCGGCAATAACCTGAACCATAAAGCCGGGCTGCCTATTGCGCTGTATGTATTCGTGGCGTACAGCTCGTACGAACATCGACGGCTCCCGCTGGCCGGGTTGAACGACTGCTTCAGCCGCAGCCTTTCGTCCCTCGTCATCCGTCCCTCGTCATCTTTCCCCAGGACGAGGGCGCATTCTCTGCTCACACACGCCCTGGCCACACATTCTTTCCTTTTCAACTGCTTTTTCAAATAAGCCAAGGATAAGTTACTCAATCCTATGATAAACGCCTCCATTTATTCTTATCCCCAACACAACTTTTTCTTTACCCTCCCCAACACTCCCATTTTTCAAAGAACCGCTGGAGGCGACGTTTAGTGTGCGAGTAGGGCTAGAACGCCACAAAATCATCAAATTCCCGATAGTGCCAGAAACGTCGGCGCCATGCGTAATGGCGCCTCAATTGCATAGCCAGAAGCCGTTTTTGTTTGTTGCGATGTAACGATTCATCCCCACCAGACTCATTGCCCTTCCCCCCAGTTCAGAAAAAATTTCACCGTAGACCGTCATAGGCGCATTTGTGGGTATGACGGCCAAGGAGGTACCCGATGACCGAACAAGAGAGAATCAAAGACATCGAGGAACGAATCACCCTGGAGGGTCTATTGTCCGGCGTGAACCTGGATAGTTTGCCGCCCGGGGAGTCGGCGCAGCTCAAGCGAGCTGTGCTCGACCTATACAGACTCGGCCATGCCAGCGGCTTCAAGGCCGGGGCCGATCACGCTACGAAGATTGTCGCAGGCCTCATACCACAACTCCGCTACGTTATACAGATGCAATGGCTAACGCAATGCCTCTCGGCGCGAATGCGCGAGCATTTACGGGATTTCAAAAAATCGCTGCGTTGGATTCGCGCGATGATTGGCAGAAGTCAGCGACTCCGCCGCTTTCCGACGATTCGCGCGATGATTGTCAAAAGTCAGCGACTCCGCCGCTTTCCGAGTGAAGCTTTGAGCGGCATTTGGGCGATCCGCCGGTGAAGCTCCACCTATCTCAAACTCGATGAAACTCAGCGTAACTCAGGCTCCATTTTTGGCGTAGAAATAATAACCGGTTCGACTTTTCGCAACTGGCCTAAACTCGCGATTCTGGAGACCTGATGAAACGCCGATTGCTGTCTGTCGTGATACTCGTCTGCGTGTTTTTTTTCTCCGCCGACGCCCACAAACATTGGAATAGAACCGGGAGCCCCCGCTCCCGGTACCGCATCGCCGACGCCCGCCAACAGAACAACGAAAATATAATCGCCATCATCGGGGCGACCGTGATTGACGGGACCGGCGCCGAGCCTTCGAAGCAGACCGTCGTCATCCGCGGCGACCGCATTGAGGCCGTCGCGCCGAAAATCGAGTTGACCGCGGGTACCCGTGTCATTGAGGCCAAAGGGATGACGCTCATGCCCGGCCTGTTCGATCTGCACACGCACCTCCCCTACTCTTCCGTCAGCGGGGGCTTCAACGACTGGCCGAAGAATTTGAAGGCTTACCTATACTGCGGCGTGACCTCGGTGGTCGATTTCGGCGCGTACGGCGAGATGTTCGAGCCGATGCGTCGACTGATCAGGACTGGCGTGGTCGCGGCGCCTCGCATCAGCCTGGCCGTGCGGATAACCACTCCAGGCGGGCACGGGGCGGAGGGCGGGCGCGGCGAATTATTCTCGCTGGAAGTTTCGACCGCGCGAGAAGCCCGCGCCGCAGTGCGCCGCGCGCTGTCCTATCAGCCCGACGTGATCAAGGCCTTCACAGACGGCTGGCGTTACGGCGCAGCGCCCGACATGAGCAGCATGAACGAGGAGACCTTGACGGCCCTTGTAGACGAGGCGCGCAAAAACGGCCTCGAAGTCCTCACTCACACCGTCACGCTCGAAAGGGCCAAGATCGCCGCGCGATCCGGCGTGGACGTGATCGCGCACGGCATCGGCGACAGACCCGCCGACGAAGAGCTGTTCAAGTTGATGAAGGTGAAGGGAGCGACTTACGCGCCGACGCTGGCAGTATATGAACCGCGCGGGCGAGACATCCTGACGCCGCTTCTCGGCGCGGTGTTGGCGCCTGCGGCGCGCCAGGACTTCGTCCCGCCGCAGGATCCGCCGATGCGGCCCGTCGACGGTTCGGCCGAAAACGGCGATCCGCCCCGTGTGCGCCGCTGGGCAGTCTTGCAAAACAACACCGCCGCGCTGCGCAAGGCCGGAATCACTTTCGGCGTGGGCACCGACTCCGGCGTCACAGGTACGCACCATGGCTGGGCCACGTTGCGCGAACTGCAATTGCTGGTCGCGGGCGGTCTGACCCCGCTCGAAGCGATCACGGCGGCGACAGGCGCCGCGGCGCGGGCGATCAAAGTCGACGGGGACCGCGGGACGATAGCGCCGGGCAAGCTCGCCGATCTGGTTCTTGTCGAGGGCGAGCCGTACAAGGACATCCGGGACGTCGAAAAAATCAAGCGGGTCTTCCTGGGCGGGCGCGAGATCGACCGCGAAGAGCTGGCGCGCGAAATCGCCGAGCCCGGCCGGACGCCGATCCCGGCGATCAAGGCTCGGGAGTTGATAGACGACTTTGAAAGCGCCAACGGCCGTAGTTCCATCGACACGCTCTGGGTAAATTCGACCGACTCCGGCGTTGACGCCACGAAGATGATCTTCGGCAGGGTGGCGCGCAAGGGCGGCAATCACGCGCTGTCGGTCACGACGCGAATGTCGGAAAAAGACCGCGCGCTCGGCCGCGTCGACATCCCGCTCAGCCGCGGCGCGATCGAACCCGTAGACGCGACCGCGTTCCGCGGCGTTAGATTCGACGTTCGCGGCGATGGCGATTACCAATTGATCGCCTCTGCCTACGGCCCCCCCAACTTCCACGCCCCCTTCAAAACCTCGCCGCAATGGCGGACGATCCGCATCGACTTCTCTTCGTTCAGACAGCCTCAAGCCCAGAGCGTCCCCTGGCCCGGCGACAAGCTACGGATGCTCAGCTTCGAGATCGCGCGTCCCGCCGGGACCTTCGCGTGGCTCGAAATCGACAATCTAAGATTTTATCGTTGATTGTACGGCTGAGAGGGGCTAAATTGGTCGTATCTCAAATATCGGAGGCTCAATGAACAACAACGGACTTTTTAGAAACCTCGACAACTACACCCGCAACAGCCGTAACGAATTCGAAGACAAACTCGCAACGCTAGTCGAAATCCCGAGCATCAGCAGCGACCCGGAAAGGGTCGGAGACATCAGTCGCTGCGGCGAGATCGCGGCGCAATTCCTGAACGATCTGGGCGCCAGGGCTGAGATCGTCCCGACGCCCGGCTACCCGGTGGTCTTTGGCTCGCTCATCACTGACCCAAAAAACCCGACGGTGACGATATACAACCACCTCGACGTGCAACCCGCCGACGCCTCGGAATGGAATAAGGCGCCGTTTACTTTCCACAAGGAGGGCGACCGCTACGAAGGCCGCGGGACGACCGACGACAAAGGTCCTGCGCTGACCGCGATGCTCGCTGTTCGGTACGCCGTCGAAAACGGCCTCCCGCTAAATTTCAAATTCATCTGGGAGCTCGAAGAAGAGATCGGCTCGCCGAATTTCGAATACTTCGTCAAGCATAACAGGGGCCATCTGCAAACCGATTCGGTCCTCGTATCCGACACGATCTGGATTTCGCGCAAACAGCCCGCCGTCCCTTACGGACTGCGCGGTTTGCAGGGCTTTCTCTTCAAACTGGAGACGCATGCGAAAGACGTGCATTCCGGGCTGGTCGGCGGCGTGGCGCGCAACCCCATCGGCGAACTGGCCCAGGTCGTCAGCCAATGCTACGACGCGAAAACGGGCAAGGTGAAAATACCCGGCTTTTACGAGGACGTGGTTCCTGCCACAAAGGCCGAGGTTAACAGCTTCGTAAATTCTGGCTTCACGACCAAGGGTTACCAGAAAGCCCACGAACTGAAAACGATCCGCCCCAATATGAAGAGCGAAGCCGACGTGCTCAAGGCGTTCATGGCCCTGCCGACCTTCGAATTACATGGCGTCACCGGCGGATACAGCGGCCCAGGCGTCAAGACCATCGTGCCTTACCACGCGGAGGCAAAGGTCAGCACACGGCTCGTGCCCAATCAACGTCCGGCGAAGATCGCAAAATTGATCAAGGATTTCGTCAAGCAGCTCAACCCCGACGTGAAGGTCGAGGCGCTCCCCGGGCTTGAACCCTTTCTCGGCGACTTCGAGGGCCCTTACGCCGACGCCGCGCGCGTGGCGATGAAGTTTGCGTTCGGACGAGAGCCGGCCTTCACACGCGAGGGCGGTTCAATCGGCGCGGTCGTCACAATGCAGAAACACCTCAAAACGCCGATCACCTTTCTCGGCCTGAGCCTGCCTGAACACGGTTACCACGCGAAGAACGAGAATTACGACTGGGGCCAGACAGCAGGCGGCGTCAAGATGTTCGTCAAGTACTTCGAGGAGATTTCGAGACTCAGATAAAGAGGGAGTGGGGAATGGGGAGTAGGGAGTGGGAGTAGGATCTTTTCCCCATTCCCCATTCCCTATTCCCTATTCCCTATTCCCTATCCCCCATCACCTCGACAACTCCTGAATCACTTGCCACTCCGTAATACTCACTGGCATTACGGACAGGAGCGGCAGCCGCGCCGGATCGAAATCGCCCAGAACGCGCGACGCTCTGATTTCGGCCAATAGAACAGGCTCGGCGAACTTGCGCTTGGGTTTTATTTCGACGACTACGACTGACGCGTCGTCCTCTATTGGATCGGGATAGGCGTCGGTGACGGCTTCGGCCATTCCGACGACTGCGTTTTCGTCGCCTTCGTGATAGATAAGAATCTGGTCGCCGAGCCTCACTTCGCGCAGGTTCTTGAGCGTGATGCTGTTCCTCACGCCGCTCCACATCACCCGCTGATCTCGCTCCAGATCGTCATATGAGTAATCTTCTGGTTGGGTTTTAAACAGCCACCGGTTGGGCATTGATTCGACCTCCTATCATAAGTGCCATCTTCAGTATTGGATACCGAGAAGACGCCCGGCCCGAATTCGCGCTTCGGGCGAGCAATGACAGAAAGGGACTCAAGGCGTCTGATAGTCAAGGGGGTATTTGAGGAGGAGGATCTCTCGTTTCGATACAGGGTTTGCCACACGTGGTAACGACTAATGGTTTTTGAGAAATAAATGGCTCCCCCTTTGCGTCTTTGCGCCTTTGCGAGAGATGGGCCTCCTTATTCAGGCGGCGGTTCTCGCCAAGGCGCAAAGACCGCAAAGGAAAAACGCCCACTACTATGGCGTCACTTAATTCTCAAAGCCCATGAGACGTTACTACATGGCTATTTCGGAGGAAGCTATTTCGACGCAGGTTTCGCCAAATCGGCGATTATCGCATTGGCGGCGCGTTGCAAATCCAGCGGGGAAAGGATCATTTGTAGTCCGCGCCGGCCCGCGCTGACGCTGATGCGTTCGTGATCGAGCGCGCTCCGGTCAAGATAGAGAGGATATTTCTTTTTCGATCCGAGAGGCGCCACGCCTCCGCGGATGTATCCCGTCAGAGATTGTATTTCTTTTACGGCGACCATCTCAACCTTTTTATCGCCTGTTGCGGCGGCCAGTTTCTTAAAATCCAGCTCGGCGTCGCCCGGGACGCAGGCCAGGATTACGCCGGTCTTGTCGCCCCGGGTGACCAGCGTCTTAAACGTCGCTTCAGGAGGCATGTTGACCTTGCGCGCCACACTGACGGCGTCGAGTTCGTCTTCGCTGACTTCGTAAGCGCGCAAACAGTAGTCTATCTTCAATTGGTCGAGCGTTCGCGCCGCGATCGTCTTCATTTTTGAATGATGCTACTGTCTTGCGAGTTTGCGCAAGTGAATGCTCCCTCCGCTGGTTTGAAGAATCAGCGCCTGTCCTCCCCCGTTGAGGGTCCCTCGGAGCAAGCCTTTTCGCAATTCGCCCTGGATGGTCAGCGGCAGTTCGGTGGTCACGCCCCCGCCGCTGGCTTCCGCGTTGATGTTCAACGCGAGGGACTCGTCCAACCCTACCGTAATTCCTCCTCCCGAGGTGTGGAGGCGACAATCTTTCTTCGGCTGGCCGCTGAGCGCAGCGACGATCGGGCCTCCGGAGGTCGAAGCGTCAATGGAACCTTCGATGCGATTTATCCTGATCGCGCCGCCGCTGGTCCTGGCAACCGCGTCGCCGGCAAAATCGGCGATTTCAATCCCACCGCCGGAGGTTTCGGCTAATAATTCGCCCGTCCCCGACCCGATGTTTATCCCTCCTCCGGACGTCCTGACATCCACTTTTCCATTGCAACCGGCCAGCGTGATGCCTCCTCCAGACGTGGTTCCGTTGATCGGGCCTTCGATCTTCCCGAACTGCAAACCGCCCCCAGAAGTCTTCACCCGCACTTCGCCCCGCAGATCGTCAACGCGGATGCCTCCGCCGGATGTTTTAAGGTCGACATTGAATTCGGTCGGGATAGAGACCACGTACCGCACCTGGAGACCGGAACGACGCCACCGCAGGAATCCGCTCGGATATTTTGCGCGGATCATAAGGTCGTTTCCCTGTTGTTCGAAGCTGACCTCATGCTGGCTCAGGATCTCCTGCGCCCTGGCGTCGCTCGACCATTCGACCTTCCGGAGAACGTCCACGACAATCCGGGAGTCGCCAGTGGTCTTCACTTCAATGGAACCCGGCTCCACTTCCATTATCAACCTGCCTCCGGGTCGAGTGGAAAAGGTTCTCTGAATATCCCCCTGCGTCGAAGCCCGTACATGTACGCTATCGCGTTTCACAACCCAGGCTAACGCCAGCAAGCCGGTCCCAAGGAAAAGCGAGATGAGAATAGCTGTTGTTTTCATGGTGTTTCCTCCGTATATCAGTTAGTAGTCCCGCCTTTAGGCGGAATCGTCAGCCACAGATCCATTCCGCGATACCGAACGCTTCCGCCTAAAGGCGGGACTACGAACTGGACTTTTCATCTTTTCAAGGCGTCGAGATGTCACATGAAGGTTCGTCAAAAACGTTCAATAAGTTTCAAGAAAAATGCGACGGCACAGGGATTAGTGACTCTTCCCTGCCCCGCGATTCAATTTTTTTTTGCAAACCCGAACGCGTTTCACTCGCGCCGAATCGCTGCCAACGGATCAACTTTCGTCGCCCTTCTCGCGGGAAGCCAGCAAGCCAGTAGCGCGACTGCCGCCAACAGGAGCGGAAGGCTGATAAAAGTTACCGGGTCCGTAGCGCTCACCATAAATAATAAACTTGCGATCAGGCGAGTCAGCGCGAAAGCGCCTGCCAGACCGATTGCGATGCCGACTAATACCAGAGCCAGCCCTTGTCGCACAACCAGTTTGAACACATCGCCGGTCTGTGCGCCCAGCGCCAGACGAATGCCAATCTCTTGTGTGCGCTGCGTGACCGTGTACGCCATCACGCCATAAATCCCCACCGCGCCCAGCAACAGGGCCAGGAGCGCGAACAGTCCGAGCAGCAGCAGCGTGAAACGTCGCGTGGCGACAGATTCATCCAGATAGCTCGCCATTGTTCGCACATTGCCGAGCGGCTGCTCTTTGTCTATGGCTTGAATCTCGCGCTTGATCGGCGCCACGAAGCCGAGTGGATCAGCGGCGGTCTTCACGGCCAGATCCATCGCGTACATGCGTTTGGCGACCCAGCCTTCGCCCATTTGCGACCAGAGGCGGTAAATCTCCGGCCGCCCCTTTCCTTCTTCGCGCCCGAAGTGCCTGACGTGCCGCACGACGCCGACGATCTCCCGCCAGGGCATCTTGTCTCCGCCGACGAGCACGCGTTTGCCGACGACTTCGCTCAGCGGAAGAGCCGCAAAATGTTTACGGGCGAAATCTTCGTCAACGATGACCACCGGTTGGGAGTTGGCGTTATCCTGCGGCATGAAATAGCGCCCGGACAACAACCCGATGCCTAAGACTTGATGGTAAGCGGGGCTGACCGATTGAATGATACATTCCTGTTCCTCGCCGGGTTGCGTCGCGGGCTGGGCTTCGACGGAGTAACCGAACACAATAGCGGCGCCAAGCGGGAATCCATTCGTGACGCTAACGCTACGCACGCCAGGCAATGCGGCGACGCGGCGCATCGTTTCCTCGTAAAAAGCCAGCTTCTTTTCGGCCTTGTCATACTTGGCGTCGGGAAACCGCACGCGCATCGTCAAAACGTTCTCCGCGTCGAAGCCCGGATCGACGCGCAGCACTCGCCAGAAGCTCCGCAGCAGTAGCCCCGCGCAGATCAGCAGCAACAGTGACAGCGCGACCTCCGCGATAACGAGCGCGCCGCGCAGACGGCCATCGCCGGCCGATAGATTGCGGGCGCAATCTTTCAGCGTGTCATGAACGTCCGTTTTCGCGGTCCGCAGCGCCGGAGCCAGTCCGAAAATGACCCCGGTCAGCAGCGAGAGCAGCAGCGTGAAACCGAGAACGCGCCAGTCCACAGCCACATCATCCAGGCGCGGCAGGCCGTCGGGATTGAGTTTCACGAGCAGATGAACGCCCCAGACAGCGAGCAACATTCCCAACGCGCCGCCTGCGGCCGCCAGCAGCAGACTCTCTGTAAGCAGTTGACGCACGACGCGAGACCGTCCCGCGCCCAGCGCCATGCGCACGGCGATCTCCCGCCGACGCGAAGCCGCTCGCGCCAATGATATGTTGGCGACGTTCGCGCAGGCGATCAGCAGCACAAGACCGACGGCCGCCTGAATGATCCAGAGCGGTCGTTGTATATCTCCGACGTAATCGTCAAAGAGGGGGTTCAGTTCGATGGTGTGGTCAGCGTTCTCTTTAGGGTATTCGCGCCCCAGTCGCGCAGCCAACGCTTTCATCTCGTCGCGCGCCTGCTCGATCGTTACGCCCGGCCTCAAGCGCCCTATGGCGTATATGCCGGGGTGAACGCCGCGGTCGCTCCTAAAATCCTGTCCAGCCTTCTGCCCCATCGGCAGAAAGAGGTCGTTGTTCGGATTTCGCCGTCCGTAAAAATCGAAGTCCGCCGCCGTCACGCCCACGACCGTGTGGCTCGCGCCGTTGAGTTGAATCGCCTGGCCGATCAAATGTGGATCGCCGTTGAAATGCCGCTGCCAAACTCTATGGCTCAGAATCACCACGCGCTCGGCGCCGAGTTTGTCCTCTTCTTCTGTGAAGGCTCGCCCGAGCGAGGGCTGCGCGCCTAGCGTGGCGAAAAAATTCGCCGTCACGGAGCGCCCAATTATGCGCTCCGGCTCGCCCGCGCCGGTCAACACCCCGTTATCCGGCAAATACGCGGTGATGTTTTCAAAGACTGTTTGTTGTCGCTGCCAATCGCGAAGGTTCGGGTACGACACCGACATTACCGGCGTCGTCTTTGACGCTTCGTTGAGAACAAGCAACCGGTCAGCCTCGGGAAAGGGCAACGATTTCAGCAGGACGCCGTAAATCACGCTGAAGATCGCCGTATTCGCTCCGATGCCGAGCGCCAACGTCAGCGCGGCCACGGCCGCTGCGCCTTTGCTCTTGAGCAGCATTCGCGCGCCGAACCGCAAGTCTTGAAACACCTCGTCCTCCAATCTTTTCGGTTGTAGCCACAGCGCGTCCCAAAATGCGCTCGTACTGCGCCTCAGCAGATCAATCTTATTGCGCCAATCGAGCCGATCCCATTCGGCCAATAACTCTTCACGATGTCGCAACTCCGCTTCCCACTCCCGCCGCCAGTCGGCGCGCAAGCGGCGCGGGACAATCACGCCGATCACGCGGAGCAGCCAGAGCCAGAAACGAAAGCGCTTTGTTTGGGCAGAACCAGCCATCAGTTTCACTCGCGCCGGAGCGCGACCAGCGGATCAACTTTCGTAGCCCGCCGCGCAGGAAGGTAGCAGGCCAGCAGCGCCACTGTAATCAGCAGCGCCGGGATCAAGGCGAAGGTCAGCGGATCGGTCGTGCTGACGCCGTGAAGGAACCCGGCCAAAACTCGCGTCAAGCCGAAGGCCGTAATCAACCCGAGCGCCACGCCGCCGAGCGCCAACCGCAGCCCCTGCCTGATAATCAACCGTAGAACATCGCCCGTTCGCGCCCCCAGCGCAAGGCGCAGCCCGATTTCACGCGTCCGCTGCGCGACCGCGTATGAAAGCACGCCGTACAATCCGGCGCAGGCCAGCAGCAATGCGACCACTCCGAAGACGCCCACAAGATTTGACATCGTGCGGGTCGGCCAGAAGGATTCTTTGGCGCGCTGCGCCATGGTTTTGATTTCGAACAGCGGCAGATTTGGATCGATCTGCCGCGCCACGCCTCGCACGGCGGCGACCTGGCCGAGCGGTTCGACCGCGCTCCGCAGGTTCAATATCATTTGCCCTTCGTATTGCTGTGACAGTGGTATGTACATCACGGGTCGCGGTTCTTCATCAGGCATGCGGTGTTTGCTGTTGCGCGCGACGCCGATGATTTCGACGGCGCGTCGCTGCTTTTCACCGACCTCGAAGCGCTGCCCGACCGGATTCCGTTCGGGCCAGAAGCGACGCGCCATCGCCTCGTTGACGACCACGACGCCTGGCGCATCGGCCTTATCTTGCGCCGTGAAATCGCGTCCGGCGACCATCGGTATGCCCATGGTCCGAAACCAATCGGGAGTGACTACATTGTAATCCGCGCGCAGCATACGATCGGGCGCGGGCTGCTCTTGTCCCGCGATAAAGATCGCATGTTCAGGCGAACCCCAGCCGAGAGGCATCACCGACGCCAGACTCGCCGCTTCTACTCCAGGCAGCGCGGCGACGCGCTCCGCCAGTTGACGGTAAAACTGTCGCCCCTTCGATTCCGAATACCCTTGCGATCTCAGATCGAGCGACAACGCCAGCACGCTCTCGGATGCGAAGCCCAGGTCAATCGCCGCCAATCGCTGTAGTGTGCGAACCAGAAGACCCGCGCCGATTAACAACGTCGTCGTGAGGGCGAGTTGCGCAACCACGAGCATGCCGCTCAATCGCCGCCCGCGAGACCCGCCATTCATCGCGGTCTCCTTCAGTTCGGGAACCACATCGGGCCTGGAGGCTTGCAGCGCGGGCGCGAGGCCGAAGAGCAA
>Ga0190270_10000486_pt1 | contig 17350 bp, 14 predicted proteins | sample Popmic320T_FD_133748 | JGI IMG/M metagenome (GOLD analysis project Ga0190270, IMG submission 133748) | Populus adjacent soil microbial communities from riparian zone of Weber River, Utah, USA - 320 T | ecosystem: Environmental > Terrestrial > Soil > Riparian zone | place: USA: Utah | collected...
CCGATCGCGCTGGTCGGCCTGATCGTCGCGCTGGCGCTGCGGGCGCGGGCGAGCCGCGGCCGCGAGCGCGCACTCGACGAGTAGCTACTGCTCGTAGGGCTCGAAGTCGGCCTTGCGGGCCCCGCAGACGGGGCAGAACCAGGAGTCGGGGATCTCGTCGAAGGCGGTGCCCGGCGGGATGCCGCCGTCGGGGTCGCCCTCCTCGGGGTCGTAGACGAAGCCGCAGGAGGTACAGACCCAGAGCTGCTTGGTCGCGGTGGCGGCCTCCATCGACGCGGGAGGGTAGCGCGGCCGGCGCCCGCCCGGCGCCGGTGGCCGACCAGATGAGTGACCCCACGACTTCACGCACGCGGATGACCCGCCTGGCGCATCGCATCTCATCGTCCTCGGGTGCTCGCGTGGCGTTGCCACGCGTCACACCCTGCGTCCTCGACCTGCTCGGCCAGGCGTGCCCCCGCGCACGCGAGGCCGTGGAATCATTCATCTAGATTTCTCGCGGATGAGCACTGAGGCGACCACCCCCCGCCCCGCCGCGACGATCATCCTGCTGCGTCGCGGCGGCAGGCACCTGGATCGCGGCCTCGAAGTCCTGATGGCCCGTCGCACCGAAGCGGCCAGCTTCATGCCGGGTGTATGGGTCTTCCCGGGCGGCGCCGTCGATGCCGACGAGCTGGACGGGGCGGAGGCCGAGGCGGCGCACCGCGCCTGCGCGGTGCGGGAGCTGGAGGAGGAGGTGGGGATCGAGCTCGAGGCCGACGTCGAGCTCCATCCCTGGTCGCGGTGGATCACGCCCGCGCCCGTCTCGGTGCGCTTCGACACCCGCTTCTACGTGGCCCTCGCCCCGCCACACGCTTCGCCCGAGCCGGACGCAAGCGAGATCACCGAGGTGGCCTGGATCGAGCCCGCCGAGGCGCTGCAGCGGCATGAGGAAGGCGAGCTCGAGCTGGTGTTCCCGACCGTGAAGACGCTGGAGACGCTGCTCCCCTTCGCGTCTGCGGACGAGGTGCTCGCCGTGGCGCCCGACCGCGACGTGGAGCCGATCCTGCCGAAGGTCCTCGGGACTCGCGAGGACTGGCGGGTCGTGCTGCCGTGGGAGCCCGATTACCCCGCGGACCCGAGCTAATCTGCTGCACGTGACGAGCAGTCTTCCCCAGGAGGTGAGGAACGCCTTCGAGCGCTTCATCACCACGGAGTACACGACGATCGACGCCCGCCAGCAGCCGATTACGTGGCCCGTCACCCCCTACTACTCGCAGGGAGGGCCGACTATCGACGTCACCACGGGCCTCGGCTACCCGAAGAAGGCCGAGGACGCCCGCCGGAACCCGCACGTGGCCCTGCTCTTCTCCGACCCGACCGGGTCGGGCGTCGAGGGCACCGACCAGGTCCTTGTTCAGGGCCCCGCCGAGGTCGATGACCGCGACCTCGCCGCCAACCGCGAGCGCTACTGGCGGGAGTCCGGCGAGAAGCTGCCGGCGACGAAGGAGATGCATCCCCCGAGCTTCGTGCGCGGCCTCTTCAACTGGTACTACACGCGCCTGTACGTGAGGGTCCGCCCTGAACGGGTTTTCGTCTGGCCCGGAGGCGACATCACCACCGAGCCGATCGTCCACGACGCCCGCCTCGACGAGGTGCGCTCGGGCCACGCCGAGGCGCCACTCGAGCCCCACGTCCCGATCGCAGGCGGGGGAGTCGCCTGGGACGAGCGCATCGGCCAGCTCGGCGAACGCTACGACTCGGCCGTGCTCTCCTGGGTCGCCCCCGACGGGTTCCCGCTCGCCGTGCGGGCGCCGGTGGAGCTCGACGAGGCCCGGCGCCGGATCCTGATCAAGGCCGAGCCCGCCGGGATGCCGCTGATGGAGGGCCGCGTCTGTCTCGCCGCCCACGGCCATGGCCCGAACTTCGAGTGGCAGGAGAACTTTCAGGTCCGCGGCGACCTCGTCGGTGCCGACGGCGCGTGGGAGCTGATCCCGCGGCGCATCGTGGGCGGCTTCGAGCTCCCGGACGAAAGCGAGCTCGCCCGCTACCGGCGCAACCTGAAGAAGTCGATCCGCTTCTACCGCACCGCGCGCGAGCAGCTCAAGACGCGGAGAGCTCGGCCGCTCTAGGCGTCCGGGAACTCTTCCAGGCCGGCGTGCCAGGGGCCGGGCTGGTAGGTGTGGACGCCGTGCTCCTCCACCTCGCGGCAGACGCGGGTGAAGAGCCCGGCGCCGGCGTCGAGCGCCGCCTCGTACTCCTCGCGCGTACGCGCGCGAAGCCGCCAGTGGAAGTAGAGCTGGCGCTCGGAGACACCGAAGTCGACCGGGCGGTCGATGGTGGTCACCCAGTCGAGCAGGCCCGGGCCGAACATCTCCCGCAGCGCCACCGGGTCGTACTCGCTGGGCACCGTTGCGAGAAAGCGCTCGTTGAACTCGATCGACTCGAACTGCACCCTGTGGCGCGACGCCCGGCGCTCGATGATGTCCTCCGGGCTCGCCTCGAGCGACTCGACGTTGAACGGCGGCATCGCGTCCGCGAGGTCGGGGACGTGCGCCTTGGCGAGGACCGCGTGCGGAACGACGGACTTTGAGAACAGGCCTCCCTCCTCGCGCTCGTCGGCATCGCACGAGGCACCCCAGAAGCCCGCGGAGAGCTGGCCGGTGAGCCGGTTTGTGCCGCCGGGGCAGAGGGCCGCCGGGCCCCCGGCGGGGTTGAGCCCGCCGACAGGGTCGTAGCTCAGCTCGCGGCGCTTCGCCACCTCCTGGACGGTCTGCGCCCAGGCGGCGGTCTCGTCCTTCGAGCTCACCCGGCCTCGGCCAGGTCCTCGCGGCCCTGCGCCTCGAGCTGCGCCTTGTAGCGGGGGAAGACGGGCTTCGCCAGCGGCACCAGCCTCAGGATCTTGGCCACGGGCCCCTGCGCCTTGATCTCGCCGCGTGCCAGCGCGACGGTGACGTTCACCTGGCCGAGCCAGAAGCGATGGGCCGTGTCGGCGGCCATCGTCATCGTCACCTCGGGCTCCATCTCGGACTCGCCGAACTCGACGTCGCCCGGCTGCCCCTCCTGGAGGCGCACCGTGATCGCGGACTCGGGCTCCGAGTACTGGTAGCGGACGATCGTGTTCGCCTTGCGGAACTTGGGCGCCAGCTCCTCGTCGTTCGCGATGTCCGTGAACAGCTTCCCGAGGGTCTCGTAGACCTCCTCGGCGCTCTCGAAGTACGGCACTCTCTCCTCCCGGTGCGGCTTGGTGCCGCCGGGATCCTAGGGATCCGCGAAGAGCGTCGGGAAGCGGCCGCTTCCCCAACCGCCCGGGAAGTCGTCCTCGATGTGGCAGGGGGCGAAGGCCGGGTCGGGCGGGTCGTCGCCGTTGACGCCGGAGATCGTCTCGCCCGGCAGCAGGATCTCCTCGTCGGACGCCTCGGGCGAGCCGGTGGTCGTGCCGGGGTTGTAGTCGAGGTTCTTGCAGTCGAAGTTGGCGAAGATCCCGTTCTTCGCGGCGCTGAAGTTGTTGAGCCCGTCGGGCGTCAGGTAGCCGTTGCCGCGGTTCGTGCTGAGCCGCGCCGGATGGATCCCGAGCGTCTCGGAGCCCAGGTAGCCCAGCTGGCGCAGGTAGTGGCGCGGGGCCGGGAGGTTGCAGGGGTCCGTCTGGCACGTAATCGTGTTCGACAGCGCGGTGGCGGGGCCCGCGAGGAAGTCGGCGATCGTCGGCTTCTGGAAGTCCAGGTAACGCAGCACCGGGTTCAGGTTCGCGAGGAAGGGGTCGAGGCTGTCCAGGACCGGCGCCAGGCCAGTGAGGAAGCGCTTCAGCGCAGGCAGGCCGCGATCGGAGGCCTTGATCAGGGCGTCGAGGTCGTCGAACAGCGACAGCAGGTTCGGCGAGAGCTGGCGCACCGAGCGCAGCGTTGGCGAGAGGTCGCGGGCGACCGGGATCAGGTCCTGGATCAGCGGGCGGGTGTCGGCCTGGAACTCGTCGAGGCGCTCGAAGGTGAGGCGCGACTCGCGCTCGAAGGTAGGCAGGATCTGGAACGACTCGGCCAGCGCCTCGTCCTCGGAGGCGAGCGCCTCGAAGGTCTCGTTGGAGCCCGTGATCGCCCCGGCCAGCGCCTGGTCCTGCGCGCTCAGCGCCTCGAACACAGTGCCGGTGTCGCGGACGAGGCCCTTCAGGGAGGCCTTCTGGCGCTCCAGGATCTCGAGCAGGCCGGAGGCGTCGGTGACGAACGGCCCGAGGTTGCCGAAGGCGTCGTTGAGGTCGAGCCCGCGGCCCTCGATCGCGGCCGAGGAGTTCTCCATCCAGCGCTGGAAGGAGAGGCGGGTCTCGGAGTCGAGGGCGTTGAAGATCTCGTCGATCTGGGTGGCCTCCTGGGTGCGGCCGATCGGGAGCGTGCCGCCCTCCTCGAGCGACTCGACCTGCTCGGACTCGGCGTCGGAGACGTTCGCCGCGGCCCCCAGGGAGACGGGGGCGGCCTGCTCGCCCGGCTCCGTGCCGGGCGTGAGCTCGATGTAGGTCTCGCCGAGGAGCGTCTTCTGGCGCAGGATCGCATTGGCGTCCTCGGAGATCGGCGCGAACTCCGGCCGGATCTCGAGCACGGTCTCGGTGGTGTCCTTGCCGTTCACCCGGTACTCGGGCGGAGCCAGCGTGATCTCCTTCACCTTGCCCACCGAAACGCCGCCGATGCGCACGTCGGACTCCGTGGCGAGCGTGGTCGTCTCGGGGAAGTAGGCGGTCACCTTGTAGCTCTCGGGCTTCAGGGGGACAGGGCCGCCGAAGGCGATCCACAAAAACAGGATCAGGCCGAAGCACGACAGGGTGAAGCCCGCCGCGATCAGGATCCGCCCGATGCTGGGTGCCTGCTTCTGCATCAGGCGCTCACCGCCTCGCTCCGCGTCATGTGCACGCGCCTCCCGGCCCGAAGAGGGCGCCGCCGATCGCCGAGGAGCCGAAGCCGGTGATGATCCCGCGGACCGTCTGGCCGGCATCGAGCGGGTTGAGGCCGCCGGAGCCGCCGGTGATGATGTTGATCAGCTGCGAGCACCCGGCGGTGAAGTAGATGCGGCGGAAGCTGCCGTTGCCGTCGGAGGTGTTGAAGGTCATGCTGCCGTTGTGGCCGAGCCACGCGAGCCAGTAGAGGTAGCCCTCGTCGCGGTCCGTGTCGGCGGTCGAGGCCGGCTCGGCGCCGTTCGGGTTGTGGGCCGCCATGTTCGTGAGCTTGTTGAGCTTCTTGCCGATCACCGTCAGGCGGGGAGTCGCCGTGGAGAAGCGGTCGGCGGCGCGGCGGAGGTCCGGGATGGGCTCGCGCGCGGCGCGGACGAACGGCCGGATCTCGTCCTGGAGCACTGGCGTGGTCGAGCGCGCGAGGCTCTCCAGGGAGACGTTTGCCTCGTCGAGGTTGCGGGCGAAGGGCCGCAGGTCGTTGAAGGTCGGGCCCAGCACCTGGGCGAAGCTGGACAGCTCGGTGAGGGTGGACTCGGCCTGCGAGAGGGTCGGGCCGAGGAGGCCGACGGCGCGGCGCACGCTCGGGTCCTGCTCGGCGATCGCGCCGAGCGCCGAGTTGGAGGTGGAGACCAGCTCGACCAGGTCCTGGTCGGCCTGGCCGATCCGCCCAGTGAGCGTGCGGAAGTTGTGGATCAGGTTGCGCAGGTTCTGCTGGCGCGAGGCGACCTCGGAGGAGAGGCGCTTGAGGCTGTTGTTGATCGGCCCGAGCCCGCCCATCAATTCGCCGAGGTCCCTGTCGCGCCCCTCGAGGCCCTTGCCCGCGCCGACCAGCAGCATCCGCAGGTAGGCCTGGGTGTCGGAGTCGAGCGCCTCCAGCACCTCGTCGAGGTTGGTGTCCGGCGCGGTGTTGGCGACCGGGACGGTCTCGCCCTCGTCGAACTCCCCGGCGCTTCTCGTGCCCGGATCGAGCTGGAAGAACATGTCCTTGAGGCCGGTCGTCGGGCGCATCAGGATCGTGGCGTCGCGGTAGATCGGCAGGAACTCGCGATCGATCGCGAAGGTGACGACGCCGACCCCGCTCTCGACCTCCACGTCGGCCACGTCGCCGACGCGCACGCCCGCGACGCGCACCGTCTGGCCCTGTCCGGGGACGACCGCCTGGGCGGTCTCGAACTCGGCCTTCAGCTCGAAGGGCTTCTCCTCGAGAATCGGGATCCGCAGGCGCTGCTCCTGGAGGATGTAGTAGCTTATGGCGCCGGCCAGGACGACGAGCGCGGCGACGGCGATGAAGTCGCGCAGGTGCTTGGAGATCGCGGTCTTCATCAGCTGCCGCCCCCTTCGGACCCGGCCGCCCGGCCGAGCTGGCGGCCCAGCTCGGCGAACAGCTCCTCCGAGGCGTCCTGCGCCTTGTCCGTCTTCCCGGCCTTGGTCAGGCTCTCGATCCTGCCCTGGAGGTCCTCGAGCGCGCCGGCGTCGGGGAGGGAGTCCAGGGCGTCGGAGAGCGCGGCGGCCTGGGCCTCGGGAGTGGCGCTTGCGGACGCCGCCATCTGGTCCGGCGGGTCGCCCTGGACTGCGCTCAGGTCGGGCTGCTCCTGCGTCTCGCAGGCGACGCCCGGCTTGAACGGAGTCTTCGCCGAGTCCTCGATGCGCGGAAGGGCGCCGAGCAGCGGGTAGTCGAGCAGGCCGAAGGCCTCCTCGCCCTGCGGGCTCTGGCTGCCGGGGATGACCACGGTGCCGCCGGGGCCGCCGCCTGCCTGGACGCGGATGTACTGGCCGTTGGCGTCGCCGGAGCGGCTCTCACCGGCGATCCCGGCCAAGCCGTAGCCGGTGGTCTCGGCGACGGTGCCGAGGGTGCCATGCGGGTAGCCGCCGGGCGGCTCGACGGTGGCGTTCGACCACGGGATCACGACCTCGTTGAAGCAGCTGGAAAGCGAGCGGGTCTCCTCGAGGAACGGGATCGAGCGCTTCGCGAGGCGCGCCAGGTCGGGGATCGTCGGGCGCAGGTCGGCGACGAGCCCGCGAAGCTCGCGCTCGGACACGAGCAGGCGGACCTGGTCGATGAAGGGGGTGGCCGCCCGAAGCGCCGGAGCGGTCGAGCGCACGCCCGGCAGCGCCTCGCGGGCGAACGCCCGCAGCGGCGGGAACGCGGCGTTGAGGTTGGCGAACGCGGGGTCGGCCGCGTCGAGCACGTCCGGCAACTTCGCGATCGCCTGCTCGAGCGAGGCCGACTCGGCCGCGAAGGAGCCCGTGACCGTGCGGAAGTTCGTGACCAGGTTCTGAAGGGCCAGCTCGTTCTGTCCCAGCGCGGCGACGACCCGGTCGAGGTTGCCGATCAGACCCGAGAGGTCATGGGTCTGCTTGCCCTGGAGGGCCTCGTTGACGATCGACGTGTACTTGTAGGCCCCGGTGCCGGAGCGGAACACCTCCTGGAAGCCCTCGGCGCCGCCGTACTTGATCAGGGCGTTGCCGAACTGGTCGAGGAAGGTCTGGAGGTTCGCGCGCACATCCGACTGGAGCGTGGTCAGGACCTGGTCGATCTGGACCGAGGTGGCGGTCTGCTGCACCGGGAAGGTGTGGCCCTCGGTGATCTCCTCGGCGTTCGGGCTGCCGGGCTTCAGGTCCACGAACAGGTTCCCCTCCAGGAACAGGCGCGGCCGCAGCTGGAGCTGCGCGTCCTCGTGGATCGGGAACGCGTTCTCGTTCAGGCTCATCGTCACCACCGCGGCCTGCTCGCCGGAGGCCGGGTCGCGCGGCAGCGGCGCCTCGTCGCTGTCGGCCTGGGCACGAAGCTCCTCGGAGCCGCTCGTCAGGTGCTCGACCTTCGTCACCTCGCCGACGTCGACGCCCGCGATCCGCACCGGCGAGCTGGGGCGCAGGTTCTGCGCCGTCTCGAACACGGCCTGGACCTCGTAGGGGTTGTCCCACGGCAGCTTCTTCGTGTAGGCGACGAACGAGCCGACCGCGATCAGGACGATCAGGATCAAGCCGATGGCCCAGTTCGGGAGCCTGCGCTTGGAACCGGCGGTCCTCATGGCGCCAGCCCCTGCTGCTGCCAGCTGAGCGGCGTGCGCGACGGGTTCACCGTGTCGCGCTCCTCGCGCTCGGAGTTCTCGTTCCAGAACAGCTTCGTCGGACCCCGCGAGCCGGGCGTGTCGGAGACGCCGTTCGCCGGGTTGGCGGTGCTCTGGCCCGGAATCAGCGCGGAGCCAAGCGGGTAGCCGTTTTGGCCCGCCTGGCAGTCCTCCTGGCCCCGGGGGGCCGGCGTCTCGCCGTGTGGGCCGTAGACCGGGCCGTAGGTGATCGGCAGCTCGAACGGGCGGAAGACGCCGTTGTCGTCGCGCGCGTTCGACTGGATGCCGGAGTAGCCGGACATGTTGGCCTGCACGTCGCCCGGGATGTCGAACTCGAGCGGGCCCGCCGCGGCGTGGAGGCCACCGAACGGGTACTCCGTCAGCGCCTGGCGGAAGGAGTAGCCCACCTGGTCGCGGTCGGAGAGGCCGTTCGGCAGGAACGTAAACCAGTAGTTGAAGTAGTTGCACACGGTCTGGGCCGGGACCACGAAGCGGGCGAGCGGCTCGGAGATGTCGAACGTGTCCTTGAGGCGCAGCAGCGAGGTGCGGGTGCTGGGCTGCTCGACCAAGCGCACCAGCTTGCGCAGCGCCCCCTCGAGCTTGCGGTTCATCGAGACCGAGCGGTTGAGCACCGGCGCGCCGGCCTCGATCGCCTCGTTCAGGGTCGGCAGCGTGATCCGCAGGTCCTCGGCGCCCGGGCGGAGGGCGCGCGTGAGGGTGATCGTGTCCCTCAGGAACGGGCGCTGGCGCGGCAGCGTGGCGATCCCGGTCTCGAGGGTGCCCACGCCCTCCGAGATGGTCGCCTTCAGCGCCTCCGTGTCGGAGGAGATGGCCGCGAACGTCGTCGCCATGAACCCGAACAGCTCAGCCTGCTCCTCGGCGACGGGGGCCACGATCTCGGCGGTGCGCCCGAGCGCCGGGAAGAAGCGCTCGAAGCGGGTGCCGGGCTCGATCAGGGCCTCGGAGACGGGCTTCAGGTTGACGAGCAGCGGGCGCAGGCTCTCGATCGCGAGGTTGAGCGAGTAGCCGCGGCCGGCGAAGGAATCGCCGTAGCCGACGAGGTTGCGGCGCGAGTTCTCGCGCGTGGGCTGGTCGAAGGTGTTGTTGATGTCATCGAACTCGGTCTGCTCCTGGAAGCAGCCGTTGCCGGCCGCGCCCTCGGGCGGCGTGTCGTCTGCACCCTCCGGGAGCGTGCAGATCGCGCCGTCGTCGGTCCCGTTGAAGCTGTGGCCCTCGGGAGCGCCCTCGCCGGTGCCCCGCACGACCTCGAGGTACTTGAGGCCGAAGGCGGAGCGGTAGCGGACCCGGAAGATCGAGTCCTTGGGCAGCGGCTGGGCGCTCTTGTCGAGCTTCAGGTTGAGCTGCGCAGCGACGCCGCCCGTGTCGTTGGCGGCGGCCGCCGCGGCCGACCCGTCGCTTGCGGCGGTCGTCTGCGAGCCCTCCACCCTGATCGGCTCGACCGACTCGACGACACCGACCCGGAAGCCGCCGATCCGCACCTCGTTGTTCGCGGTCAGGCGAGCGGCGTCGGGAACCTCCACGGACACCCGGTAGACCGGGACGAACGGGAGCCCGTTGTTGGCGTTGTAGGCGAGGAACACGGCGACGATGGCGATCAGCACCGTGACCGCGCCGACCATGGTCGGGGACGCTGCGAGCGACTGTAGGGGGGAGCGCCTCATGGCCCGAGCAGGAAGTCGAGGAGATCGTTCACGGCCTGGCCGCCGCCGCCGCCGGAGCCGCCACCGCCGCCGGAGCCACCGCCGCCGCCGCCACCGGAGCCGCCACCGTTGCCGCCGCCGCCGCCACCGGTGTTGCGGCCCTGGTTACGGAGCTCGCGCAGGCGGTCCTGGAGGCGGTTGGGGAGGTCGTTGAGAAGGTCTGGCGGGAGGTCGAGCAGGTCCTCGAGGTCGTCGGGCAGCTCGCCGCCGCCGCCAGGGAGGCCGGGAAGCCCGCCGGGCAGGCCGCCGCCGGGCGCGCCGCCGCCGGGGGAGGCGCCCTCGGCCGCGGCCGACCGGTTCGAGCGCTCCCGGGAATCCTGGGCCGAGCGCCGCGCGCCCAACGGGTCGCAGAGCGCCACCGCGGGCGCAGGCTCGGTGCCGGCGGGACATACCGAACTGCACTGCGGCAGGCTCGGGTTGTCGGTGCACTCGGCCGGATCCGGCCCGCCGGGATAGGCCCCGAGGCCGATGTCCTGGTTCAGGCCGGGCTGGTTCGGGCCGAGCCAGCCGATGCAGTCGGCGATCTCGGTCGAGTCGTCACCGGTCAGGGTCGGGGTCGAGGTTGTGCCGCCGTCGCGCGTTCGCATCGCGACCTCGCCCGTGGCCGGGTCGCGGCCGGTCGTAAAGTGGCCGCACTCCCCGGTGAAGATGTAGTAGAGGCTGAAGTGGAGCAGGTGACCGACCTCGTCGAACTGGTTCAGCGAGCCGGCCTGGTAGTAGCCGTAGTTGAGGAGGCCCTCAAGCCCGGTGTAGCCGGTGGGCTCGGCGCGGCCCGTGTCCTCGGCGGCGCGTTTGTCGTACTCGACGATCCGGTCCGTGTCGTCGATGTCGCGGAGGAAGTCGGCGAGGTACTCCGCGACGGGGGTGGCGTTGGCACCGGCGTCGGCGAGGGCGTCGAACTCCTCCTTGCCGCGGGTCACGGCGCGGCGCCCCACCAGCGACGCGTCGCCGAGGCTCGCCAGCGAGCGCTCGCTGGCCGCGTTGAAGGCCGGGAGGTTGATCATCAGGCGGTTGAGGCCCTGCGCCGAGCCGCGAACGTCGGTGAGCAGCGGGGTCTGCTCGCGAGCCAGCACCTCGAGGTCGGCGAGCGTCGGGTCGAGCTCGGCCAGGAAGTCGTCCAGGAGCGCGAAGTCGCGGGAGAGGTCGTCGCGGCGCTCTGCCGAGGCCGCGGCGGTGTCCCGTGCCTCCTGGATGAAGCGCACGACGTCCTCGCGCCGCTCGGTCAGGCGGGCGATGATCGCGTCCGAATCGACGTTGAGGTCGCGGATGATGCGGTTCTGATCGCCCATGATCTTCAGCACCTTCTGGAGCTGGGTCAGGGCCGGGGCGCCGAGGCGGATCGCCTCGTTCAGGTTCTCCGGGTTGCCGGCGAGCGCGGTGCCGAACTCGTTGATGAGGAGCTGGAGGCGGCGCTTGAACGGCTCGCGCAACGTGTTCTGGACGAGGTCGGGCTGCACGGTCTGCTCGACCTGGTCTGCCGGGACGTCCGGGTTCTCGGGATCGTTCGACGGCTCGATCTCCGGCCCGTCGGGCTGGCAGTCGATGAAGTACTCCGCGATCAGCGACTGCGGCTCGGAGGTGCACGTGGTGTCCTCGCCCAGCACGGCGAGCGGGCCGCTGAGCGCGACCGTGATGACCGCGCGCTTGGAGGAGTTGACCTCGAGGTCCTTGACCGAGCCGGCGTTGACTCCCGCGACTCGCACGTCGGAGCCCTCGACGATGCCGAAGGCGTTGTACATCTCGATGGTGTACTCACGGCTGTCATCCGCGGTCGCCGCGACCGCGAACGTCGAGATGCCGCCGGCCAGCACCGCGAAGATGAGGGCCAGGCGCCTCATGGCCCCTCGGGCACGTCGGCCGGGTCGCAGTCGATGGCGCCGTTGTCGGTGAAGGGGACCGAGTCGTCGGAGGGGTCGGCGCCGTCGAGGGGGCGCTCGTTGGTGCCCGGGCAGCGGCGGTCGAGGGTGGTGTTGAGGCCGGGGACGGCGCCGGAGAGCGCGTCCAGGGGGTCGATCGGGGAGAGCAGGTCGGGGACGAAGGTGCCGGCGGGCGCGGTCGCCGAGACGGAGAAGGCGTTGAAGTCCGTGGCGATCCTGCCGATGCCCCCCTGCGCGTCGATCGTCCCGGACGAGCTGCTGAAGCCGTTGAACCACCCCACCAGCTCCGGGGTGTAGGGGCGGAAGTCAGAGAGGACGGCGTTGCCGTTGGAAAGCGCGCAGACCGACTCCCCGAAGGAGCCCTGGGTGTAGTCGTCATCCTGGGCGGCGGCGAGCTCTGTCGGGTCCTCGGGGTCCGAGCCGCACTCGGGGGAGCCCTGCCCGACCCCGGCCTTCGCCAGCGGCACCTGCAGGCGGGTGAGCTCGACCAGGTCGTTGGCCTCGCCGCCGCGGCGGACGATCGCGTCCAGGTCGCGGATCGTGGGCACGGCGTCGGCGACCGCGAGGCGCAGCTTCGCCATGAACGGCTGCAGCTCCTTCGCCGCCGGCTTCGAGGCGTCGATCAGCGGGGCGAGGTCATCGAGCGCGGCGCGCAGGTTGGCGAAGGTGGTGTTGGCGGAGCGCATGAAGCCGGGGAACTTGCCGATCGACTCCGCCAGGGCCAGCTTCTGGGCGCCGATCGCGCCCATCATCCGGTTCAGGTTGCCGATCAGGGCGGAGAGGTCGGGGGCGCGCTCTGCGAGGGCGCCGGAGAGCTTCGCGGAGTCGACGATCAGGCGCTCGAGCGCGCGCTCGTCGAAGGTGAGCTCTGAGAAGAGGCCGCGGGAGGTGCTAAGAAACGGGTTCAGGTAGCGAAAGCCCTCGTTCGCCTGCTCAGAGACGCCGTCGTAGGAGCGCTCGAAGCCCTGGACCACGTGCTTGAAGTCCTTCACCGTGGCCGGGTCGAGGGTGTTGAAGACCTCGTCGAGGTCGACCTCGGAGACGGTTTCCTCCTGGGAGAGACTGCCCCCCTCCGGGATCTCCTGTCCGTCCTGGGAGTCCGGCGGGAGGGTGAGCTGGATCTGGCGGTTGGCGATGCCCGACAGGGAGTAGGAGCGGACCGTGGCCGTGGTGCCGCGCTTGAGCGGCGCGTAGTCCTCGTTGACGGTGAACGAGACGAGGGCCTGGCCATCGTCGCCCAGCTCAATCTCCTTCACCGAGCCGGCGGCGACCCCGCCGACGATCACCTCGTTGCCCGGCACCAGCTGGCTGGCGTTCTCGAACTCGGCGGTGACCTCGTAGGAGTCCTCGCCGCCCGTGAGGAAGAGAACGACGACGACCGCCGCGACGGCCAGCGCCACCACGGCCGCGATTCTTCCTACAGCGGTCGAGCTTCTCAATTTCTCCCGTACCTGGCCAACCTGGAATTCCCCATCAGGTGCGCCTTCCTGCGCACGAAGGCGAACCTAGCACCCGCTCTCAAGGGGTGTCAAAGCACAACCGTTCCCTCCAAATCGCTCTGCAAAGCCTCTTTCGGCACCTCGAGGTTGAGTTGCCGTTAAGCGTGTCCGGTGGGGGCCGAATCCGGCCGATCGTGCCTGGGGGGGAACCGGCGCGCGCCACTGGAGCCGCTGTTACATTCGCGCGCTCGATGCGCCGCCCGCTGTTCCTCGCAACGCTCGTCGCCCTGGCGCTTCCCGCGACGGCTGTCGCCCATCTGGAGCGCCCCTCCTACTGGCCGGACCCGGCCCCCGACGCCGCCGTGAGCCCCGCGGCCGGAGGCAAGGTGCCGAAGGCCCGCTCGCTCGGGTCCGCGCTCACGGGCGCAGGTCCCGGCGAGGTGCGCGTCGTCTGCAAGGAGAACTCGCTGCAGCTCGCGCGCCGGTCGATCTCCCGGGCCGAGAACCGCGGCTTCCGCCTGCGTCCGAGCCAGCCGAAGCGAAGGCTCTCGGACGGGCAGGCCGACCGCCTGCTCGAGATCAACCAGGCGCTGATCAGGATGTGCGGATACCGCCTGGTCCAGCGGGCGATTGACGACTCGCACAACAACGACCGGGTCGTGATCATGCCCGGCCGCTACAAGGAGGGCGCGTCGCGCCGCTCCCCCGTGAACGACCCGAAGTGCAACCCGTCGATGCTGCAGGAGGACCAGAGCGGCGCGATGACTCCGTCCTACAAGTACCAGGCGAAATGCTCCAACGACCAGAACCTGATCTACGTCCAGGGCCGTGCGGTGAAGGGTGGCGTGCCGCAGTCGGAGCCGGACCCCGACCGCCACGGCATCCCGGAGGAGCAGCTCGGGCGCTGCGTGCGCTGCAATCTCCAGGTCGAGGGCTCGGGCGCCAGGCCCGAGGACGTGATCCTCGACGCGGGCAAGGGCTATGACAAGCCCCGCAGGCCAGGCGCGCGGCCGGGGGGCGACACGCCGGCCGAGGATTGCCTGAGCGCACCGGACGGCCCGGAGAACCCCTGCTACGCAAAGCACGTGGTGCTGCGCACCGACCGCAGCGACGGCTTCGTCGGCCGCAACTTCCTCATGCGCGGCGCCAAGGAGCACGGCTTCTACACGGAGGAATCCGACGGCGTCCTGCTCGACCGCGTCAAGTTCTTCTGGAACGCCGACTACGGCCACCTCTCGTTCACGAGCGATCACAGCGTGGTCAAGAACTGCGATGGCTACGGCTCGGGCGACGCGGTCGTCTATCCCGGAGCCGCGCCGCAGACGGGCGAGTTCCGCGATGAGTCCTTCTATCCGGACCGCCGCTACAACACCGTGATCAAGAAGTGCGATCTACACGGCTCTGCGATGGGCTACTCGGGCTCGATGGGCAACGCCGTGCGAGTCACGAAGAACCGCTTCTACGGAAATGCCAACGGGCTCACCAGCGACACGATCTCGGCGCCTGGCCACCCCGGCTTCCCGGCCGACGGACAGAAGGTCGACCACAACTGGTTCTACTCGAACAACCTCGACATCTACCGCGACGACGCGCCGTTCGAGGCCCTGGTGCCGCAGGCGATCGGCACCGGAATCATGTGGCCGGGCATGAACGACGGCGAGTTCAGCAACAACCGGGTCTTCGACAACTGGTCCCACGGCACCCTCCTGGTCGCGATCCCCGATGCCGTCGCGGGCAGCGCCGAGGGCAACGTGGACGACCAGAATCACTGTCCCGGCTCCGGCATCGCCTCGACCTCCTGCGACAACGAGTACTTCCGCAACAAGATGGGCTCGGTTCCCGCCGGCTTCAAGCCTCACCCGGGCCTGGCGAAGTTCGGCAACGAGAGCGGGCTCCTGGACCCGCAGGTCCCCGAGGAGCTCCCGAACGGGGTCGACTTCTGGTGGGACGAAGCCACGACCTCCGACAACAACTGCTGGTACGAGAACAAGGGTCCCGACGGGACGCCGGCCACGCTCACGGCCGACCCGCCGTTCAATCCGCTGGGCCCGACTCCGCCCGTCCCCGGGTTCCTCCCGGAGGACTGCTCCAACCAGGTGGGCGGCCCCGGGTATGCCGCCAAGGCCGTCCTGCTGCTCGAGTGCTTCGCCGAGTGGGAGTTCCGCGGGGACGTAGGGGGAGTCGGGGACGGCCCCTGCTACTGGTACCAGATGCCGGCGCGGCCCGCGACCCGAGCCGCTCGCGCCGAGCAGCGCGAGGAGGAGCAGACGATGGAGCGCCTCGCCGAGACTCCGGAGGCGAAGCGCATCGAGGCTTACATGGGCGAGGCCGCCGATGAGGTCGAGCTCGGTTCGGGCGACTAAACGCGGTGCGATAAGCCTGATCGCCCTCGCAACCGCGGTCGCCATCACAGGCTGCGGGGCCGACGACGACGCGAGCGAGAGCGCCGAGCCGGTCGGCCAGGATGTGGCTGGCTCCGTCGCCCCGCTGGTCCAGTGCCGCGACTGGGTGGAGGCGACCGAGGCCGAGCGCCTCGCGACGATCGAGGACATCCGCAGCCGGGTGAACCTCGAGGGCACCGGTGTAGACGCCCCGGCGCTGTCCGACGCGGAGGCGACCGAGGTCTTCGACAACGGCTGCGACGAGGCTTACGCGGCGGGCTACCGGCTGCACGTCATGTACGCGCGCGCGGCCGCATTCCAGCCACTGCGCGACATCGCCGAGGGCGACGGCTAGCTCGATTTAGGTCCCCGGCTCTCCGGAGAAGACCGCGGCCCGGTTGTAGAGGTCGTACAGGAGGAACCCCCGCGCGAGCCGCTTCGAGCACCAGCCGTCGAACACCTCGTATGCCCGGTCGGGATCGATCGCGCGGTTGGGGCCCTCGTCGTCCGGGTTGGCGTTCCCCTCGGCGTTCAGGGTGAGCTGGTGGATCGTCCCGCGTCGCTCGGCGTCGGTCCCCTGGCGCCAGTCCTCGCATGTGAGCTTGCCGGGGCGAGAGCCCAGGGAGGCGCGCTCGCCCTCGGCCTCGCCACCCGGCTCGGGGTCTGCCCCGCAGCCCGAGCCCGCGAGTGCGGCGCACGCGAGCATCGCGAGCGCCCGGGCCGAGCGGCTCACGGCCGGCCGGCGAATGCCTCGCAGGACTGCGTACCCGAGATCAGGGTGCAGCCGAAGTCGAACGGGCGCAGCGCCCTCTGCAGCGCGGCGCTCTCGGCAGCCTTGCGCGAGCCCGGCTCGGGAGGCGTGGCGAACCAGACACAGGCATCCGGGTCGAAGTTGCCCTCGGAGGCTGCGACGAAGCATGGGTAGAGCTCGGCCAGCAACGTGGCCTGGTAGGTGACGCCCTGGGACTCGTTGTCGCAGTCCTCGGGGAGCCGCCCGGCCGGCGCCGTCCCCGGGGTGTCCGGCGGCGGCGGCTCGCTCGTGTACTCGCCGTTGTCGTACCAGCAGTTGTCCTCGGCGCCGTAGAAAGTGCCCGGCGACGCCGGATCCTCCGAGCGCGCCTCGTCCCACCAGAAGTCGACCCCGTTGGGAGCGGCGCCGCCATCGGGGTCCTCGCCGAGGAGGTTGTCGTGGTAGCGGTTTCGGTGCGAGGTGTCGTCGGGGAGCTGCCCGTCGCCGAAGCCGAACGGCGGCAGGTCGGGCAGCGTCACCAGCATCGTGCCCCGGCGCCAGTTGTCCCAGATGCGGTTGTTGTCGATCTCGTTGTTGTTGCCGCCGGGGATGAAGATGCCGACTCCGACCGGCACCGGCACGCGCGGCACCACGTCCGAGTTCTTCTTGAAGCTGTTGAAGTTGTTCGACCAGATGTCGTTGTGGTCGAAGCGCGCCGAGTCCTGCGGGAAGCCGGGGTGGCCGCCGGCGCCGAGCGAGTCCGTCGTGATCGCGGTGCCGTTGTCGTAGAAGTTGTTCTCGGTGACCCGAGTGGCGTTGCCCATCGTGCCCGAGTACCCGAGCGTGTTGTGGTGGATGTCGCAGTGCGTGATCGTGTTGGAGACGCGCGGCGCGTCGGGGTAGAAGCCGGTCGCGTCCTCGCCCGTGTCGGCGGCCGCGCCCGGATAGACGGCCGAGTCGCCGTGGCCCATGCCCTCACAGCCGTCGATCAAGCCGTGGTCCGTGTTGAACATGAGGGCCCCGTACTCCCCGTTGTAGAAGTACTTGGTCTGCTCCAGCAGGAAGCCGTCGACCTCCATCAGGTAAACGCCGTGCTCGAGCGCGTGGGCGAACGTCATGTTGCGCAGCACGAACCCGTCGGCGCGGTCGACCCGCATACCCACGTCCTTGGCGGGATCGCCCAGCTCACGCAGATCGGTCTTGGCGGGCTTCTTGGCGGCAG
>Ga0190270_10000487_pt1 | contig 17324 bp, 14 predicted proteins | sample Popmic320T_FD_133748 | JGI IMG/M metagenome (GOLD analysis project Ga0190270, IMG submission 133748) | Populus adjacent soil microbial communities from riparian zone of Weber River, Utah, USA - 320 T | ecosystem: Environmental > Terrestrial > Soil > Riparian zone | place: USA: Utah | collected...
GCCGGACATGATCTCGTAGGGCAACGTGCCGAGCTCGAATCGCTCAGGGACGCTTTCGGTCGACGGGGCGAGCTTGTCGGGTTGCAGCGACTCCAGGAGGTCGGGAGAAGCCGCCAAGGCGGCACAGTGCGGTCCGAAGAACTTGTACGGCGAGCAGACGAACAGGTCGGCTCCGAGCGCGACCACGTCCGGCAGGTGATGGGCGGTGTAGTGAACCCCGTCGACGTAGACGAGCGCACCGACCGCGTGCGCGGCATCGGCGATGCGTCGCAGCGGCGGCATGGTGCCGAGGAGGTTGGACGCGGCCGTGACGGCGACGAGCCGAGTCCGGTCGGTGATCACACCGTCCGGCTCGTCGAGCTCGGCGGTCTCCGGGTCGAAGTCGATCCAACGGACCTCGATGCCGACAGCGGCCGCGGCTTGCAGCCAGGGACTGACATTCGCGTCGTGGTCGAGTCGGCTCACCACGACCTCGTCGCCGGGACGCCAGGTCTTCGCGATCGCACGGGACAGGTCGTAGGTCAGCTGGGTGGCACTGCGGCCGTAGACGACGCCGCGCGGGTCCGCTCCGAGCAGATCGGCGAACGCCGCCCGGAAGCCCGCCACGGCGTCCTCGGCGTTTTGCTCCGACCGGGCACCCGCGAAGCGGTTGGAGAGCGGGCCGATGAGCGTGCGCGACACCGCCTCGCCAACCACACGTGGCGTCTGCGTGCCGCCCGGGCCGTCGAAGTGCGCGATGCCGGACTCGAGCGACGGGAAGCCGGCCCGAAACGCGACGTCGTCGAAGGACCCTGTGGATTCAGTCGTGTCGGCGCTCACCGGGCTAACAATAGGCGGAGGTCGAGCGAGCCACGTGTATGCTAACCATGATCATCAATTGCGGTGGGAGGGCGAACCCGTCCGCTCGTCGGAGGACGCCTGCGAAGGAGCGCTCGCGTTCAAGAAGAAGCGGGCGCCTCGATGGAAGGGCCGCTAGGGCGGGCGGTACCCGCCTCGACGTTGGGGTTCGATATGGTCCGACCGGTAACTACCGCAGGGGTGGTGGTCGGGTGATGGCGCGGTCCAACGCAGCACAGCGCCCGCCGAAGGCGGCACTTCTCGTCGCCCAACGGATCGTTCGCGACGCGATTCGCGACGGCCTCAAACCGGGCGACCTGCTGATGCCCGAACGCTCGATGCTCGAGACCTACCAGATCGGGCGAGGGACGCTCCGCGAAGCGCTGCGCCTGCTCGAGTTTCAAGGCGTCATCACCCTGAAACCGGGCCCCCGGGGCGGGCCCGTCCTGCAAGATCCGGACGCTACTCACCTGGCGAGCACCGTCGTCTTGCTCATGCAGCTGAAGGAGTCGCCGTTCCGGACGATCGTCGAGGTCCGATCGGCGCTCGAGCCGATGATCAGCAGCCTCGCAGCCACCCGGATGAGCGACGACTCGCTCGACGACCTGCAGCGCACGATCGAGCAGATGCAGGAGCAACTCGACGACCAGCACACGTTCCTCGACGCCAACAAGCGTTTCCACGACATCATCGCTTGGTCGTCGGGCAACACGCTGTTCGGCTACATCGTCGACTCGTTGCTCGGCATCATGGACGGCACCGTGGTCGGCGTCGATTATCCGACGCATCGCCGCAAGGCGATTCTCAAGGCCCACGTCGAGATCTTCGAGGCGCTCAAGGCGCGCGACCCGGAGGCGGCGCAGGCCCGGATGCGCGGGCACATCGACGCCTACGAGCGCTACGTGGAGCGGAAGTTCCCGGCGCTGCTCGACGAGATCATTCCCTGGGATCGCTCGTTCACCTGAGCGCCGGCACCTCGTCAAACCGCCCAGGCACACGTATGCCTAAGCGCCGTAGGTGGTCGTCCGCTGCCGGGCCGGCCGACCGATCTCCGTCGCGATCGCTTCGAGCTCCTGCATGGTCCGGGCCGAACCGTGCTCGGACCCGGCCATCCGCGAGATCGTCTCCTCCATCAGGGTTCCGCCGAGATCGTTGGCGCCGCCCTGGAGCATCGCCTGGGTGCCTTCGACGCCGAGCTTCACCCAACTGGTCTGGATGTTGTCGATCCGCCCGTGGAGCAGCAGGCGGGCCATCGCGTGGACGGCTCGGTTGTCCCGCAGGGTCGGGCCTGGTCGCGCGACGCCGGCGAGGTAGATCGGCGCATTGTGGTGGACGAACGGCAGTGCGACGAATTCGGTGAAGCCACCGGTCTGCTCCTGCAGCCGCGCGAGGAGCTTCAGATGGGCCACCCAGTGCGCGGGATGGTCGACGTGGCCGTACATCATCGTCGAGCTCGATCGCAGCCCGATGTCATGCGCGGTCGTGACGACCTCGATCCAGGCCGACGCCGGCAGTTTGCCCTTGGTGAGCACCCAACGCACGTCGTCGTCGAGGATCTCGGCGGCCGTCCCCGGAATCGTGTCGAGACCGGACTCCTTGGCGGTGATCAGCCAGTCGCGGATCGACAAGCCGGTTCGGCTGGCGCCGTTGACGACCTCCATCGGCGAGAACGCGTGGACGTGCATGTCGGGCACCCTGGCCTTGACTTCGCGGGCCAGGTCGAAGTACGCCTCGGCCGGCAGTTGCGGGTCGATGCCGCCCTGCATGCAGACCTCGGTCGCGCCAGCCTCCCAGGCCTCGACGGCCCGATCTCCGACCTGTTCGACGGACAGGCTGTAGGCGTCGGCGTCGGTTCGCCGCTGAGCGAAGGCACAGAACCGGCATCCGACGTAACAGACGTTGGTGAAGTTGATGTTGCGGTTGACCACGTAGGTGACGTCGTCGCCGATCGTGTCGCGTCGCAGCTCGTCGGCCAGCCGGCACAGCGCGTCGAGGGCGGCGCCGTCGGCCTGCATCAGCGTCAAGGCGTCGTCGTCGGACAGCGCCGCCGGATCGCGCTCCGCCGAACGCAACGCGGCCGCCACCTCGCTGTCCGGGCGGCGACCGTCCGTCGCCCCTGACCTGGCGGCAACCTGTTCACGCAAGGCGGCCCAACTGCCGTAGACCTCGTCGAAGTCGCTGCGCCGGTCGGCGGTGCGCCCGTCGGTGTCGATGCTGGCGTGAAGGTCGGTCCGCCCGATCGACTCGAGCCCGCCGTCCGGCTCCTGCCACGCGATGCCGGTCGGCCGAGCTCTCTCGCGGGCGAGTCCGGTTGCCGGTTCGACTAGCGCCGCGACGTGCGGCGCGAGTCGAGGATCGAGCCAGGCGTCGCCACGCCGGAGGAATTCCGGGTGCGCGGTCAACCGCTCGGTGAGCTCGAAGCCTCCCTCTCGGGTCTGTTCCGCAAGGTCGTCAAGATGCGGCCACGGACGCTCCGGGTTGACGTGGTCGGGCGTCAGCGGCGACACGCCGCCCCAGTCGTCGATGCCGGCGCCGAGGACCCGCTCGAGCTGGTCCGGCTCCGACAGGTTGGGCGGCACCTGGATCCGCATCCGCGGCCCCATCAACAGCCGCGCCACGGCCACCGTCGCCAGGTATTCGTCGAACCCCACGTCGGGCGTCGACCGCATCGCCGTGTCGGGCTTGGCGCGGAAGTTTTGAACGATGACCTCCTGGATGTGCCCGTACTCGCGATGTATTCGCCGGATGGCGAGCAGTGACTCGGCGCGTTCGGTGACGTTTTCACCGATCCCGACGAGGATCCCGGTCGTGAACGGGATCGACAGCCGCCCGGCGTCCTCCAACACCCGCAGCCGGATTGCCGGGTCCTTGTCGGGCGAGCCGTAGTGGCAGCCGCCGGGCTCCGACCAGAGCCGGGTCGCGGTGGTCTCGAGCATCATGCCCATCGACGGCGCCACCGGCTTCAGCCGCTGCAGCTCGGTCCACGACATCACACCGGGATTGAGATGCGGGAGCAACCCGGTCTCCTCGAGAACCCGAATCGCCATCGCCCGCACGTAGGACAGCGTGTCGGCGTAGCCGTGCTCCTCCAGCCACTCGCGAGCCGTCGGCCACCGGTCCTCGGGCCGGTCCCCCAGGGTGAACAGCGCCTCCTTGCAGCCGAGCTCGGCACCCTGTCGCGCGATGTCGAGCACCTCGTCGGGCGACAGGTACGCCTGCGGCAGCCGACCGGGCACGGTCACAAACGTGCAGTAGTGGCACCGGTCCCGACACAGCCGGGTGAGCGGGACAAAGACCTTGCTTGAGTACGTCACGATGCCGGCGCGCCCGGCGTGCGCGAGGCCGAGGTCACGGGTCTGAGCCGCCACCGCACAAAGCTCCGACAACGTGTCGCCGGTGCATTGGAGCAACACGGCGGCCTCGTCGACGTTGAGGGTCTTGCCGCTCTTGGCCCGGGACAGTGCTCGGCGGGTCGCCTGGGCGGTCGGCGCGGTGTCGTACGCGGCATCGGCTGATCTGGACACGCGATCCTCCACTCGACGTGCGGACCCGAGACGGTCTCTGGGAGCGAGCCTAGGCCCGGCCCGAAGTGTTGGCGTGGACTTGCGCCAACTCTTTGGGAGACTTGCGGTTTCACGCCAAAAGTTCGGTGGACCACCTCGTTGTCAGGACGGTCGATGCAATCTCCCCTGGTGATCGTTGGCGCGGGCCTCGGTGGCCTCAGAGCGGCCGAGCGGCTACGCGCCGCCGGCTGGGAGGGCGCCATCGTCATCTACGGCACCGAGCCGCACCTGCCCTACAACCGGCCGCCGCTGTCCAAGGAGGCACTGGCGACCGGCATCTCCCACGAGCGGCTCGCCTACCGCCGACGGCCAGCGATCGAGGACGTTCAATGGCGGCTCGAGCAGACGGTCGAGTCCGTCGACCTCGACGAGCACGCGGTCACGCTCGAGGACGGGACGCGCCAGGCGTACGTCGGCCTCGTCGCAGCGACTGGCGTCCGACCGCGACGGCTGCCTCTCGACGCGCCCCTCGAGTGGCGACAGACGCTGCGCACGATCGACGACGGCATTGCCCTGCGCGAACGACTCACCGAGGGTGGCCGCCTCGTCCTCATCGGCGCCGGCTTCGTCGGAAGCGAGGTTGCAGCGACCGCCCGCGGCCACGGTTGCGATGTGCATGTGGTCGACCCGCTGCCCGAACCGATGACCCGCGCGATCGGCGAGATGGTCGGAGGCGAGCTACGTCGGCGGCACGAGTCACACGGTGTCACCTTCCACCTCGGCCGCTCCGTCGCCGCGATCGAGGGTGACACCGCCCCGCGCACCGTGCATCTCGACGACGGCCAGCAGCTCACCGCTGACATCGTGGTCGAGGCCGTCGGATCGATACCCAACGTCGAGTGGCTCGACGGCAACGGGCTCGACCTCACCAACGGGGTTGCATGCGACGAATGGCTGCGACCGCTCCGTGCCGACGCGCCGATCCCGGACGTGGCGGCTGTCGGCGACATCGTGCGCTACGTCAATCCGCGGTTCGGCGGGCCGCCGCATCGCGTGGAGCACTGGGCGATGCCGACCGAGACGGCGAAGCCAGCCGCTTTCGCTCTCATGGCCCATCTCACCGGGCAGCCCATCGACGAAGAGCCGTTCGCTCCTCTCCCGACGTTTTGGAGCGATCAGTACGACATCCGTCTCCAGTCCTTCGGCCTGCCCGAGCTCGGACTCGACGACGTACGAGTACTGGAAGGCGACCTGTCCGACGAGACGGCCGTCGGCTACCACCGCGACGGACAGCTGGTCGGCGTCCTCATGCTCGGGCTGTCGCTTCGCATGAAGCATTACCGCACCCTGCTCCTCGAGCAGCTGCCGTAGCGGCCGAGGCCATCAACGCACAATTTGAGGGGACGTACGGTCGCGCCTTTCGAGATCGGGCCGCTCACTCCCTCGACGGGGATTCGGACGTCGCGGACGGCGATCCTGCAGGCGACTGCGGCGACTCGGTCGACGACGGGGTCGCTGCGAAGACGGCGTCGATGAGGTCCTCCAGATGCGGCGGTCCGCCCTTGCCGTCGGTCACCTCTTTGCCGTCGACCAAGACGGTGGGAGTGCCGTTGACGTTGTCCTGCGACGCCTGGTCGGTCGCCTCCGATACCCAGCCCTCGTAGTCGTCGCCCTCGATGCACGACGACGCCGAGTCGGCGCCGACCTGCTCGGCGAGGGTCGAGAGTTCGGAGTCCGACAGCCCGGGGCTGTTTTCCTCTGGCTGGTTCTGGAAAAGCTGGGCGTGGTACTTGTAGAACGCCTCGATCCCGGCGTCGTCGAAGACGCAAGCGGCCGCGGCGGCCGACCGGGTGGAGTATTCGGTCGTCGAGAACCGGTTGAGGATGGCGATCGGGCGGTATTCGACGGTGATCGCGTTGAACTTGAGCTGCTGGTCAACGTAGCCGGCAACGGCCGACTCGAACTGCCGGCAGATCGGACACTGGAAGTCCTCATAGAAGACGACCTTGACCGGCGTCAGCGCATCGGATGCTTCATCGCTCTCGAGCCCGTCGGCCGTAACGAGGTAGCCGTTGTCGCTGGTGACCCCGTCCGGCCTCTGCCCCGTGTCACGCTGGGACGCGAAGATCGCGACCCCGGCGGCGACGACGAGCACGACGACGGCCGCCACGATCGAGCCGGTGACCAGGCGGGTTCGGCGGGCTGAGGCGCGCTCTCGATCGCGCCGCATCTGCGCCGCGCGGGTCTGACGCTCATCGCGCTTCTTACGATTGCTCACACCTTCTCCTTCATCTCCGGCGCCGGGTAGAGCAACCCGTCGACCGACAGCCGGCTCGTCGGCCGCCAGGCCAACAGTCCGGACAAAACCAACAGTCCGACGTCACGTGCGATGTCCCACTTGTAGGCGTCGGTGACATCGTCTCCCGAGGCGGCTCCACCGCCGCCGAAGCACCCACATTCGATCTGCAGCCCGCGAGCCCATGCCGCCGAGATGCCAACGATGAACACGGCCAGCAGGATGGCCGACGCTATCGCGGCCAGCCGAAGCGCCAGGCCCGCCACGAGCAGGAGGCCGAGACAGATCTCCAACAAGGGCAGCGCGTAGCCGACGGTCCGTTCGAGCGGATCCGGGACCAGCTCGTAGGCGCGGACCGCCCGTACGCTGCTGTCGGGGTCGCCGAGCTTCGCGGCGCCCGCGCCCAGCCAGACTCCCCCGACCACAAGCCGCGCCACGATCGCCAGCCACGGCCATGCGGCGTCGACACGCGACCGCCACGTGCCGCCAGCACTCACGCTCGTACTCCTACCCGGATCAAGAAGCGAACTCCACCCCGACACCCATGGTGCCAGGCCCGATAGAGTCGCCTCACACAGGAGGAGCGAAGGCTTGACGCATGGACATCGACGTCACGTCAAGGCGTCCACGCTCGCCTTTCGCGGCCTCGTCATCTGGGGCGTCTTCGGACTCGCAGCCGCGTGCGGCCTGCTGATCGCCTTCGGCATCCCCTGGTTCAAGGCGATTCTCGGCTCCGGTGGCCTGCTGGTGATCCTCCTCGTGGCCTACGGTCTCGAGAAGTCCGGCCTGATGCGGCCGCCGACGCCGGACCAACCAGCGAGGCCCAACCGACGCTCGCGGCCCCAGCCGCCGATGCCCTAGAACCGATCGGAGGCTAGGGTGCCTGGCGTGAACGATCGCTTGGTGTGGATCGATTGCGAGATGACCGGACTCGACATCGGCGCCGACGCGCTGGTCGAGGTCGCGGCACTCGTTACCGACTTCGAGCTCAACGTGCTCGGAGACGGCGTCGACGTCGTGGTCAAGCCGCCGCAGCAGGCTCTCGACCAGATGGGCGACATCGTGCGCGACATGCACGTCGCATCCGGGCTCATCGACGAGCTGGCCAAGGGAGTGAGCGTCGGTGAGGCGGAGGAGCGGGTGCTCGACTACGTCCGCGCCCACGTGCCCGAAGCCGGTCGGGCGCCGCTGGCCGGCAACACCGTCGGCACCGACCGGATGTTCTTGGCTCGTGACATGCCAGATCTCGAGGGCTATCTGCACTACCGCATCGTCGACGTGTCGTCGATCAAGGAGCTGGCCCGACGGTGGTACCCGCGGGTCTACTTCGCCGCTCCGACCAAGACCGGCAACCATCGGGCACTGGCCGACATCCGAGAGAGCATCGAGGAGCTCCGCTACTACCGGGCCGCCGTCTTCGTACCGCAGCCCGGCCCCGACTCCGACTCGGCCCGGGCGCTTGCCGAGGAGTATGGCGGCGCGCTGACGCCGCCGGACGAGGGCAGCTCGGCGTCCAAGGAGGGTTGACCGACCGCCGATTCCTCGTCGGGCCGGGTCTCCCGCTACACTTTGGCAGGCCGCAAGAGCGTCGTCCGTCCTCGCACCGCAGCGGGCGAAACGCGGCTCATGGTGGGTGTAGCTCAGCTGGTAGAGCACCTGGTTGTGGTCCAGGAAGTCGCGGGTTCAAGTCCCGTCACTCACCCCAGACCCTCGCGTCGTCGGCGACGCGAGCGACCGCCTAGGAGCGGGGCGGCAGGTTTTGCAGCCGGACCTGGCCGCGAGCCACCAGCCGCCCCTCGGCATCGCGCGACTCGATCAGCCACAGCTGTTGAAGCCGTCCCTGATGGATCGGCGTCGCCGTGGCTGTGAGGTGATCGCCGGGACGAGCCGCGCGCAGGAAGTCGGTGTTGTTGTTGACGCCGACGACCCCGCCAGCCTCGCCATGGACCTGCTCGGCGAACCAGAGGCCGGCCCCGATGCTGGCCGTGCTCTCGTTAACGAGGCAGTGCACCCCGCCGTGCGCCAGGCCGAACGGCTGCAGGTGCTGCTCGGCGACGGTCCACTCGAGCACGACTCGATCTCCGGCCGCATGGGTGACCTCGAGATCGAGCAGCTCATGCATCTTGAGCTGGTCCAGGGCAGAAGCGTCCATGCTGTGACCCTAACGGGGCGGATCCGGAATGCTAGGCGAGCGGCACGACGTCCGGAGCGCCGACCCGAGCGGCGTCGGCCGTCTCGTCGTCGGGCATCTGCTGACTCTCTCGCTCGGCCTTGACCCGCATCCGGTAGTGCTCGACCTCGTGAGAGCGCTGTGCATCGCTCCAGCCAAGTAGCCCGGCCATCAGCGCCGCCGCGTCCTCGCAGGCCCGGTCGCCGCGATCGAAGGTCTCGATCGAGATCCGGGTACGCCGGGTGAGCACATCGTCGATGTGGCGGGCGCCCTCGTGCGTCACCGCGTAGACGACCTCGGCTTTCAGATAGTCGTCGGCGCCGGCGACCGGCTCGCCGAGCGACTTGTCGTCGGCGATCAGTTGGAGCACCTCGTGCATCAGCGAGCCGTAGCGATGCAGGAGATGCTCGATCCACACCTCGTGCAGGTCGGACCGCTCGGCGAGGACGTGCCGCGAGTTCCACATCGCCTCGAAGCCGTCGGCGCCGAGCAGCGGCACGGCGTCGGTGCAGGAACTCGGCACGTTGCGATCGAGCACCGCCGCGAGGCCGTGGACGGCCTCGTCGACGGCATCCTTGGCCATGACTCGATAGGTCGTGAACTTTCCGCCTGCCACGACGACGAGGCCGGGTATGGTATGCGCGACCGCATGCTCGCGTGACAGTTTTGACGTCGCCTCTGACTCGCCTGCCAAAAGGGGGCGCAGCCCGGCGTAGACCCCTTCGACGTCTTCTCCGGTCAAGGGCTGCTCGAGCACCGAGTTGACGTGCTCGAGCAGGTAGTCGATGTCACTGGCGCTCGCCGCCGGATGGGCCTTGTCGAGAGCCCAGTCGGTGTCGGTCGTGCCGATGATCCAGTGCCGGCCCCACGGGATGATGAACAGCACGGACTTCTCGGTCCGGAGGATGATCCCGGTCTTGGACCGAATCCGGTCGCGCGGCACGACGAGATGGATTCCCTTGCTCGCCCGGACGTGGAACTGGCCACGCTCTCCGGCGAGCCCCTGGGTCTCGTCGGTCCACACCCCGGTCGCGTTGACGACCTGACGCGCTCGCACCTCGATCCGCCGGTCGGACTCGAGGTCGTGGACGATCGCACCGGTCACCCGCTCCCCCTCCCGAAGCAGGTCGACGACGCGCGCCCTAGATGCGACCAGGGCGCCGTAGGACGCCGCGGTGCGTGCCAGGAACATCGTGAAGCGAGCGTCGTCGACCTGCCCGTCCCAGTACTGGATGCCGCCGACCAGGCTGTCCTTGCGCAGCGAAGGCGCCAATCGTCTCGCCCCGCGCCGCGTCACGTGCCGGTGTCGTGGCACCCCTCGCGGATGCCTCGCCATCATCGCGAGGGTGTCGTATAACGCGACCCCGGCCCCGGCGTACCACCGCTCCCAACCTCGGTGCTGCAGCGGATAGAGGAAGGGAACCGGTTGGACCAGATGCGGCGCCAGCCGCTCCAGCAGCAGCCCGCGCTCCCGCAACGCCTCGGCGACCAGGCCGAAGTCGAGCATCTCGAGGTAGCGCAGGCCGCCGTGGATCAGCTTGCTCGACCGACTGGAAGTGCCGGAGGCGAAGTCACGCGCCTCCACCAGGCCGACCCGCAGGCCGCGAGTAGCGGCGTCGAGCGCGCTCCCCGACCCGACCACGCCACCGCCGACCACGAGTACGTCGAGCTGTGGCCCGGCCTGCATCTGCTCGAGCGACCGCTCGCGCAGGTCCGGTGAGAGCGCCACCGCCATCATCTCTGCCCCGTTCTCGTTCGATCGCCCGCCTCAGTCGACGTCGACCCAGTCGAGCGTTCGTTGTACCGCCTTCTTCCATTGAGCATAGGCCGCGTCGCGCTGGTCTTCGGACCATTCCGGATCCCACCGCTTGGCCTCGTTCCAATTGGACCGCATCTCGTCCGTCGAGCTCCAGAAGCCGACGGCGAGACCGGCCGCGTAGGCGGCTCCCAACGCCGTGGTCTCGGCAACCACGGGACGGCTCACCGGAACGCCCAGGACATCGGCCTGGATCTGCATGCAGAGCTCGTTCATCGTCACGCCGCCGTCGACCTTGAGGACCTCCAGCTGGACGCCGGAGTCCTGCTCCATCGCTTCGGCGACGTCGCGGCTCTGGAAGCAGATGCTCTCCAGGGTCGCCCGCGCGAGGTGCGCGTTGGTGTTGAACCGCGAGAGTCCGACGATCGCGCCACGGGCGTCCGACCGCCAGTACGGAGCGAACAGGCCCGAGAACGCCGGCACGAAGTACATGCCGCCGTTGTCGTCGACCTGACGCGCCAGTGCCTCACTCTGCGCCGCACCGCTGATGATGCCGAGCTGGTCGCGCAGCCACTGCACGGCCGATCCGGTAACAGCGATCGAACCCTCCAGGGCGTAGATCGCCGGCTCGTCGCCGAACCTGTAGCACGGCGTCGTCAGCAGGCCGGCCTTGGAGTGGACGATCTCCGTGCCGGTGTTGAGCAACATGAAGTTGCCGGTGCCGTAGGTGTTTTTGGCCTCGCCGGGGCTGAAGCACACCTGGCCGACCGTCGCCGCCTGCTGGTCGCCGAGGTCGCCGGTGAGCGGTACCTCGCCGCCGACCGGGCCGGAGGCCAGCGTCGTGCCGTACGGATCAGGCGATGAGCTCGACCGGATGCTCGGAAGCATCTGCCGAGGGATGTTGAAGAACGAGAGGAGCTCGTCGTCCCAGTCGAGCGTCTCGAGGTTCATCAACATCGTGCGGCTGGCGTTGGTCACGTCGGTGACGTGGACGCCGCCGTTCGTCCCGCCGGTGAGGTTCCACAACACCCAGCTGTCGGTGTTGCCGAAGATGGCGTCACCGCGATCGGCGGCCTCCCGTACTCCGTCGACGTTTTCGAGGATCCACTGGATCTTGCCGCCGGAGAAGTACGTCGCGGGCGGCAAACCGGCCCGCTGCCGGATCACGTCGCCCTTGCCCTCGCGCTCGAGGGCCGAGGCGATTCGGTCGGTACGCGTGTCCTGCCACACGATCGCGTTGTAGTAGGGACGGCCGGTATTGCGATCCCAGACGACCGAGGTCTCGCGCTGGTTGGTGACGCCGAGGGCGGCCAGGTCGTTGCTGGTCAGGCCGGCGCCGTGGAGTGCGGATTGGATGACCGCCGAGGTCCGCTCCCAGATCTCGACGGGATTGTGCTCGACCCAGCCGGCCTGCGGCAGGATCTGCTCGTGCTCTAGTTGATGCTTCCCGACCTCGTTACCCGAGTGGTCGAAGATCATGAAGCGGGTGCTCGTCGTCCCCTGGTCGACGGCGCCGACGTAGTCAGCCATACGTTCCCTCCGTTTGTTGCGATTGGCGCCGAGCGTGACGTACTCGCGAGGTGTCGAGCACCGTCGTCAGTACGTCACGCTCAGCCATTTGGCTCTGGGTCAGAAGGTCGCCTGCGACAGCAGACCAGCGGCCACGCCACCGATGAGCGGACCGACGATCGGAACCCACGAGTATGCCCAGTCACTGCCACCCTTGCCCTTGATCGGCACGAGGAAGTGCGCGATACGCGGACCGAGGTCACGGGCCGGGTTGATCGCGTAGCCCGTGGGCCCACCGAGCGACGCACCGATGCCGACGACCAGCAAAGCCACCGGCAGTGGGCCGAGCTCCGACGGCGCCTCGCCAGGTGCCCAACTGAGGATCACGAAGACGAGGACGAAGGTGCCGATGACCTCGGTGATGACGTTCCACGTGTAGTTGCGGATCTCCGGTCCGGTCGAGAACGTGGCGAGCTTCAAACCCGCCGCGGCGTCCGGGTCGTCGTAGTGGTTGCGGTAGGCCAGCCACGCGACGACCGCGCCGATGAACGCGCCGAGGAACTCACCACCCAGGTAGACCACGGTCGAGCCGAAGTCGACATCGACGTTGGCCTGGCCGCCATAGGTATCGGCCCCGGAGGCCATGATGCCGAACGTCACCGCGGGGTTGAGATGAGCGCCCGACTTGTAGGCAACGAAGACGCCGGCCATGACGGCCAAGCCCCATCCGAACGTGATGAGCAGCCAGCTGGCCCCGACGCCCCTGCCCTTGGTCCTGCCGAGCAAGACATTGGCGACAACGCCGACACCAAGCAGCGTCAGCATCCCCGTCCCAAGTACCTCACTTACGAAAACTTCGCCAAGCCCCATTGCTTCCTCCGCTTCCTCGTTGAAGCCAGGTGTTCGACGGATCGAAATATGCGGCGACTCCCGCGGCCCGAGGCTGAAGCCGGCTGCCGTGAACGTAGAGAGCGCCGTCGATCGGGTCAACGGCAGTCGTTCGACAATGTCGTATGCAGGTCTAGGCTGGCGTTCGTGCCGGGCCGCATCCAGTCCATCGAACGAGCGGTCGCCGTGCTCCGACTGCTGGATACGGCCGACCAGCCGCTGGAGCTGCACGAGATCGCCGACACGCTCGGGCTGGCCCGCACGACGACCCACGGCATCGTGTCGACCCTGCGCGAGCTCGGCCTGGTCGGACAGATGCATGATCACGGACCGTTCCACGGGCGGTACGAGGTCGCCGAGGCGGCTCGACTCTTCGGACGCGGCGGACCAGACCCGCACGAACTGCGCTCACTCGCGATGAACTGGGCCGACAGCCTCGCGGCGCAGACCGGCCTCGCCGTCACCCTCGGCGTACCGACGCGGGCCGACGTCTTGGTGGTGCACCACGTGTTTCGGCCCGATGGATCGCCGCAGCGACTCGCCATAGGCCAACGGCGGCCCCTGCACGCCAGTGCGCTCGGCAAGGCACTGCTGGCGTTCGCCTCCGGCGGGGCCCGGCGCTTGCAGGGCTCCGATCTCACGGCGTACACCCAACGCACGATCCGGACCCACCAGGCGCTCGCCGAAGCCCTCGCCATCGTTCGGCAAGACGGCCTCGCCACCGAGGACGGCGAGCTCGAGCCCGATCGAGGCAGCATCGCGGCACCGGTCCATGGCACCGGCGGGCTCGCGGTCGCGGCCCTGGCGATCTTCGGCCGCCGCGACGAGCTGTTCGACGGGCATGGTGGACCCGACCACGGCCTGGCCGACGCCACGAAGGCCACCGCGCGAGCGCTGACTCGGCAGGTGCAGACACTGTGGTGAGGGAGCGCGTGGTCGCCGCGATCGACCAGGGCACGACGTCGACCCGATGCCTGCTCTTCAACCACGCCGGTCGGATGATCGCCGTGTCGCAGCGGGAGCACCATCAGCACTACCCTCGGCCGGGCTGGGTCGAGCACGACGCCGCCGAGATCTGGCGCAACGTCGAACGAGTGGTGCCGGCCGCCCTGCGCGAGGCCGGCCTGACGCCCGACAACCTCGCCGCCCTCGGCATCGCGAATCAGCGCGAGACGACGGTGATCTGGAACCGGCACACCGGCAAGCCGCTCGCCCGCGCGATCACGTGGCAAGACACCCGGACCGAGCCGATGATCGAGGATCTGGCGGCCGACGGGCACGCGGATCTCATCCGTGAGGTCTGCGGCATGGGGCCGACGACGTACTTCGCGGGACCCAGACTTCGCTGGCTGCTCGACCACGTACCCGGCGCGCGCGAAGGCGCCGAGGCGGGCGACGTGTTGTTCGGGACGATGGAGAGTTGGGTGATCTGGTGGCTCACCGGTGGGCCGGACCAAGGCAGCCACGTCACCGACGTGACCAACGCCAGCCGCACGATGCTGATGGACATCCGTGACATGCGATGGGACGAGCGGCTGCTTGGGCTCATGGACATCCCGGCCGCAATGCTGCCGGAGATCCGACCCAACGCGACGGTCTACGGCTCCTGCCGCACGGTCGTGCCGGGCGTGCCGATCGGCGGGGCGCTCGGCGACCAGCATGCGGCGCTGTTCGGCCAGACCTGCTTCTCCCCGGGCGAGGCCAAGTGCACCTACGGCACCGGTGCCTTCATGCTGATGAACACCGGCGCTCGGCTCGCCACGTCGCCGCACGGGTTGATCCCGACGGTGGGGTACGTCGTCGGCGACGCACCGCCGGTCTATGCCCTCGAGGGGTCGATCGCCGTCACCGGCTCACTCGTGCAGTGGTTCCGCGACTCGCTGGAGCTCATCGAGACGGCGCCGCAGATCGAGACACTCGCGACCTCCGTGGCCGACAACGGTGGCTGCTACAACGTGCCCGCGTTCTCCGGTCTATATGCGCCCCGCTGGCATCCGGACGCGCGCGGCGTCGTCGTCGGGCTGACGTCGTACGTGACCAAGGGGCATCTCGCGCGGGCCGTGCTCGAGGCGACCGGCTGGCAGACCCGCGAGGTCGCCGACGCCATGAACGCCGACGCCGGACCCGGTCTCGCACTCACTCGGCTCAAGGTCGACGGCGGCATGACGGCCAATCATCTGCTCATGCAGTTCGTCGCCGATGCCATCGATGTACCGGTCGAGCGACCGTTCGTCATGGAGGCGGTGTCGCTGGGAGCGGCGTACGCGGCTGGCCTCGCCGTCGGCTATTGGGCCGACCTCGCCGTACTCAGGAGCAACTGGCACCGAGCTGCGCTGTGGGAGCCGGCCATGGATCCGGCGCTCCGCGACGCCGAGCACGCGAACTGGAACCGTGCCGTGGAGCGCACCTACGACTGGATCCGCCCCACCTGACGGGCTCCCTTTCCCATCGACCTTGGGCGTCTCGTCGCGCAATCTCGGCGCGAAGGTTTAGGCGGGCGCGGCCGGGATGACGCCGAGGCGACCGGCCTGGAAGTCCTCGAACGCCTGGACGACCTCGGCCCGGGTGTTCATGACGAACGGCCCCGCCCACGCGACCGGCTCACGGATCGGCTGGCCGCCGAGGATCAACACGTCGAGCTCCGGCGTCCGGCTCTCCTGCCTCGAATCGGCCGACACGACGAGACTGTCGCCCGGTCCGAAGACGGCCAGCTGTCCCTCGCGGATCGGTCGGCCACCCGCCGTACCGCTGCCGCTGAGGACGTAGACCAGCGCGTTGAAGTCGGTTCGCCACGGCAGCGTCAGCTCGGCGGACGGCGCCAGTGTGGCGTGGGCGAGGCTGATCGGAGTGTGCGTGACACCCGGCCCGCGAACCCCGCCGACCTCACCGGCGATGATCCGCACCAGGACGCCCGCGTCGGCCGTCGTCGCGAGGCCGACCTCTCCGCCGCGCAGGTCCTGATAGCGCGGGTCGATCAGCTTGTCGGACCGCGGCAGGTTGACCCACAGCTGGATGCCGTGGAAGAGGCCGCCGCTCAAGACCAGCGCCTCCGGCGGCTTCTCGATGTGCAGGATCCCGCTGCCGGCCGTCATCCATTGCGTGTCGCCGTTGGTGATCGTGCCGCCACCACCGTTGGAGTCGGAGTGCTCGAACGTGCCGTCGATCATGTACGTCACGGTCTCGAAGCCCCGGTGCGGGTGCCACGGCGTGCCCTTGGGCTCGCCCGGCGCGTACTCCACCTCACCCATCTGGTCCATGTGGACGAACGGGTCGAGCTGCGCCATGTCGACGCCGGCGAAGGCTCGACGGACCGGGAAGCCCTCACCCTCGTACGCCGACGGCGCGTCGGTCACCGAGACGACCGGTCGTGGCTGAGCGTCGGGGGCCGGCGGCGCTACGCGAGGCAGGGTTGTCGGGTCGTCGACCGTGATGGCTGGCATGGGATCGCCTCTCCTTCGTCGTGGCGATGGCTCCAACGATAGTTGAAACTTTAATATTCCGCACGTGCCACAGCGAGGGATCGGGGTTTCGTGCGGCGCCCTCGACCTGCTCACCGCATTCGGTCTGGTGGTCCTGGCCTAGCCCGTCGGCGATTTCGGTCCGGTACGTCGCCGCTGCTAGAGTTGCCTCCGCTTCCGGCGCCATTAGCTCAATTGGCAGAGCAACTGACTCTTAATCAGTGGGTTCGGGGTTCGAGTCCCTGATGGCGCACCCTCTCTGACCAGCAGAAACAGCTGCGACACCTACGAATCGATCTGCATCATGGTGCGTCGCGTGGTGCGAACCCCTATTCTTGGCGCCATGTCGGGCACGGCACGGCGGCGCAGCCGGCAGCAATGCTCGCTTCATGGCGATCTCCTTCCGGAGAAGCGGTGGCCTCCGACCGTACGCGCGATGTCGCCATCAGCGCCTACCTTAAAAGGCGTAGTCACGCCGGCCGTTCCCTGACTCTCGACCCACTAGGAGACAGCATCGGCCCTCCCGGCGGGCCATAACGGGCCATTAGAACCGGGAGCACCAAGTCACTCCAGGCCGTCGCTGGCCGTTCGAGCAGGCGGGACGAACGCCGCAGACCCACCCGTCGATCCGATTCCCAAGGTGACAGTGATCGAGCTGGCGAGCGGCGCATTACGAGTGCGCTGGTCCCCGTTGGCTCTGGTTAACTCGAGGCGTCAGGTGTTCGGTGGTGGGCCCCATCAGAAGCGTCCAGCACCATCGATTGACGCCATTTCGCACCATGAACGGCACCACGATGCCGAGCCTCGGTTACCGGATCGTCGCCGCTTGCATTCGGCCGGCGCGCCCCCATCCGCCGCCCGCGGCGGCCACGAGCCACGGCAGCAGACGTCCTTCGATGCCAGCGGA
>Ga0190270_10000488_pt1 | contig 17298 bp, 16 predicted proteins | sample Popmic320T_FD_133748 | JGI IMG/M metagenome (GOLD analysis project Ga0190270, IMG submission 133748) | Populus adjacent soil microbial communities from riparian zone of Weber River, Utah, USA - 320 T | ecosystem: Environmental > Terrestrial > Soil > Riparian zone | place: USA: Utah | collected...
CAGCACTTTCCCCTCGCTGTCGGCGCGGACGACGACAGGGGTCCCCTCGTCGTGGGCCTTGCGGAGCTGCTGGTCGTCGAGCTCGTCGACCATGAGCGGCTCGGATGGGAACTCGATCTCACCCTCCAGGGCGATCTGCGGCACCTGCTGTCGAGTTGCGCCGAACCAGCGCGTCCTCAAACCTCGATCGTCTCCCCGGGCTCGGGCGAGAGGATCTCGACACCGGACGGCGCGAGCTGCCGAAGCTCGTCCGGCGTGCCGGCGAGGATCGGGAAGGTCCCGTAGTGACACGGGACGCACTGCTTCACGCCGAGGAACTCGAGCGCGACCGCGGCCTCTTTGGGATCCATGGTGAAGTGGCCGCCGATGGGCAGGATCGCGACATCCGGCGCGTAGAGGCGCTTGATCAGCTGCATGTCGCCGAAGACGTTGGTGTCGCCCGCGAAGTAGAGCTTCGTGCCGTTCTCGACCTCGAACACAAGGCCGACGGGCTCGCCGAGGTAAACCATGTGGTCCTCGTCGATCGTGCTGCTCGAGTGCTGCGCGTGGGTCAGCGTGACCTTGACCCCGTCGACGTCGACGGTGCCGCCCTTGTTCGGATCGCGGATCTTGTCCTCCGAGACCGCTTTCTTCATCCAGACGAGCCAGTCCGCAAGCTCGACCGGCGCCACGACGGTGCAATCGAACTTGCTTGCCAGGTCGATGGTGTTCCCGACGTGGTCGTCGTGGCCATGCGTGATCGCGATCATGTCGATCCGCTCCGGCTCTTTCTCGCTGTCCGGAATCTTCGGGTTCGTGACCCAGGGATCGACGTAGACCCGCTTCCCCCCGGGCGTGTCGAAGCGGAACGTGGCATGGCCGAGCCAGGTCAGTTGAACGTCAGGCATCTCTCTCCTTTCGGGCGACGCCTGAGATTAACCGAGCCGTTCGAGCAGGAACGCCTCCACGGGCTCGCTCTTGCCCTTGAGGTCGAGCGGCCCCAGCGGCTCGAGGATGGCGCCCGGTAGCTCGGCGGCAGTCGTGGCTCCGATCACGACTCGGCCAGGCTCGGCTACAGCCTGCAGGCGGGCGGCGAGATTCGTCGTGTCGCCGATCGCGGTGAAGCTCCTTTGCTCAATTGCGCCGACGTTTCCGATCACCGCCGGGCCGCTGTTGACACCGACCCGAAAGCGAGGCCAGTTCGGCTTGCCGGCCGCGATCGCCTCGGATGCTTTCACGAATCCGAGAGCGGCTCGGGCTGCTCGCTCGGCGTGGTCGGGCTGGTCGCTCGCGGCGTTGAAGACCACCATCACGGCGTCGCCCGCGAAGCGGTCGATCATCCCGTCCTCGGCCGCGACGACCGGCACCACTTTCCCCCAGTAGGCGTTCAGCATCGCCACCACCTCCGGCGGGCTCGAGCGCTCCGAGAAAGCCGTGAACCCCTCGAGGTCGGCGAAGAGGACGCTCACGTCGCGCTCCTCTCCGCCGAGCTCAGCCGCCCCAGGCTCCTCGCGAAGGCGGGCGAGGAGCTGGGGTGACAGGTATGGGCTGAAGAGCTCGTCGAGCCGTCGCACCTCCCCGGCCGCGTGCTCGAGGAGCCGGGACTCCTCCTCGCTGAACTGCTCGTCGAGCTCTCCCGAGTCGACGGCCTTGCTCAGCGCCTCCGCATAGCGCCGGTCGACGAAGTCCGCGGTGTGCTCGAGATAGAGGTCCTTGAAGACAGCGGCGGCAGATCGGCGCCGCCTGTACTCGACGCGGGCGGCGACGGCGACGATGCCGAACGCGATCGCCATCAGGACGTGCCACTCCCACCACGACGCGTGCCAGGCGCGCCCGAGTGCGATCGCGAGCGTCGCCTCGGCGAGCAGCGTGAAGGCGGCGGCGACCGCGAGCGGCATCGCCGCGGGCCGTCTCCGGTAGAGCTGGACGTAACGCACAGCCGCGAATGCGTAAAGCGGCAGCCCGACTGCGCCGAGCACGTAGAGCGGGCCGTCGTCCTCCTCGGGAGTCAGCACTCGATCGAGCGGTGGCAGCTCGGCGAGGGAATAGACCGCCCAGACAGCGAGCACCGCGAAAACGGCCCCGCGGAGAAGCCATTGCCGCCGCATCACAGCGGCCGAGGCCGCGGGCGAGAGGTCGAGTGCCGAGGCGGCGGCCAAGCCGCTCGCGAGCGCGAGGCCCACCGGAGTCGCCACGACGAAGCCCGCATTCGGCTTCTCGAGCAGGACACCGGGTGTCGCCAGCGCGTGGAGCCCGAGGAAGCCCGCGCTCGTGATGAACGCGAGGGAGACGAGGAAGAGGCGCGCGTCGTTCAGGCGACGAGCCGCTTCGCCCGCGAGGTAGCCGAGCACGACGCCGACGAGTGCCGTCAGGAGAACGAGCCAGAAGTGCGCCGGGTGATCCTCCCAGTGGAAGTCGGCCTCGGGCTCGGCCAGCAGGAGCAGGAGGCCCGCCACCGGCAGCGCGAGCGGAAGGAGCCAGCGAGTCACGGCGGCACGACCCTAACGCGGCAGGAGCAGCCGGAGCGCCGTCGAAAATGCGGAGATGCGACCCTGGCTCCCGATCGCGCTCGTGCTGGCCGCCGCAGGAGCCGGGCTCGTCGGCGCCCCAATCATCTCCTTCTACTTCCTGCTGCTGGCGGTACCGATCGTGGCTGTGGGCGCGCTCCTCGCCCTCGGCGAGGTGCTCGATTCGAGAGCCACGGCGCCGATCGAGCCGACCGCTGCGCTCGACACGCTCCTCTACGGTGTCGCGCTGCTCGTGCTCGTGGCCGGTGCCGCTGCGGGCTCGACCGCGTTCGCCATCTCGGGGTGTCTCGCTGTCTTCGGCCTGCAGGCGCTGCTCGGCGCCGGCGTCGAGTTTCGACGTCCGGTTCTAGAGCGGTAGCGCCTCTCCGGCGTTCCTGGCCAGGTCGACGAGCGGCTGGATCGCGAAGAACGAGCCGATGTTGACGGCCATGGCCAGGACGACGGCACTCGAGAGCATGATTTCGCGCGGCGGCGAGCCGCCGACGGGGGCGAGACCGAGCTCGGCCGCGGGCCGCATGTACATCGCGCGGATCACGGCCAGGTAGTAGTAGAGGCTCACGAGCGTCGCGACGACACCCACGATCACGAGCCAGTTCCAGCCCGCCTCGGAAGCGGCCGAGAAGACGAGGAACTTGCCCATGAAGCCGCCGGTGAGCGGGAAGCCGGCGAATCCGAGCATGAACGTGAACATGGCGGCGCCGAGCAGAGGGCGTTCCCAGCCGAAGCCGGCGAGGTTGTCGAGCGTGACGTTCTCGCCGAGCTCGCGCTCGCGGGCGGCGACGATCGCGAAGGCGCCGATCGAGATCGCGGAGTAGGGGATCAAGTAGAAGAGCAGCGCGCGAACGCCGAGCTCGTTGTCGGCGGCGATCGCGATCAGCATGAAGCCGGCGTGCGAGATGGACGAGTACGCGAGGAGCCGCTTGACGCGCCGCTGCACGAGGGCCGCGATGTTTCCCCAGGCCAGCGAGATGCAGGCGAGGACGGCGACAGCGATCGTCCAGACGTCCTCGCTCTCGGGGAACGCCACTACCAGGACTCGGTACATGAGGACGAGCGCAACGGTCTTCGTCGCCGCGGCCATGAAACCGGTCACTGGAGTCGGCGCGCCCTCGTAGACATCCGGCGTCCACATGTGGAACGGCGCAACCGAGGCCTTGAACGAGAGACCGGCGAGGATCATCGCGAGCCCGACGAGCAGGATCGGGTCGTCGGCGAGATCGTTCGCGGCTGTCGCCTCGGCGATCTGCGAGAAGCCAAGCTCGCCGGTCGAGCCGTAGACGAGCGCCGAGCCGAACAGGAGCACGGCCGAGCCCATCCCGCCGATGATCAGGTACTTGAGTCCCGCCTCGAGCGAGCTCTCGAGGTCGATCTCGATCGCGCACAGGATGTAGAGGCAGACCGAGAACCACTCGAGGCCCAGGAACAGGGTCATCAGGCTTCCGGCCTGGACGAGAAAGGCCATGCCCGCACAGGCTGTGGCGAGGAGGGCGTAGTACTCGCCGATGTGCTCCTGCCGCATGCGAGCCGAGTACGAGACGCCGATCGTGAGCAGCCCCGACGCCATCACGATCATCTGTGCGAGGGCGGCGAACCGGTCGCGGCTCGCCGTCTCGGCGACGATCAGCTGTGCATCCGGGCTCTTCCCGAAAACGATCGCGGCCATAACGAAGGCGCCGATGAAACCCACCGCGCAGATGAACGCCGCAAAGGGCCGGAGTAGCCAGCGCGGCACGAGCACCGCCGAGAGCAGGCAGATCGCCGCCGCAGCGAGCGCGACGAGCGAGGGCGAGAGCGCGAACCAGTCGACTGAGGGTGTCTCGATCACGGCTCTAACTCTCGAAAGGCCGGGAAACCCGGAGAGTTCTCGATAACACGGTCGCTGATTCCGGCCGGCCAGGCAGAGAGCGCGAGCAGACAGGCTACGAGCGGCAGGAGGATCCCGAGCTCGGCAGGTCTCAGGTCGAGCGCTGTCTTCGAAACTGCCGGCCCTGGTTCGGTGTGCAGCACGGCCGAGATCAGCCTGAGCATGTACATCGCCGCGAGGACCATGCCGACTGCCCCGATGGCGGCCCATCCCCACCCTGTGCCGAAGACTCCGGCCAGGATCAGGAACTCTCCCGCGAATGCGGCGGAGCCTGGGACTGCGAGCGCGATGATCCCGGTGGCCATCAGCACCGTTGCCAGCGCCGGGCGCCCCCGAGCCATGCCGCCGAGCCGGTTGAAGTCTCCGGTGGAAGTACGCCGCTCGATCGTCCCGGCCAGTAGGAAGAGCGTCGCCGACAGCAGGCCGTGGTTGACCGACTGCAAGATCGCTCCACTGACGCTCGCAATGTTGAGAGCGAAGATCCCGATCGTGATCAGGCCCATTTGCGCCAGGCTCGAATAGGCAATGACGCCGCGGATGTCGGGCGCGCGAAAGGCGAGGAGCGAGCCGTAGACGAGGCCCGTGGCCGCGAGGGCGAGGAACACGTTTCGCCAGTCGTCGAAGGGGCCGGGGAATTTGTCAAAGCAGATGCGGATGAATCCGAATACGGCAGCTTTGGAGATCAGTCCGGAGAGGACAGCCGCGACCTCGGGCGACGACTCTCGGTAGGCGTCGGGCAGCCAGCCGTGGAACGGGAAGAGCGGCGCCTTGACGGCGAAGGCGACTGCGAAGCCGAGGAAGATCCACGTGCTGTCGCTGGTTCCGCTCTCGACGAGGTCGAACGTGCCTTGCGAGAGGCCGAAGACGATCACGGATGCGAGCATCAGCAGCGAGCCCGCCATCGTGTAGATGACGAACTTCACGGTCGCTCCCAGCCGGCCCGCCCCGCCCCAGACCCCGATCAGGACGTAGAGCGGGATCAGCATCGCTTCGAAGAAGACGTAGAAGAGCAGTAGGTCCTGCGAGGAGAAGACCCCCACGACCGCCGAGGTCAGGAAGAGCATCAACCCGAAGTACGCGCGCGGTCGTTCGCGCCCGACCCAGAAGCCGTAGGCGATCGCGGCAGCCATCACGACGACTGCGAGCCCAGCGAGCCAGAACGAAAACGCGAAGTACCCGACGTGGTACGAGACGCCGAGATCGCTGAACCACGTCCAGCTCTGGTCGAACTGCGCTTCCTGGCCGTCGAAGTCGAACTCTACGAGGCCGTTGATCCAGAATCCGATCTCGGCCAGCGCGAAGAGAAGTGCGAACGAGCCGGCGAGGCGGCCGACAGGGAGCAGCCAGAGGAAGAGGGCTCCGGCCAGGGGAAGGAAAATCAGGATGGTTGCGAGCGAGCCGCTCATTTCACCCACACGAAGACGAGGGCGAGGACCGTGACGCTGCCGGCGATCGCGAGCGCATACGTGCGGACGAGGCCCGTCTGGAGCTCGCTCAGCTCGCTTCCGATCCTGCGCGCGCCAGTGGCGATGGAGTCGATCGAGCCGAGCAGGACCGGGCGCTCGATCCAGTCACGGAGGGCGACCGCCAGGGCGACGCTCGGCTTGTAGAAGACCCAGTCGTAGAGCTCGTCGAAGTAGAACTTGTGCTCGAACAGGGCGCGCACCGGCCGGGCGCGCGGGATCGAGAGCGTCCGGGCCGAGTACGCAGCCCAGGCAACCGCGATGCCGGCGAGCCCGAGCGCCAGCGCGAGGATGCTGGCAAGGAGATCCTGCGCCCCGCTCGGCTCGACGAGCGGCTCGACAGTCGGCTCGAGGAAGTCGTTGACCAGCTCCCAGAGCCCGGCGATCTGGACCCACCCTCCGACAACGGCGAGCACGGCAAGAGCGCCGACCGTCCAGCTCATCCAGATCCACGGCTCGCTGGGTTCGGGCCGGTGAAAGTGCTCGCGCGCCCACGCGGACGGCTCGCCGCCGAAGACGAGGAACACCATCCGGAACGTGTAGAGGCCGGTCAGGAACGCGCCGACGATCCCGACCACGAACAGGGTCTGTCCGTACCAGCCGGCCGCGAGCGCGGAGGCGAGGATCGAGTCCTTGGAGAAGAAGCCGGAGAGCGGCGGGATGCCGGTCAGGGCGAGAGCGCCGATGATGAACGCGACGTACGTGCGCGGCAGGAACTGCCGCAGACCTCCCATCTTCCGCATGTCCTGCTCGCCGATCAGCGCATGGATGACGATCCCGGCGGCGAGGAAGAGCAGCGCCTTGAAGAACGCGTGCGTCATCAGATGGAACATCGAGCTCGTGTACGCGCCCAGCCCCGCGGCGAGGAACATGTAGCCGATCTGCGACATCGTCGAGTAGGCGATCACGCGCTTGATGTCGACCTGGACGAGCGCGATCAGCCCGGCCAGCAGGATCGTCGCCGCGCCGAGGCCGGCCGCGAGATCCTGGATGCGCGGTGCAGCTTCGAAGATCGGCGCCGCGCGGACGAGCAGGTAGACGCCGGCGGTGACCATCGTCGCCGCGTGGATGAGGGCGCTGACCGGGGTCGGGCCCTCCATCGCGTCGGGAAGCCAGGTCTGGAGTGGTAGCTGCGCCGATTTCGCGACGGCGCCGCCGAGCAGCCCGAGGGCAACGAGATTGACGGCCCACGAGCCCTCGGCGCCTCCCGCCCAGTCGAAGGAGCTCTCGAACGCGAGCGAGCCCGTCCGCTGGATGAGCAGGAAGAAGGCGAGCGCCATCGTTGCGTCGCCGAAGGCGTTCATGATGAACGCCTTCTTCGCGGCGGCAACCGCGCTCGGCCGCTCGTGGTGGAAGCCGATCAGCAGGTAGGAGCTCAGCCCGACGAGGCCCCAGCCGACGAGCAGCATCAGCAGGTTGCCGCCCTGGACAAGCAGCAACATCGAGAAGACGAACAGCGCCATGTACGCGAAGTAGCGGCGCTCCTCGTCCTCGCCGTCCATGTAGCCGATCGAGTAGCCGACGATCAGCGCGCCGACTCCGGAGACGATCAGCATCATGAAGATCGAGAGCGGGTCGACGAGCAGCGTCAGTCCGACGTTGAAGTCACCAGCTGCGAGCCATGTCCAGGACGTGGACAGATGCGACTGCTCGTCGGCCGGGTCGCCGCGAATCGAGAAGAAAGCGATGGCCGCGGCGACGAACGAGACGGCGACGGAAAGCGTCGAGACGTAGCCGCTCGCGCGGCGCGACATGTGCCTGCCCCCAAGCGTGATCAGCACGGCTGTCGCCAGCGGCGAGAACAAGCAGACCCAGGCGGCCGTGATCATCGCGCGATCTTCTCCGGCAGGAGGTGACGGGCGAGTCTCGTTGCGATGGCTGGAATGCGACTCTCGGGATCGACGCTCGGGTCGTAGGCCGTCAGGGCGGCCGCAGCGATCTCGAAGCGGCTCGAGATGGTTGCCAGCGCCCGCTCCAGCTCGTCGACGTCGAACCCACCTGGGACGGAGAGTGCGTTGGCGCGTGCGACCGAGGAATCGATGACGTCGAGATCGACGTGCACGTAGACCGCGTCGACCTGACCGGAGAGCTCATCGAGCGCCACGTCGAGCGTCTGGGCGTCGGCCCGGCGCAGAGGCGAGGCGCCGACGCGGCTCTGCTCCGTCGGGTCGAGGTCGCGGGCGCCGACGAGCAGCGCGTGCTCCGCTGGGATTGGTCGCAATCCCGCGACCGAATGCCGAAGCTCGGACCAGCCGTCTCCGAGCAGCATGGCGAGCCCCATTCCGTCGAGGAAGCCACTCGTCGTCGTGTCCGGCGTGTGGAAGTCCCCGTGGGCGTCGAACCAGACGACACCGACTTGGCGGCCAAGCCCGGCCACGGTCCCGAGCGAGGTGAAGCAGTTGACGGCGAGGACGAGCGGGAACCGTCTCTCCTCGACGGTCTCGCGCACGGCTGAGGCGACCGCGCGGATGACCGAAAACGACTCGGCAACCTCGTTCGGAAGCACGTTGGGCCGGGGCGGCTGGATGACGATTCCGTCGCCTTCGATCGCGTCGGCCAGCTTCGCGGGCCCACGGCTCAGGTCCGCGTGCTCATGGCCGAGGTAGTAGGGCACCTGGATCAGCCGGACGGCGGTCATCCGCGCAGCGTCGAAAGCTTGTCGACGTCGAGGTCGAGCTTCCGGCGATGGACGGCGACTATGAGGCCGAGGCCGACGACGACCTCGGAGGCCGCCACCGCCATCACGGCGAGCGCGAAGATCTGCCCGTCGAGCTCAGCGTGGTGGCGCGAGAACGTGATCAGCGCCAGGTTCGCGCCGTTGAGCATGATCTCGAGCGAGAGCAGCACGATCAGCGGGCTCCTCCGGAGCATCACGCCGAGCGCGCCGATCGCGAACAGGAAAGCCGCGACCGCGAGGTACCAGGTGAGATCCGGGCCCATCACCGCAGCGGCGGCACCTCTTCTTGCAAGAGCGTGCTACCCGGGGTCGTCGGCTCGTCGCCGCGGGCGTGGCTGCCGAGGACGACGCCGCCGACTGCCGCTGCGAGCAGCACGATCGACGTGATCTCGAATGCGAGCAGGTGGTCGGTCAGAAACAGCTCGCCGATGGCGCGCGGGCTGCCGAAGGCGGCGGTGATGTCCGGCGCATCCGAGAGCCGGCCGCTCGCCTTGAGCCCGATCACGACCACGATCTCCACCATCAGCGCTCCGGCCGCGGCGACCGCGCCCAGCGCCTGCCAGCTCGGCCCGCCGGCCCACGGCGTGTCGACGTGACGGCCGAGGTACGCGATCACGAACAGGAACATGACCATCACGGCCCCGGCGTAGACGAGCACCTGCGCGGCCGCGACGAACTCGGCCGAGAGGAGCAGGTAGAGCACGGCCAGCGAGCCGAGATTGCCGATCAGCGAGAGCGCCGAGTAGTACGGATTCGCGAAGCTGACGACCGCGGTCGCCGAGCCGAGGCACGCGAACGCGGCGACGATCCAGACCGCCCAGACGACGACGTTGCCCACCTAGCTGCGTTCCTTGTAGGCCGGGATCGGCGTGTCGTAGAGGTCTCGGTCCGCGACCGGCACGCGCTTGACGGGCTCGGCCAGGAGCATGTCCTTCGTGTAGATGAGGTCGTCGCGCGAGTACTCGGAGATCTCGAACTCCTGCTCGAGTGTGATCGCGTCGAACGGGCACGCGAGCTCGCAGTAGCCGCAGAAGATGCAGCGGGAGAGGTTGATCTCGTAGATGCGCGCATAGCGCTCACCCGCGGAGACGCGGTTGTCTGCCGTGTTCTCCGCTGCGACGACGCGGATACAGTCGGCGGGGCAGGCGGCCGCGCAGAGCGAGCAGCCGATGCACTTCTCGAGCCCGTTCGCGTGGCGCCAGAGCCGGTGCCGGCCGCGGAACCGCGGGTAGAGCGGCCGCTTGTACTCGGGGTACTGCTGCGTGATCGGCTTCTTGAAGATCTGCTTCAGCGTGACGCCGAAGCCGCGGACCGACTGGATTGGCTGCGGGCTCACAGCGCCACCACCAGCGCCGCGGTGACAAGAGCGTTGATCGTCGCCACGGGCAGGAGCACCTTCCAGCCGAAGGCCATCAACTGGTCGTACCGGAGGCGAGGCAGAGTCGCGCGCAGCCAGATGAAGAGGAAGATCAGCACGAGCACCTTGAGCAGGAACCAGACCGGGCCGAGCGGGGGCCACGGACCGATCCATCCGCCGAAGAAGAGGGTCACGCACAGGCCCGAGAGCGTGATCATGTTCACGTACTCGGCCATCGAGAAGAGCCCGAAGCGCATGCCGCTGTACTCGGTGTGGTAGCCCGCGACAAGCTCGCTCTCCGCCTCGGGAAGGTCGAACGGCGGCCGGTTCGTCTCAGCCGTGCCGGCCGCGAAGAAGACGAGCAGGCCCAAGATCTGGGGAACGGCGTACCAGACCGTGTCTTGCTGCTTGTCGACGATCTCCGTCAGCGAGAGCGAGCCGGCCATGAGCACGACGCCGAGCACCGACAGGGCCAGCGCGACCTCGTACGAGACGAGCTGCGCGCAGGTCCGCATCGAGCCGAGCAGCGCGTACTTCGAATCGGACGCCCAGCCGCCGATGATGAACCCGTAGACCCCGAGCGCGCCGAGCGCAAAGATCAGGATCAGCGAGATGGGCACGTCGAGGATCTCGCCCGAGATGTCGTAGCCGGCGATGTGCCAGCCCTCGCCCCACGGGATCACACTGAAGGCGGCGAGCGCCGCCGCGGCCGAGATCAGCGGCGCGCTGATGTAGAGGAACTGGACAGCCGTCAGGGGGTAGAAGCTTTCCTTGCGGATCAGCTTCACGAGGTCTGCGATCGGCTGGAGGAGGCCGAACCAGCCCGCGCGGTTCGGGCCGTAGCGGAGCTGCATCCGGCCGATGACCTTTCGCTCGACCCACGTCATGTAGGCGAACATGCCGAGCAGCAGGTTGATGATCACCACGGCCTTGATGAAGTCGATCCACCAAGGCTCATTCATGCGCGCCCCTCGCCGGCGTCGGCTCCCGGCCGGCGGAGCCGGCCTCCGCCGCCGCCTGACGCCGCTCGCGGCACGGTGCTCTCCGGGGCCGTGTGAGCAACACTGTCCCCTCCGGCCCCGCACCGCGAGCGGCGCCCGAGGAACGCGCAGGCTCCCAGCTTGAAGGCCGACATCACGTGGCGACCTCTACGTGGGTGCCGAGCTCCTGTGCATGCTCGGCGGGGACCCGCGCGACGCCGCTGACGAGTTTCTTGTTCACGCGCGCGCGAAGCTCGACGGAGGTGCCGTTCGAGCTGACCCGAACGGCCGAGCCTGGATCTACGCCGAGCTTCTTCGCGTCCTTCGGCGAGAGCTCGATTTCACGCCCTGGCCGCTGGAACTGCAACTCGGCTACTCGATCCACGGCGGGGCCGGAGAAGAGCGGTCGGTACGTCAGTAGGCGCAGGCCCTTGCCTTTCGCGGTCCGCTTCGCGGCCGTCGGCTTGGGCGGCGGCTCGACGTCGGTCGACCGGGGCGGCAGCGCGGCATGTTCCCCGATCGCGGGATAGTCGATTCCTCCGTAGCAGAGCTCGGAGAGCTCGGCGAACGCCTGGGGCGCGTGCGGAGAGACCTCGACGTCGAATCGCTCCGCCAGCTTCGAGATCCACGCGAGCTCGTCGGGACAGGGCGGGATGACCGCCCGGCGCAGGCGCTGGAGCCTGCCCTCGAGGTTCATGTACGTCCCGTCTCGTTCGAGGTAGCTCGTGCCGGGGAAGACGAGGTCGGCCCAACCGGCGACGGGAGCCCGGAACATGGAGATCGCGAGGACCCGCTCAGCACGGTCGGCGAGCGCTCGGACATCGGGATTCGCCGCGGCCTCGTCGCCCGAGACGATGAGGAGCTCGATCGGCTCCGGGTCGGCCTCGTCGCGGTCGGCCGCGGCGGCCCAGGCGTCTGCGACGCCACGTCCGTTCGCCGTGTCGAGGAGCTGGAAGGCGCCGCTGCCTGGTTTATCGGCTAGCCCGAGCTCACCGGCGAGCGCGGAGATCATCTCGCCGCCGCGGCCGCGCGGGCCCGACCAGATCAGGACCGTCCGGTCGAGCTCGCGAATCCGGCTGCCGAGCTCGTCCCGGACCATCGCGACCCCGCCGTCCCGCGTGCCGAGCTCGCTCTCGACGATCTCCGCACCGGCACGGCGCGCCGCCTTGATCCAGAGGTCGACGATCGGCGCCCGCTCGACGACGGGGTCGTCACCGAGAACGACGATCAGCTGGGCGTTGCGAATCGCCGAGAGCGGCAGGCGGAACGCGTCGAGTGCCGGGCTGACGTCCTCGGGCATGACCGCGCAATGGGCCTCGAGCCCCTGGCGGAGGAGCTTTGCCAGGGCGTAGGCCTGCTCTGTGGTCTCGGAGCCGGACAACGCGGTGACGATGCTCCTGCCCGCCTCTCGGAGCATCGACTCGGCCTCGTCGAGCGCGTCGTCCCAGGAAAGCGTTTCGTACCGGCGTAGCCCCACCTTGCGGCCGGGATCGACGATCCGGTCGCTTGCACGCAGGTGCGTGAACCCGAACCGGCCCTTGTCGCAGAGCCAGCCCTCGTCCACTTCGGGATGGTTCCGCGAGACGATGCGCTTGACCTTCCCCTCTCGGGTCGTCGCCTCGACGTTGCAGCCGACGGGGCAGAGCCCGCAGACCGTCGGCACGTCCTGGATCTCCCAGGGCCTCGCCTCGAACCGGTACTGCGTTGACGTGAGCGCGCCGACCGGACAGAGCTCGATCACGTTTCCGGAGAACGGTGCACGGTAGGCCTCGTCCTCGAATGTGGCGATGATCGACTGCGATCCGCGCTCGCGGGCGACGAGCTGACTGTCCTCGGCGACGTCGGACGAGAAGCGCGTGCAGCGGTAGCAGAGGATGCAGCGTTCGCGGTCGAGGGCGATTGTCGGCGAGATCGGGATCGGCTTCTCGAAGGTCCGCTTCGGGAAGGTGTTGCGCGTCACCGGGGGGCCCCAGCGGAACGTCAGGTCCTGGAGCGGGCACTCGCCGCCCTTGTCGCAGATCGGGCAGTCGAGCGGATGGTTGACGAGGATGAACTCGAGGGTCGAGTTCTGCCCGTCGGCTGCGGTCTGCGAGGTCTGGGCGGTGCGGACGACCATTCCGTCCGCCGCCGTCAAGGTGCAGCCGGCCTGGAGCTTCGGCATGCCCTCGACCTCGACCAGGCACATGCGGCACGCGCCGATCGCCGGTCCGAGACGTGGCTCGTAACAGAAGACGGGGATCTCGATCCCGGCGGCGAGCGCCGTCTCGACGAGGCCAGTCCCCTTCGGCACCTGGACCTCGCGCCCGTCAATCGAGACGGTGACGACCTCAGGCACGCTCATCTTGGACCGGTCCGGCGTCTGACACCCAACATGTCTGCAAGGGACGTGGCTCGCACGTCAAAGCTGGCTCTTTGACCGGCACGCGCGCAGGCGGCCATGTCTGCCCCCGACCTGGCCGGTGTCAGACGCTGGACATGGCTCATGCTGGGACCTCGGCGACCGGGGCGTGCGCGTGCTGGTCGATCGGGGCGACGACGCCTTCGAGTGACGACGCACCGCCGTAGGGACAGCCGCCCTGCTCGATGTGCGCCTCGAACTCGTCGCGGTACTTGTCGATGTAGCTCTTGATCGGCCAGACGGCGAAGTCGCCGAGCGCGCACAAGGACCTCCCTTCGACGCGGTCGCAGATGCCGCGCAGAAGATCGAGGTCGGAGTGCTCCGCGCGGCCCGTCTCGATCTTCTCCAGCAGGCTCACCATCCAGCGCGTCCCCTCGCGGCAGGGCGTGCACTTGCCGCACGACTCGTGCATGTAGAACTTCTCGACCCGGAGCCCGAGCTGCACCATGCACGCCCGGTCGTCGATGACGATGATCGCCGCCGAGCCGAGGTATGAGCCGGCCGCCTGGATCGAGTCGAAGTCGGCCGTCGTGTCGATCTCGTCCGGAGTGAACACCGGGACCGACGAGCCGCCGGGGATGACCGCTTTCAACGGCCTCCCGCCAGCCACGCCGCCGCCCACGTCGTAGATCAGCTCACGGAGCGTCGTCCCGAGCGGCAGCTCGTAGTTGCCAGGCCGCTCGACGTTCCCCGAGAGCGAGAAGACGACGGTTCCAGGTGACGCCTCGGGCCCGATCGACGTGTACCACTTGGCGCCGCGCTCGATGATGATCGGCGCATTCGCGAGCGTCTGGACGTTGTTAATCAGCGTCGGCGCGCTGTAGAGGCCGGAGATCGGCGGGAACGGAGGCCTCGGCCGAGGCTGGCCGCGCTTGCCCTCGAGCGAGTCGAGGAGCGCCGTCTCCTCGCCGCAGATGTAGGCGCCCGCCCCGCGGTGCAGCACGATCGTCACGTCCCCGAGCAGGTCTGCGTCGCGCACTTCGTCGGCAGCCGTCTTCAGGACCTCGTACTCAGCTGCGTACTCCCCGCGGATGTACACGAAGACATGCTTGGAGCCGATTGCGTGCGCCGCGATCAGGCAGCCCTCGAGGAAGCGGTGCGGGACCCGTCTCAGGATCTCGCGGTCCTTGAACGATCCCGGCTCGGACTCGTCCGCGTTCGCGACGACGTAAGTCGGCTTCCCGGCGACCTCGGGCGGCTGGACGAGGCTGAGCTTCCTCCCCATCGGGAAGCCTGCTCCCCCACGACCGCGGAGCGTGGCCGTCGAGATCTCCTCGATCACCTGCTCGCGAGTCATCCCGCGCGCCTTCGCGAGCGCGCCATAGCCGCCGATTGCCTGGTACTCGGCGAGCTTGCTCAGATCGCGTTCGTCTGCGCCGGCCAGGATGAGCTGTTGCACGTCAGCCATCGCCGAGCTCCGCGAGGATTCCCGGGACGTCCTCGGGCCTGGTCGGCTCGCGATACCGGTGGTCGACGACGACGACCGGCGCGTACCCACAGCCGCCGGCGCACTCGATCGTCCGCAGCGTGACCTTGCCGTCTTCGCTCGTCTCGCCCACTCGGACGCCGAGCTCCTGCTCGAAGGCCTCGACCACCTGCTGCGCCCCGACGAGCGCGCACGACACGTTCGTGCACACCTCGACCACGTGCTCGCCGACCGGAGCCAGGTGATACATGTCGTAGAACGACGCGACGGACTGGACGTGCGCCGGCGTCAGGTCGAGCGCGTCCGCGACCTCGGCGAGGGCCTTGGGCGGGAGCCAGCCACCATAGTGCTGCTGCGCCAGCCGCAGGCCGTTCATCACACCCGAGCGCCGGTCGGGGTACGGCTTAGCTGCCTTGCGAATCTTCTTCCGCAGGCTGCTCATCGATCCACCTCGCCCATCACTGAGTCGAGCGAGCCGACGATCGCGATCAAGTCGGCGATGAGCGCATTCGTCATACAGGTCGCCGTCGCTTCGAGACAGGCGAACGACGGCGCCCGGAACTTCACCCGCCACGGCTTCGGGCCGCCGTCGGAAACGACGTAGCACCCCAGCTCGCCGCGCGGCGACTCGACGGTCACGTACACCTCGCCCTCGGGGACGCGATAGCCCTCGGTGACGATCTTGAAGTGGTGGATGAGCGACTCCATGGAGGTGTGGAGCTCGTGGCGCGGCGGCAGCACGACCTTCCGGTCGTCGGCGATCCAGGGACCCTCGGGCATCCCCTCGAGACACTGCTCGACGATGCGAGTCGACTCGCGCATCTCGTCCATCCGCACGCGATAGCGGTCGTAGACGTCGCCGTTCGGGTAGACCGGCACACGGAAGTCGAGGTCGGGATACGCGAGGTACGGCTTGTCCCGCCTCAGGTCCCAGTCGACGCCCGACGCGCGCAACATCGGCCCGGACTGGCCGAGTGCGATCGCGTCCTCGGCCGAAAGCGGCCCGATCCCTTGCGTGCGCTCGAGCCAGATCTCGTTTCGGGAGAGCATTGCCTCGTAGTCGTCGATCGCCTTCGGCATCCACTCGACGAACTTGCGGCACTCCGGGTAGAAGCCGCGCGGAATGTCCTCAGCGAGCCCGCCGGCCTGGAAGTAGCGCGTGTGCATGCGCGCCCCGCAGACCATCTCGAACAGGTCGAGGATCTGGTCACGCTCGCGGAAGCAGTACCAGAGGAGCGAGATCGCCCCTAGCTCGAGTGCGCCCGTTCCGAGCCAGATGAGGTGCGAGTGGATGCGCGTGAGCTCGCAGAGGAGCGTCCGCATCCAGGTCGCCTTCGGCGGCACCTCCATCGCGAGGAGCTTCTCGATTGCAAGGACGAAGACGAGCTCGTTGTATTGGAAGGAGACGTAGTCGATCCGCTCCGGGTACGTGATCGCCTTCCACCACGTCTTCTGCTCCATGTTCTTCTCGAAGCCGGTGTGGAGGTAGCCGATGACGGCCCGGATGCCGACGACGCGCTCACCCTCGAGGTCGACGACGAGGCGGAGGACGCCGTGCGTCGACGGATGGTTCGGCCCGAAGTTGACCTGGAGGATGTCCTCGGATTCGCGAAGCTCGGGCGGCACCTCGAGGACGGTCGGGATCGGGGAGGGGATCATCGACCCGCTGTAGATCGGGGGCCGCTGGGTGACTGCCATCACTCTTCTCCCGAGAAGCGGACCGGCTCGCCGCCGAGCGGATAGTCCTTACGGAGCGGGTGGCCCTCCCAGTCGTCTTCCATGATGATCCGGCTGAGGTTGGGGTGGCCGTCGAAACGGATCCCCATCAGGTCGAACGCCTCCCGCTCGTGCCAGTCGGCGGTCGGCCAGAGTGGGACGACGCTCGCGACGCTCTGCCCGTCCTCGAGCCAGACCTGGACGCGGACGACCGGTGCGCCCGGGCGGATCGCCATCAGGTGGTAGTTGACCGCGAAGCGCGCCGGCTTCGGCTCGGGAGTGCGGGCGTAGCCCTGCGCGCTCAGCGCGTCGATGTCGCGGCCGGACGCGGTCCCGTAGTAGCCGGCGACCTCGCGCTCGCCCCAGCCCAGGTAGTCGACGGGCGTGATGTCGGAGAGGAAGTCGAAGCCCTCCTCGTCACGGAGGTAGGTGCACGCATCGACGAGCCGCGCCGGGTCGACGACGAGCGTCACCTCGTCGTACGCGTCCTTGCGCTCGACGAGGCCAGGGACGCCCTCGAAGGTCAGGTGGCTACTCCGCGAATCTCGTATGCGGGCGGGACGCCGGCCTTGATCTTCTCCTGCAGGCGGACGATCCCCTCGAGCAGCGCCTCCGGTCGCGGCGGGCAGCCGGGCACGTGGATGTCGACCGGGATGATCTTGTCGACGCCCTGCAGGATCGCGTAGTTGTTGAACATCCCGCCCGAGCTCGCGCAGGCCCCCATGGCGATCACCCACTTCGGCTCGAGCATCTGATCGTAGATCTGCCGGATCGGGGCGGCCATCTTGTGCGCGACCCGGCCGGACACGATCAGCAGGTCGGCCTGGCGGGGCGACGAGCGGAAGACCTCTGCGCCGAACCGGGCGACGTCGTACCGCGACGAGACGATCGCGATCATCTCCATCGCGCA
>Ga0190270_10000489_pt1 | contig 17270 bp, 16 predicted proteins | sample Popmic320T_FD_133748 | JGI IMG/M metagenome (GOLD analysis project Ga0190270, IMG submission 133748) | Populus adjacent soil microbial communities from riparian zone of Weber River, Utah, USA - 320 T | ecosystem: Environmental > Terrestrial > Soil > Riparian zone | place: USA: Utah | collected...
CAGGATCGATTGGCGCGATCGACCATGAGCATGCGCGAACGATCGCGCTCGGCGAGAGGCTCCTGCGCGATCAGGGCGCCAGGCAACTCATAATCGAATTCGGAAACGAGCATATAGGCCCTATTTCTGATCTATTGAAACAGATCCGTTTGCAAAGAATTTTGTCTCTCAGCCGAAATCAATCCCAGGTGATGATAAGCCGCCGGAGTCACCACGCGCCCGCGCGGAGTGCGGTTAAGGAAACCGATCTGGATCAGATAAGGCTCGTAAATCTCTTCTATCGCCTCTTTCTCCTCGCTGATCGCCGCCGATATCGTGCCGACGCCGACCGGGCCGCCGTTGAACTTTTCAATGATCGTCGTCAGCAATTTGCGGTCGATTTCGTCCAGGCCGTAGCGGTCGACCTCCATTCGGTTGAGAGCGTCGGTGGCTACTTCGGCGCTGATGCGCCCGTCGTATTCAACTTCGGCGTAATCCCTGACGCGGCGCAGCAGGCGATTGGCGATGCGCGGCGTGCCCCGCGACCGCGCGGCGATTGAGCGCGCGCCGCCGTCGTCGATCTTGGCGTTGAGGATCGAGGCCGAACGTTCGACGATGATCTGTAAATCCTCGGCCGGATAGAAGTCGAGATGGAAGTTGATGCCGAAGCGCCCGCGCAGCGGCGCGGTAATCAATCCGGGCCGCGTCGTCGCCCCGATCAGCGTGAATTTGGGCAGATCGAGCTTCACCGACCGCGCCGACGGCCCCTGCCCGATCATCAGATCGAGTTCGAAATCCTCCATCGCCGGATAGAGAATCTCTTCAATCGCCGGATGAAGTCGATGAATCTCGTCAATGAAAAGCACATCGCCTTCTTCAAGATTGGTGAGCAGGGCGGCCAGATCGCCGGCTTTTTCAATCACAGGCCCGGCCGTGGTTTTGATCTTCGCGCCCAGCTCGCGGGCTATAACCTGTCCGAGCGTCGTTTTCCCCAAGCCCGGAGGCCCATTAAGTAGCACATGATCCAACGCCTCGCCGCGCGCAAGGGCGGCCTTGATAAAGATGCCCAGGTTGTCTTTGACCTTCTTCTGGCCTATATATTCGCGCAAGACTTGGGGGCGCAGCGAGAGTTCGATCTGCTGCTCGTCGTCTAGGGCGACGCCGCCGACAATCCGAGATTCGTCCGCCGTTGTTTGCTTATCAGGAGCCATCATAATTGCTTTCTCCAAAGGTCAAGGCCGACAAGAAGAACATCATCAAGCCATTTATCAAGCCGTTGCTTCACTTGCGCCTCGTCATCCTGTAATGAAAACTGAAATAGAGTTTTACTGAGAGGGGTAATCGGCAAGCTAGATCCTATAATGTTGATCCAGGCCAAAACCATCATCAATCTAAGATCATCAGCCCCCATTGAATGAAATGACACTACAATATGTGAGTCGCGTCTTTCGCTAATATTCAAGACGCACCAAGCGAGATGAGACCCCCAATTCCCTTGATACCCCATTTTACGAGAGATTGTACCAGCCTCTCCTACATAGGCCGCGGCAGTCCTCTCCACACTGCGAACAACACCCGCGCTATAGTTCGGATCTGCCGATTTCAACGCCTCACGCAACTTCGCCGCCTCATTAGAGAGCTTTCGCTCCGTGAACTCTTCGAGTTGATGTGAAAGCGTAAATTGCCCGGAAGAAACCTGTTTCCTCTCTTTCAAGCGCTCAGTCGCCGCGGCGATGATTTGTTGCAACGGGTCGCCTGCGAGGATGACTTGCTCCGACAAGCTCAATGCTTGATTGAAAGCCTTGTTCTGGATTCTCGCAAACAGCTTGACTAGCGATATAAGATGGCCTTGGTCCGCCTTCTCTAAACTCTCAATGTACTCAACGCGCTCATCGCGGTTAACCACTAATGGAAACCAACCGGCGCGCAAAAATACTAGGGACGCAAGCGCGCGAACAACCCGCCCATTGCCGTCCTGGAACGGGTGAATCTGCGCGAAGCGATGATGCAGCCATGCAGCTTCAATTTCTGGCGGTACGCCTATTTGTCGATGTTCTTCATGCATTGCGATCAAACGATCTATTTCGGAGGCCACATGCTCGGGCGGGCAGTATTCATGAACACTGCCATCCGGCCGCGTTGGATTGTTAGGCAGTCGTTTCCACTCACCACGCAGTAAAGCGACATCAACAACTCGCCCCAGCCCGTCAACCGCTGTGGTTGTCTCTTGATGCCGTGTGAAAGCCTGATGGAGTTGCTTGATGTAGGAGGTCGAAAGTTCACGCCGTTGCGCAACGAAATCGAATAGCCCTTCCACAACCTCTTGCTGATCCATGAGCATGGGGAGGATGCGCTCTACAGGTTTATCGGTGCTACCGTGGGGAATCAGGCTGGCCTCGATTCCTTTCTCAATGAGTGTTTGTGTGACGCCACGATCTATCGAGTAGAGGTTTTCGATAATTCCTGTTTCAATCGCCCATTCGCGGATTAGCCTCTCGTTGAAATGTTTCAACGAGTCGGAATCACGAAGTTTCACCGAATACTTTTGCCAGGCGGCGGATAGGGCGAGAAGTTCCGGCGCAGCCAATTCAGGCCAGTTTTCAGGTAAATCTTCGATTGGTCGCCATCTGTAATCCATCATTGTTTGGCCAACTTTCTCAACGATTGTCTGAGCGCCGCTTCAAAATTCGCATCCGAATCCTCTTTCAATACAGCCGAAACAGCCTTTTCCGCCGCCGCCTTCTGATAGCCAAGATTGATCAGAGCCGAGATCAGGTCATCGCGCATGGCCTCGCCGACGCTGATGACCGCTCCCGCCTTCAACTGCTCTTCCATTTCAGGCGACGCGAGTTGCGCGACTTTGTCTTTCAACTCAACCAGCATTCGCTCGGCGGTCTTCTTTCCTATGCCGGGAACGCCTACCAGTTTCGCCAGGTTACTGCTGCGAATGGCGTGGATTAATTCTTCGGCGCTCATTCCCGACAACGCCGTGATGGCCAGTTTCGGACCGATTCCCGAAACTCCGATCATGAGAAGAAACAATCTTTTTTCGCGTTCGGTTCGGAAGCCGAAAAGTTGCAGCGCATCTTCACGCACGTAGGTGTATGCGCGCAACGAGACCTCGGCGCCAGGATCGCCCAGGTCGTAAAATGTCGAAAGCGGGACGGTCAGCTCATAGCCGACGCCGCCGACGTCCACGATCACGGAGTTGGGCTGTTTCTGAATTAGTTTGCCGGTGATATGCGCGATCAAAATTCACTCCTGGGCGCCAGTTGGTTGCGCGTGCTGAACTTTGTTTCCTAGATGGAAAACCCAGTTTACGAATCGTCACGCGCGCATGTCAATTTGCGCGCAATCCCCTTGCAAACCATAAAGTTGACAGCCTTGGCGACGCTGAGCTATCGTTGCCGACTAAGAGCGAATCATGGGTTAAATAGGGCGGAGAAGACACCAACGTCGGCCGCTCGCGGTCGAATCCCGACAACATGAAAACAGAGAAGGTTTCAGAATTAACGACAAATCGTCTCTCGATCTATTTGCGCTGTCTGAACGAGCTGTCAGTCTTCAAGGTGAAGACCATCTCTTCGCAGGCGATGGCCGATCAATTCAATCTCAATTCGGCGCAGATTCGCAAAGACCTGGCGTATTTCGGCGAATTCGGCGTTCGCGGCGTCGGGTATTACGTCGAGGATTTGCGTCAGCATTTGATGAAGATTCTCGGTCTGACCGAGAAGCGCCGGGTGGCGATAGTCGGGCTGGGAAACCTGGGGATGGCGCTGGCCAATTACCAGGGTTTCAGCCATAACAACTTCGAGATCGCCGCCCTTTTCGACGCCGATACTGAGAAGATCGGGAAGAAAACGCGCGCCGGACTGGAGATTCATGACGCGCATAAGATCGGCGAAACCATTAAGCGCGAATCTATCGAGATCGTGATCATCGCCGTGCCCGCGATCGCCGCCGAGAGAGTTCTCGAAGAGGTTACGGAGGCTGGGGTACGCGCCGTGCTCAATTTCGCGCCAGTCCACCTCAACCCGAGGCCCGGCGTCAAAGTCAAAAACGTCGACCTGACGATCTCGCTCGAAAGCCTGTCTTACTTCCTGGCCAATCCGAGCGACGAGGCCGTCAACGTGCATTACCGCGAGTTCCTGCGCCAGGATGCTAATGGCGCCGGAGGAAATTTATAATGCTATTCGATACAAGAGCTGCCTCGTAAGAAGCAAGATGACCGATGGTAGACGAGCAGAAAGTCAAAGAGCAAATTGTCGAGATCGCCACACGCTGTTACGACCGTGGCCTGCTGGTGGCTGGCGACGGTAATATCAGCGCGCGCGTCGCGCCCAACCGCATCATCGCCACGCCTTCGGGCGTCAGCAAAGGATGGATGAAGCCGGATATGATGGTCGTCGTCGACATCGAGGGCAATCCTCTCGAACCCTCAGACCTCAGCGTTTCGTCCGAATGGCCCATGCATCGAGTCATTTATCAGGCGCGCCCCGACGTCAACGCCGTGGTTCACGCGCATCCGCCATACGCCACCGGCTTCGCCGTCGCCGGCCTCAGCTTGAGCAAGGCGATTCTTTCGGAGGTCGTGTTGACGCTCGGCTGTGTGCCGCTCGCGACTTACGGGACCCCTTCGACACGCGAGTTGACCGACGCGATCGAGCCATATCTGGAATTTCACGACGCGCTGTTGATGGCCAATCACGGCGCGGTGGCTTACGCCGACACGCTCGAAAAGGCGTTCAACAAACTCGAGACGCTCGAACACACCTGTAAAATAAGCTTCATCGCCCGCTCCCTGGGTAACGAAAACACCATCCCGGACCGCGCGGTCGAAAAACTTTTTGAAATCCGCGAACGCAACGGCGCCATGCGCCCCGAAGCGCGGACCGGCCAGGTCTGCTCTTATACGCCGGGGGAGAATAGCGACGGGGCGAATGAACAAGTGACGTTGACTCGCGCGGAACTTGTGGAACTGTTGGTAGAATCGGCGAGATTGTTTCAATGATAGTCACGCGGCAAAAGCGCGTGTGGAGACGGCAAATGAAAGAGACTGAGAAGAAACGCATAGTCCAGGCTCCTTTTTCGGGCGGTTCGGATTTGCCGGGGCAAGTCCTGAGCGTGGAGTTGGGCGAAGACGAAGAAGTCATCTGGCAATGGACGCACCGCCCGGACGGGGCGAGCGTGGTAACCGGATACGAGGTTGTCAAAAAGACTGAAGAGCAGAGCGAAAGGAGCAAGAAGTAAATGGAAGCTTTGGGAATGATCGAGACGAAAGGGTTGGTGGCGATGATCGAAGCGGCGGACGCGATGGTCAAGGCGGCGAACGTCAGCCTGGTCGGTTACGAGAAGATCGGCGGCGGGTTCGTCACCGCGATCGTGCGCGGCGAGGTCGCGGCTGTCAAGGCCGCCACCGACGCCGGCGCGGCTGCGGCGCGCCGTGTGGGCGAGTTGGTCAGCGTACACGTCATCCCGCGCCCGCACTCGTCGGTTGACGAAAACCTGCCCGTGGCGCTCCAATTGAGTGAAGGGAAATAGAGGAGAAGTGGGAGTGGGAGACAAGGGGACAAGGGGGCAAGGAGAAGGGGAGACAAGGAAAGGGAATTTCTTGTCTCCTTGTCTCCTTGTCTCCTTGTCTCCTTGTCCTCTTGTCCCTACTCCCCAATCACTATGATCATCGGACGCATCATCGGCAACGTCGTGGCGACGCGCAAAGACCCTCGCCTCGAAGGCAAAAAGCTCCTGCTCGTCCGCCCCATCACGGTCACAGGCGAAGACGAGAGCAGTTATCTGGTGGCGGTTGACACCGTCGGCGCCGGCTTTCGTGAAAAGGTGCTGGTCGTGTCGGGCAGCAGCGCGCGTATGGCCGATGGGCTGAAAGACCGGCCTGTTGACGCGGCGATCGTCGGGATTATCGACACGGTTGAAGTGACAGATTGACATGACTACCATCCGCATAGCGCTCGCGCAGATCAATCCCACAGTCGGCGATTTCGCCGGCAACACGGCCAAGATCATTTCCAGCATCGAGCGCGCGCGTGAAATCGGCGCGGACATCGTCGCGGTTCCCGAACTCTCGCTGCCCGGTTATCCGCCGGAAGACCTGTTGCTCAAACCGCAATTCATCACCGCGAACCTACAAGCCATGGACCGAGTCATCACCGCGTCGTCCGGCATAATTTCGATCGTCGGTTTCGTGGACAGGACGACCGACATTCACAACGCGGCGGCGGTGATCTGTGACGGGCGGTTGAAAGGCGTCTACCACAAAAACTTCCTTCCGAATTACAGCGTCTTCGACGAGTACCGTTATTTCGACGCGGGGCAAACGACGCCGGTCTTCTCATACGGCGACGCGCTGATCGGCGTGAACATCTGCGAAGACATCTGGTATCCGGGCGGGCCGACGCAGGTTCAGGCGCTGGCGGGGGCGCAGATAATCATAAACATCTCGGCCTCGCCCTACCACGCGGGCAAAGGGCGCGACCGCGAGCGGATGCTGGCCACGCGCGCCGAAGACAACGCCGTCGCGCTCGCTTACGTGAACATGGTGGGCGGCCAGGACGAACTGGTCTTCGACGGCCAGAGCCTGGTCATCAGCGAGAACGGGCGCATCGTCGCCCGCGGCAAATTGTTCGAGGAAGACCTGATCGTCGCAGACATCAACGCCGAAAGAGTTTTCAAAGAGCGCCTGCATGACCCACGCCGGAGGCAGGAGCGAATCGATCTGGCGGCGGCGGGCGTCAGCGTCGAGCGGATCGAGCTTAGAGGACAGCCGTTTGAAAAGGCGAAACCTGAGATCGAGATCCGGCATGCGAGGCCGCACGCGCTCCCCGGGTCGGCCGAAGAGATTTATCAGGCCCTGGTCATCGGCGCGCGCGATTACGTCCGCAAGAATGGCTTCCAGAGTGTGATTATCGGATCATCAGGCGGAATCGATTCGGCGCTGACGGCCTGCATCGCCGTAGACGCGCTCGGCGCCGAACACGTCACCTGCGTCTTTATGCCCACGCGCTATTCGTCTTCCGAAAGCGCGCGCGACGCCAGACAGTTGGCCGAAAACCTCGGCGTCCCCTACCACGTCATCCCGATTGAAGACACTTTCAGACAATATCTGGAAATGCTCAAACCGGTCTTCGCCGACACGCCTTTGGGAGTCGCGGAAGAGAACATCCAGGCGCGCATTCGCGGCAACATTCTGATGGCGCTCTCGAACAAATTCGGCGCGCTGGTCTTCTCGACCGGCAACAAGAGCGAGACCAGCGTCGGCTATTCGACGCTTTACGGCGACATGGCGGGCGGCTTCGCGGTGATCAAGGACGTGCCGAAAACGCTGGTTTACGAACTCTCGGAATACGTCAACCGGCGCACGAGCAAACCGGTCATCCCCGAATACATCATCAGGCGCGCGCCGTCAGCCGAACTTCGCGACAACCAGACCGATCAGGATACGCTGCCGCCTTATGACGTCCTCGACACGATCCTGGAACTTTATGTCGAACAGGATTTGAGCCTCGAAGCGATCCTCTTGGAAAAGGCAGGGGCCGAAGGCTACGACGAAAAGACCGTCCGCTGGGTCATCCGGCAGGTCGACATCAACGAATACAAGCGCCGGCAGGCCGCGCCCGGAATCAAGATCACTCCGCGCGCCTTCGGACGCGACCGGCGAATGCCGATAACGAATAAATTTCACGGATAAGCCGAATGCGGAATGCGGAATGCGGAATGCGGAATTGAAAAATTCAGCGCGCGCTTTCGCAATCGCAAGATGGGTGGCGCGGATTGGCGATAAGGCATTCCGCATTCCGCATTCCGCATTCCGCATTCAAATGAATCTCCCGAACCTGCTCACACTCGTCCGCATCTTCATCGTACCGCTGCTGGTGGTGGTGTTGCTAACCAGGTTTTCCGAGGATTGGGTCGGGCTGCCGCAGCACATCGCGGGCGTGAGCCTCTTTCTGTTCGCGGCGATCACCGATGTTCTCGACGGATGGATCGCGCGGCGGCGGAAGCAGGTCTCACGGTTCGGGATTCTGATCGACCCGATAGCCGATAAACTGCTCATCTCCGCCGCGTTCATCTCGCTGGTCGAGAACAGGCTGGCGCCGGCCTGGGCTGTGGTGATAATCGTCGGGCGCGAATTCGCCGTGTCGGGCCTGCGGGCGGTGGCAGCCAGCGAGGGCTGGGCGATCCCGGCCTCGAAGGCCGGCAAGTTCAAAATGTTCTCCCAGGTGGTAACCATCAGCCTGCTGATCACATCGTCAGTAGACGGCCAGCCGCCGGTCGAGACAAAGGCGTTTCCCATTATCGCATTCTGGACGGTGCCCGAGATGCGCGCCGCGCTGCAACACCTCTTCGGCCCCGGCGATCTGAACTGGCTCGATTGGAGAGTGCTCTTTTACGGGCTGGGCCGCGGCTTACTGTGGCTGGTGGTGATCTCGTCGTGCTGGTCGATGTACGGATACTTCCGGAGGTTTTACGGGAGCGTTCGCGAGAATCTCGGAGCCGGCGACGGCGCCTGGAAGCGAGCGGAACCGGATGCGTTAGAAGTCCACGTAAATTTGATAGGTGAAAAAGAGAGATGATTGTCGAATATGAAGGTAAACGCCCGCGCATCGGCCAGGATGTATTTATAGCCCCGACCGCGGTGATCATCGGCGACGTCGAGATCGGCGACGGCGCGAGCGTATGGTACGGCGTCGTGCTGCGCGGCGACGAGGGCCGGATCGTCATCGGGCGCGGCTCGAACGTTCAGGACAACACGGTCATTCACACCACGCCCAAAATTCCCACGATTCTCAAGGAAGATGTGACCATCGGCCACGGCGCGCTGCTCGAAGGCTGCACGGTCGAAGACGGCGCGGTCGTCGGGATGGGCGCGGTCGTGCTGCACGCGGCGGTGATCGGCCGACAGGCGATGGTCGCGGCGGGCAGTGTAGTAACTCAGGGCGCGATCATCCCCCCGCGCACATTGGCCGCAGGCTCTCCCGCAGTAGTCAAGAAAGAACTCTCCGGCGCGGCCCTGGCGTCGGTCGAATTCAGCGCGAAAATTTATCACGAGCTATCCGCGAGTTATCTCAAGCAACGACTCGATGATCCGGCGCCGGCAAAAGCAGACTGACGCATTTGAAGTCGCGTCAATCTGAAACGATAATCTGGTCTGGCAAACGAAATCCTGCGAGGATTGAAACGCAAGATCGAAGTGAAATGTTTTGGGCTCCTTATTGAATGGCAATGACGCTGGATTTAAAAATCAAAATCGGCGGCAGCCTTTGGAGTGCGGGGGCTTTGACCCCGCTTTCCCATCTTTTGATTGATCAGTTATCGAATGAGGAATGGGAAAGCGGGGTCAAAGCCCCCGCACTCCAAAGCTTCGCGCTCATCTACTCTAAACTTAATGCCATTGCGTATTGAAAAGTGGTCTCACGAACGATCTCCCATTATCGCATCCTTGACAAACTCGGCTCTGGAGGGATGGGTGAGGTCTATCTGGCTGAAGACAGGCGGCTGGGGCGCAAGCTGGCTCTGAAAATACTGCCCGCCGAATTCACGCGGGACCCGGACCGCGTGGCGCGGTTCGAGCAGGAGGCGCGCGCGGCCTCGGCCCTTAATCATCCGAACATCATCACGATCTACGAAGTCGGCGAACACGAGGGCGCTCATTTCATCGCCACTGAATTCGTCGAAGGCAGGACGCTGCGCCAGTCGGCGCCGCCCGGCGGGATGCCGCTCGGCGAGGCTCTGGAAGTCGCGATCCAGGTCGCCGGCGCGCTTCAGGCCGCGCACGAAGCGGGCATCACGCACCGCGACATCAAGCCCGAGAACGTGATGATCCGCCCCGACGGTTATGTCAAGGTCCTGGATTTCGGCCTGGCCAAACTCACGGAAAAATCGGACCAGAAGATCGATCCCGCGAAAGTTGATAAAGAGGCCGCGACGGTGTTCAGGCCAAAAACCGATCCTGGCACGGTCATGGGCACGGTGACATACATGTCGCCCGAACAGGCGCGCGGACTTAGCGTCGACGCGCGCAGCGACATCTTCAGCCTCGGCGTAATGCTTTACGAGATGGTCGCAGGACGCCCGCCTTTCGAAGGCTCGACGTCGAGCGACGTGATCGCGGCGATACTGGTCCGCGAGCCTGCGCCGATCTCGCGACTCGTCGCCGGGATTCCTTCGGAATTCGAGTGGATTTTGAACAAGGCTCTGCGCAAAGAGCGCGACGACCGCTACGAAACCGTTAGAAGTCTCCTCAGCGACCTGAAACTCCTGAAAAGCCGGCTGGACTTCGAATCCGCGCTCGCCCACGCCGGCCAGCCTCAATCGCTATTTGGAATCAGCGACGAGGCGAGGGCGGAGATCGGCGAGGCCATGACCGCCGAGATGAGCGGCTTTGTGGACGATGTCATCGCGTCGCCGATTCGTCGCAGTTCCGGCCACGCGATCGATTCGCTGGCGATCCTGCCCCTGGCCAACGACGGCGCCGACGCGGAGATGGAATACCTCGGCGACGGCATCATCGAAAGCATCATCAACAGCCTGACGCAACTTCCTCAATTGCGCGTCATCCCTCGCAGCACGGTATTTCGCTACAAAGGCCGGAAAGTCGATCCGGAGGAAATCGGCAGGGAGCTGGGCGTACGCGCCGTGCTCACCGGACGCATTCTGCAAATGGGCGATTCGCTGATCGTCAAGACCGAACTTGTAGACGTCGGCCGTCACACGCAACTATGGGGCGAACAATACCGCCGCTCCTTCACCGACATCTTCTCGCTGCAGGACGACATCTCGCAGGAGATCAGCGGAAAGCTGCGGCTGCAATTGTCCGGCGAGGAGCGTCAGAAGCTGGTCAAACGTTACACCGACAACACCGAAGCCTATCGCCTCTACCTGAAAGGCCGCCACTTCGTCCACAAGCGCACGCCCGATTGGATCAAGAAGGGCGTCGAATGTTTCTTGCAGGCGATCGATCTCGACCCGAACTACGCGCTGGCTTACGCCGGGTTGGCCGAAGCCTACGGTTTTCTGGCCTCCTCGACCGGGGGCCAGCCGCCGCGCGAAGCCTATCCGAAGGCCAAGGCCGCCGCGACGAAGGCGCTGGAGCTTGACGAGACTCTAGGCGAGGCGCATTGCACGCTGGGATTCTTCCGGCTGCTTTACGACTGGGATTTCGCCGCCGCCGAGGATGAGTTCAGGCGCGCCATCGAGCTCAGCCCCAATTTCGCCAACGCCTGGGACGGTTACGGATTCTATTTCAAAGCCACGGGCCAGAGCGAAGCCTCCATACGCTCCTGCCAGCGCGCCCAGGAACTCGAGCCACTCTCGCTATTCATCACGCTCAGTCTGGCCTGGGCGTATTACTTCGCGCGCCAGTATGACCGCGCGACGGATCATGGCGCTAAGGCGCTGGACATGGACCCGAACTTCGGCTTCGCGTACTGGCACCGCGGGATGGCCTACATCCAGCAGAAGAAATTCGGCGACGCCATCACCGCGCTGCGCAAAGCGATCAGCCTCTCCGGCCCGGCCACGACCTTCATCTCCTACCTCGGATACGCCAACGCGCGGCTGGGTAAGAGCCGCGAAGCCCGGCAGATGATCGCGCAGTTGGAGCGCGTCTCGAAGCGACAGTACGTCTCCTCGTATTTCATCGCGGTAATCTATCTTGGATTGGGCGATCTGGACCTGGCGTTCGAGTGGCTCGAGAAGGCTTACCAGGAGCGCTCGGGTTTTATGGCGTTCATTAACGTCGAACCGATGCTGGACGCCCTGCGCGGCGATCCGAGGTTCAAAGCGCTGGCTGAGAAAATAAGGCCTCTTTCCTGAAGTCAAAGTACGCCGCCTAGATCAGATTGCGAATCAATGTACGGCGTACTGAAATGAGGGTACGGATCAGTACCGCGAGCGGTAGCGAGCGCGACTCAAAATGAAGCGCGCTCGCTACCGCTCGCGGTACTGATCTATCGCGCCTTCCCGTACACGCAATCGCAAACCGATCTAAAAGGACTTTGCGCCTTTGCGCCTTTGCGAGAAACTCGCGACCCCTGACCGGGGATTTCTCGCAAAGGCGCAAAGTTCGCAAAGAAATGTCTTCATATGGGATTGAAAAAGAGAATCTGGGAAATTCTGGAAGTTGAGAGACCGAGCGCCGAACGCGAGAGAGTCTTGGACGCCTTCGACGTCTTCATCCTCACGCTCATCCTGCTCAACGTCGTCGCGGTGATTGCCGGCACTGTCAAATCCGTCGAAGCGCGCTTTCAATCGGCGCTGCGCTGGTTCGAAATCTTCTCGGTCGCGGTCTTCACGGTTGAATATCTGGCGCGCGTCTGGGCCTGCGCGTCGCAAAGCGAATACTCTCGCCCGGTGATCGGAAGGCTGCGATTTATGTTGCGGCCCATAGCCATAATTGATTTGCTCGCGATTCTGCCTTTTTACCTGACGTTTTTCACGGCCGACCTGCGTTTCATTCGCGCGCTGCGACTCTTCCGCCTCTTCCGGGTGGCGAAACTGGGCCGGTATTCGTCGTCCATGCGGTTGTTCGGGCGCGTGTTCAGAAACAAGAAGGAAGAGCTTTTCGTGACGGCGATGGTGATGATGATGATGGTCATAATGTCGGCGTCGTTGATGTACTTCGCCGAAAATGAAGCTCAGCCGGACAAGTTCACCGACATCCCCTCGACAATTTGGTGGGCGGTAATGACGCTCACGACAGTTGGTTATGGCGACATCTTTCCAATCACGACCCTGGGCAAATGCCTGACTATGGCGATCGCCATACTCGGAATCGGAATGTTCGCCCTGCCGGTGGGCATCTTCGGCGCCGGGTTTGTCGAAGAGATTCAAAAACAGAAGGCCGGGAAGACGACTTGTCCGCATTGCGGAGGCGAGATCGGGTGACGGCGCGCATAGAACAGTTTTCACATCAATGTACAGATTCATAGAACGCGGATGATGCGGACGGGCGCGGGTCATCGCGGATAAAACCAAAAAAGATCAGCGTCAATCCGCTGCGGTCCGCGTCATCCGCGTTCTATTGCAGCCTTCTTGGCCTTTCGCCCCTGTTCAGGGGCTTGACGAAGCCCAGGATCACGATGGCCAGTTCGTCAGGATCGACCGGCTTGGCGACGTGTATCTGGAAGCCGGCCTTCAGAGCGCTCACCCGGTCTTCGACCCGTCCATAGGCCGTAAGCGCCACCGCCGGAGTATAAGCGCCGTGCGCCTCTTCCCACTCACGCAGGCGACGAATCAGGCTGTAGCCGTCTTCATCCGGCATTCCTATGTCGGCCACCATTACGTCGGGTCGCTCCGGCAGCGGAGTTTCGGTAATCAGCGCGTAGGCTTCGGCGGCGGAGCTGACAGCAATGACGTCCGCGCCGTAATTCTCGAGCGCCGACTTGAGGAGTTCGCGCGCATCGTCCTCGTCGTCGACCACCAGCGCGCGCACGCCCGCAAGTTCCCCCGAGCTTTTCGCGGCAGGCGCGCCATCGCCTTCCCCGATCGGCGTGGCGACAGCGCGGACCGGGAGCGTCACTTTGAAGATCGCGCCCTGGCCTTCGCCGGAGCTATCGGCCTCAATAGTCCCGCCATGCAACTCGACCAGGTATTTGGCGAGAGCCAGGCCGAGGCCGAGGCCGCCGTGCCTTCTGACGCTCGACGTGTCGGACTGGTGGAAGCGGTCAAAGACATAAGGCAGGAAATCAGGGCTGATGCCTTTGCCTGTATCGCGCACGGTGATGCGAATGTGCGGGTCCACGCGTTCCAGTCGCGCTTCGACGCGACCTCCCTGCGGTGTGAACTTAATCGCGTTGGAGAGCAGGTTCCAGACGATCTGCTGCAACCGGGCTGGATCGCCGGTAATCTGGCCAATTTCAGTGGGCAGGTCGGCCCCGAGCGAGACGCCCTTCGCCTCCGCCGCCGGACGGATCGTTTGAATCGACTCCTCTATCACCGAGGCCGGGTCCACCGGGCCGACGACGAGTCTGAGCTTGCCGCTGATGATGCGGGCCGTGTCGAGCAAGTCATCGATCAGGTGCGCCTGCGCTTTCCCGCTGCGCTCAATGACCTCCACCGCGTGTTTGACCTCCTCGGCGTCCATGCGGCCGTAGCGCAACAAAGCCGCGTATCCGAGTATCGCGTTCAAAGGCGAACGCAACTCATGCGAAACGACGGCGAGAAATTCATCCTTGGAACGGGTCGTGGCCTCGGCCGTTTCGCGCGCGGCCCGCTCGCTGAGGAGCAGTTCTTCGCGCTCCTCTTCCGCCTGCTTGCGCGCTGTGATGTCTTGAATGTTGGCGACCGAGAGCAGCGGGTGGCCCTCGGCGTCGCGGACGATCGTCCAGTTGACCAGCGCCCAGATGATTTCGCCGTCTTTCCGCACGTAACGCTTCTCGATGCTGTATTCTTCAGGCCCGCCGGTGAAGGAAGAATTCATTTTGACGGCGCTGGCCTCGCGGTCGTCGGGATGAGTCACGTCATAGAGAGTGAGATTAAGCATTTCCTGCTCGGAGTAACCCAGCATCTGACAGTATTTGCGATTGACACGGAGGTATCTGCCTTCAGACGAGACTTTCGCCATGCCTATGGCCGACAGATCAAACAACGAGCGCAATTCTTGCTCCCTGCTACGTAACTCCTCTTCGACTCGCCAGCGCTCGGTCACGTCGCGATGCGCCGCGGCGAAATGCGTCACTTCGCCGTTTTCATTGCGCACCGGCCTGACGGTCCATTCGAGATGAATTTCCGAACGATCTTTGCGGTAATTGATTGTCTCGCCGTGGAAGACCTCGCCCGTCGCGCAATCCTTACATAATCGGTGGAGTAGAGAGCTATCGGTATCGGGTCCCTGCAAGATATGAGGCGTTTTGCCGATTACATCTTCTGGCGCGTAGCCGGTCAGTCTAGTGAAAGCCGGGCTGACGTAAACAATCTCTGGGCCTGGCGGGTCGGGCTGCGACGTCATAATGATGACCGATTCATTATCGTGCTCAATCGCCGTTTTGAACAAACGCAATTGCTCTTCGGCTTTACTGCTAAAAGCTGTCTCCAGCCGTGAGGGGGGCACACCCTGATCAATAAGCTCAGGCTCACTCGTCATGCCCCGCTGCCGCTGTCCAGTATTATCGCTGGCAGAGTATTGTAGTTCCTTCATATCCTCCTCCGAGGACGCGCAAATCGCAGCCGGCCTCGTCAGTCGGATGAACACTCACAAAATTGACCCCAATATCATAATCATGATTATGAGGCGCCAGCCGCGACAGCGATAGTGACCGACTCGCGGCTGCTGTATTTGCTTGATTTGTAGTCAACCAAGATAATAGGAGCAAGACTGGTCATCTCTGCTTGGTAGATTCAAATATCTTGGTGAGAGGTGATTTATGATCGGGAGCCGTGGGAAAAAACTTCCGGCTACTGGACGTGACGACATGCAATCATCAATCAATCAGCCTGAGGAGCTCCAGCGCGACGTGAATGAAGCCGCCCCCTCGAACCCCAGCCAGCGGCCTTACGACCAGACCGAAAGCCTGCGCGAAGGTCAGAAGAACATCGCGGCGCCCGGCGATAGCGAGGCGCGGTTCAGGGGCATCTTCGATAACGCCGCCGTCGGCATCGCCCGCGTGGCTCCAGATGGCCGCTGGCTGGAGGTCAATCAACGGCTGTGCGACATCGTCGGCTACGACTGCGAAGAACTGATGACGAAGACATTCGGCGACATCACCCATCCGGACGATCTGGAGCAAGACCTGGGAGTGATGCGGCGAATGTTGGCGGGCGAGATTGAGACCTACCTGAGAGAGAAACGCTACTATCGCAAGGATGGCTCCGTCGTGTGGGTCAACCTGACCACTTCTCTGGTGCGCAATGCGGACGGGGCGCCAGACTACTTTGTCTCTCTCATCGAGGATATCTCCGCGCGCAAGCTGGCCGAAGAGAAGCTGCGCGAAAGGGAGGAGCGGCTGTCGCTTGCATCGTGGGCGGCCGAGTTGGGGGTTTTCGAATGGGACGTACAGGCCGACCGCGCCGTCTGGGAAAATGAGCGGATGTATGAAATTTTCGGCCACACCCACGCCGACGGCGCGCTCAGCAAGGCGCAGTTAATTGAACGCTATGTGCATCCGGACGATGCCCCTACGTTCGATCAGGCGCTCGCCGACGGAATGAAGTCCGGGCGCTCGTTCCATACCGTTTACCGTATCCATCACAAGGACGGCGCGCTGCGTTGGTTGGAGTTAGCCGGTAATTTCGAACTGGCGCCCGATGGCGCGCCGATACGAATGATCGGGGTGCTGGCGGATATCACCGAACGCAAGCGAGCGGAAGAGGCGCAAGTGAAGAGGGTGGCGCTGCGCGCCGATGTGAACGCCGCCTTGGCCGAGCACAAGGGGTCCCTGCAAAGCATGCTGCAAAAGAGCGCTGAAGCCCTGGTCCGGCATCTGGATGTGGCGTTTGCGCGCATTTGGACGCTGAATCCAAAGGAGTCTATGCTGGAACTACAGGCCAGCGCCGGGATGTATAGGCGCCTGGATGGCAGTCATTCCCGCGTCCCCGTTGGAGAACTCAAGATTGGCCTCATCGCCAAAGAGCGCCAACCGCATTTGACCAACGACGTGGTTAATGACCCGCGCATTAGCGACCGGGCATGGGCGAGAGAGCAGGGACTGGTGTCTTTCGCAGGCTATCCGCTGTTGGTTGAGGATCGGGTCATCGGGGTGATGGCGATGTTTGCGCGCCATCCATTGACCGAGGACACGATCGAAGCTATCGCCACTGTCGCCGCGCCCATCGCTCAGGGCATCGAGCGGAAACGAGCCGAGGAGGCGCTACGCGCGAGCGAGGAAAAGTTCCGCATTTTGGCTGACACGGCCCCGGTCATGATCTGGGTATCCGGGGTGGACAAACTCTGCACTTTCTTCAACAAACGGGGGCTCGACTTCACTGGACGCGCGATGGAAGAGGAACTGGGCGCCGGCTGGACGGAAGGTATTCATCCGGAGGATTACGACCGCTGCATGGAAACCTATGCCATGTCTTTCGAAGCGCGGGAATCATTTGAAATGGAGTACCGTTTGCGGCGCTTTGACGGCGAGTACCGCTGGGTGTTGGATCATGGCATCCCGCGATTCTCGTCCGGCGGCGACTTTCTCGGCTATGTCGGCTCGCTCATAGACATTACCGAGCGCAAGCAGGTCGAAGCGGAGCGCGAGCAATTGGCGCGGGAGCAGGTAGCGCGCGCGACCGCCGAAGCCGCCAACCGCTCGAAAGACGAATTCCTGGCGATGGTCTCGCACGAA
>Ga0190270_10000490_pt1 | contig 17255 bp, 16 predicted proteins | sample Popmic320T_FD_133748 | JGI IMG/M metagenome (GOLD analysis project Ga0190270, IMG submission 133748) | Populus adjacent soil microbial communities from riparian zone of Weber River, Utah, USA - 320 T | ecosystem: Environmental > Terrestrial > Soil > Riparian zone | place: USA: Utah | collected...
AGCTCCCGCGTGTCGTCAGTGCGCGCGTAGTCGAGGGCGTTGGCGACCTTGCCGAATTCCGAGGTCGGGGCGCCTCCCAACTGAACCACCAGTTTCATTTCGCCGCTCATCAGCGCCGGTGCGAGGCGGGTGCGCAATGCCGTCGCCGTGAAACCGCAGGCCCCACTGACCTCGCCACGCTGGAGAGCGAGCGTGACACCTGGCATTCCCGGATAACCGGAAACCATCCGGATTTTGGCCCCGAGTACGTTCTTGATGACGGCGGTGAATCGATAGATGTCGGATGTTGGCGCACTGGTGCCGAACACGGTCTCTTTTTCCAAGAGGTCATCGAACGTTTCGGGCACGCCCGGCCCAGGGGCGATGGCGCAAAATTGCGGCTCCAGAGCCAAGCTGCCAATCCAGCCGAACTTGAGCGGATCGAACAACGCCGCCTTGTTGCCAAGGAAAGGCTCCACGGCAGCCTGCGACAGGAACATGCCCATCACGGTGCCGTCGGACGCCGCAGCCTTGTACATATGGTTCGCCGCGACCAGTGTTCCTCCGCCGGGCATGTTGCGTGGAACGACCGCGGGATTGCCGGGGATGAAACGGTCGATGTGACGGCCCAGGTGGCGCAGATAAGCGTCATTTTCGCCATTTGGCGTAAACCCTGAAACCAGTGTCAGCGTCCGGCCGCGATAAAAATCCGGGGCGGGCTCGGCCAGGAGCGGCGCTGCCACAGTCAGCGGCAGGAGGGCGAACGCGAGCGGAAGGCGCGCCCGCCTGCAAAGACGTGGAAGCAGGCGTCGCGCTTCCTCCAGCGTTCGCATTGATTGAAGGGCTCGGCGCACGCGCCCACGTTCAGCGTCCATAGAATTTCCGCACCGTTTCATCTGCAACTCTTTGCACGAAGGTCTTCGTATCCGTTTCCAGGGCACCGAAGTAGTCGTAGGGATTCCCGACCGACGATTTGCCATAGAGGCTCCCATACACCACGGCGGCAGCGAGGTACTGGCCCGCGAGGGTCGGATGGCTCCCGTCGTAATCCATTTGCAGCTTGATTTCTGGCTTCTGTTGATAGGCTGCTTTGTACGCCAGCCCGACCGGAATGATGAGAGCGCCGATCTCATTGCCGACCGACAGCATCATGTCCTCTGTCCTGCGAAACATGTCGCTTTCGGCAAGCGGGTTAGGCTTCACCACCGCGGGGAGCCACAGCAGCGCAGTCCGACCGCCGTGTTTCTTGATGACGGCATCGAACGCGATCGCGGTTTGCCGATACTTTGCGCGAGCGGCATCCGACATGGCCTCCTGGATGCTACCACCGAGCACGACCAGCTCGAACGGCTCCTTGAAACCGACATTGGCGGGCGTCACCAGGAATTCGATCGGATAGTGGTGAAGATAGGCGCTGGTGATGTGCACCGATTTGAACCCATCCCTTACCTGGAGAGGCGGTGTAGCGGCAGCCGCAATCCGGTGCGTATGAGTCTGAAGCGCGCCATTGTAATAGACGAGGCTGTTGCCGATGAACAAAACGCGCTTCGGGGTCTCGACCGGTGACGTTTTCACCAACGGGGTTTGCGCTGGCTGTCCCAACGCAGCAGGGGAGAGCAGGGCGAGCCATGCCGCCGTTCCCAGGGCGGCGACGCAGCCGTGTACCTTGACACTCTGGCGTGAGTTCATGTTGCTCTCCCCTTGTCTTGCGAGATATCGGACGGACGTCTTAGGACTGCCCTGAGACATGCGAACGGACAGGCACGGTCATCGTCCCGATAAGGGGACTTTCGACGGTGATGACATCGCCCGGTTTCACGGGGCCGACGCCGCTCGGCGTCCCTGTGTAGAAAACGTCGCCCGGGTAAAGGGTGTAGAACGACGAGGCGAACTCGATCAGCCGGCGAATTCCATAAACCAGGTGGCTGGTATTGCTCTGCTGACGGACGTCGCCGTTCACCTTGAGCAGCAGCGGGACATCATCCGGGTCGGCGATCTCGTCGGCGGTGACCATCCAAGGCCCCAGCACGGCATAGCCATCAGGTGATTTTCGGAAGCTCCGATCCTCGGGCCCGCGGATGGTCATGTCGAGGCCGAGGCAATAGCCGGCGACATGGTCGAGCGCGTTGTCGTGGGCGATGTCCGTTCCCTGCCGGCCGATAACAATGACGAGCTCGAGCTCATGGTCGGTCCGGCGTTCCGGGAAGCGCACTGGAATTCCCTCCGACGGTCCGACGATCGACGAGGACGCCTTGAGAAAAATGCCATCCGTGCCGATCTTGGCGGTATGTTTCGAGCCGCTCGCGACCCGCACCGCTGCCATTTCCGCTATGTGGTCCGCATAGTTCGTTGGCGCGGCCACGGCTTTCGAGGGGCGCGCGATGGGAGAGAGGAGCTTCACATCGCTTATGGGGATTCCGCGGACCTTGGCGGCCTCGGCGGTCAAGCGATCCCGCCATTCCGGGAGCGCCAAAATGATCGCATCGCCTTTTGCGATGTACGGCGTCGCCGCCCTGATCTGCTCTTGAATCGCGGTTACATCATGTACGAGATCATTCGAGACAATCCCCAGGCGATCGTTGGCAAAGCGGCAAATGCGCATACGGTTCTTTCTGGCTGGAAGCGCGCTTGCGGCGTTGCGGGCAAACGCGCGGCAGCTCTATAGTATTGCACGAATTATCGCCCGGTGAGATGCGGTCGCAAGGTTGAAGGTAGAATCAACATGCTCATCAATCGATATTTCGGTTTGATCAGCCTCGGTCTGGGCCTCTCCCTGTCTCCCGGTCTCGCGCAGGACCCATTCTACAAGGGCAAACGTATCACCGTGCTGATCAATTTCGATGCCGGCTCCGCGCCCGACATCGAGGGGCGGGTGTTCGCACGCCACTTCGCAAAGCACATCGACGGCCAACCCCAACTGATCGTGCAGAACAACTCCGGCGCCGGCGGCGTCAACGGCACCCAATATCTGGGCGAGGTCGCGCCCAAGGACGGCACGGCCTTCGGATATCTCACCGGCAGTGCCTGGAACTTTGCGAGCCAGCCGCAACTCTTTCGGGTCGACTATCGGAATTATGAGTTCATCGGCTTCCAGGGCGGGACCGTCGTCTATTATGTGCGGACCGATGTGCCGCCCGGCATCAAGCAGCCTGCTGATATTCTCAAGGCCCAGGGCCTGGTATCGGGTGGCATTGCCGCCACCACGGGCCGCGATCTCGCCATCCGGCTCACGCTGGACATCTTAGGTGTGCCGTTCCGTCACGTCACCGGCTACCGGAGCGGTGAACGCGTACAACTCGCGATCCAACGGAACGAGGTGCATTTCTCCGCGGCCACGACGCCCGGCTATCGCGGCACGATCGAGCCGGCAATGGTGAAGCAGGGCAGCGTGATCCCGCTTTTTGCCGATCCGATGTGGGACGGCCAGACGTTCAGCAATTCGCGGCAGCTCGATGGTCTTGCGATCGAACCGTACCAGGAGTTCTACAAGCGCGTGAAAGGCGGGACGTCGCCCTCCGGCATCAAATGGGAGACCTATCTGGCGCTGACGACGCTGAACGGAACGATGCAGCGGCTGTTCGCGCTGCCGCCCGGCGCGCCCCCGGCAGCCGTTGCGGCTTTGCGCACGGCGCTCGGCCGTCTCGAGCACGACAAGGCCTTTGCGGAAGATATGATCAAGACGGTTGGGTATATGCCGGAGTACGAGGCCGGACCCAACACCAACGACCGGGTCCGCGCCGCTCTTGGTGTACGTTCGCAGATTCGCGATTTTGTCGCCGACTACATCAAGGCCGGCAATTGAGACACGCGGAGCTATGTGGTCTCGATTTCGCCAGCTCCCTCCGCGCTCATGTCGCCTTGAAGGTCTGCCGCTCCTCGGAATGGCACTCGCACATCGACCAGATTCGCCGGAACGGACCCCGGTGCTTGAGAATCTCGGGCTCGATCTCGGCCATCGTTTCGGCGCTCAGATATTCCACCTTGCCCATGGATGCGGCGACCCACGTGCGGCGTGCGTTGTCGTCAAAGATATAGGTGGCGCCGAGCATTTCCTCGACGTCGCGGCCGACGACGACGATACCATGCGCCTTCATGATGGCCGCGCGGTGAGAGCCGAGCGTCCGCGCCAACGCCGCACCGCGCTCGCTGGTGTTGACGAAGCTGGATTCCGGATGGATCGGAACGCCGTCGCGGAATATTGACGCCAGGAAATAGGTCGGCCGCAACTCCTGCTCGGACATGCCGAAGCTGGTCGGATAGAGGCAGTGGAAGTGAGCGACGCTGTCGACATCGGGGCGCGCCTTGTAAACCTCCAGATGGATCGGCAGTTCGCCCGGCAACGGTGCCGTGGTCCCGTGCTGACGGCCATCGAGGTCGACGACCACGAAATCATCCGCCGTGACGCGTGGCCCGAGGCTGTGCGGCGAGATCAGGATGCGATCCGGGACGCTGGTGCAGGCGCTGATGTGGCCGAAGCCCTCAATATAGCCGCGGTCATAGAAAAAGCGCCAGGCCTTGGCGAGCTTGTCGGCGATCGTAGCATTGTCGTCCACTTCAATCTCCATCGATGGTGTCAGGGAAGAAGCCCAGCCCCGGCCGCCGGGGCTGTGCCGTCGGACAACGTGATCTGTACCGGATCGGCGCCTACTTCACCACCTCGCGCGCGCGCAACAACCGCCGGCGAGGCCGCGAACAGCTTCTCGACGAGCGCCTGAACCTCTTCGCCAGAGGATCGAATTCAAGCTTCAGCTTCGTGTCGCGAACAAAGCGCAGGCCACGCTGTACGTAATCATCAAGCGCGATGGGTCAGCTGCTGCCATGCTCGAAGCGATGCAGACTCGTGCCGAACTCTACAAATTGATCGGCTTGGAGGATTACGAGGCCCTCGATGCATCGATTGTACGGAGCATGCTGCCGCTCCACTAGGGTGCGAGCATTTGTCAGATGTCAGAGAAGTCAGGTTGAGGGCAGAATTCCGAAAGGCAACGATCTGCCTGCTTCAGAACTCAGGAGGTGAGCAGAGCGGTTGGGCTGAGCCCAGGTGATATTTGTCTGCCCCGAAAGTTGCCCGTCGTTCATCATCCGAGAGGCCGCCGTGAACGTTCCCCGTCGTCGTTTTCTGCATCTTGCAGCGAGCACCGTTGCAATGCCTGCGGTTTCCCGTTTTGCGTGGGCGCAAAATTATCCGTCGAAGCCAGTGCGGGTCATCGTTCCGTTTCCGGCCGGCAATGCGACCGACGTCGTTGCGCGTCTGGTCGCTCAAAGTCTGTCGGAGCGGCTGGGACAACCATTCGTCATCGACAATCGGCCTGGTGCTGGTGGAAATATCGGCACCGAAGCGGCCGCAAAATCTGCGGCGGATGGTTACACCATCGTCCTGCTCAGTCCCTCGGCCACCGTCAATCATGCGATGGGCGGGAAGCAAGGGTTCAATCTGATCCGTGATATCGCCCCGATAGCGGGCGTCGGCGTTGCGCCCTATGTCATGACGCTTACGCCGTCGTTTCCGGCCAAAACCGTTCCCGAATTCATTGCCTACGCCAAGGCCAATCCCGGCAAGATCAACATGGCGTCGGCCGGCAACGCGAGTGCCGGGCATATTGTCGGAGAACTTTTCAAGATGATGGCCGGGGTCGATATGGTTCACGTTCCGTATCGTAGCAGCTTCTTGCCGGATCTGATCAGCGGACAAGTTGAAGTCGCCTTTGCCCCGATCTCTCTGCCGATTGCGCAAATCCGATCGGGCGATCTGCGCGCGCTTGCGATCACCACCACGACGCGCTCCGAGGCACTGCCGGACGTTCGGAGCGTAAGTGATTTCGTGCCGGGCTATGAGGCGAGCGCCTGGTATGGGTTCGCCGCACCCAGGAACACGCCCTCCGAGATTATCGACACGCTCTATCGCGAGATCACCGCAGGTCTGGCCGACCCCAAACTGAAGGCGCGTTTCGCGGATTTGGGCTCGGCGGTCAGTCTCGTTTCGCCCCCGGATTTCGGCAAGCTCCTGGTCGAAGAAACCGAAAAGTGGACCAAGGTTATCAAGTTTGCGGGCATCAAGGCGGGGTAGTGGGATGCCAACGGGAGATTCGCAAATCCGGATCCAACGCGGCGACTATCTTGTCTACCCTGTCGACCGCGCGACCTATGCGCCGGTCGTGCTGCTCCGCTACTGGCTGCTCGAGGAGTTCGCGCGCGAGAGCTGAAAAACGGAATGCGCGACTACCGCGCCGTGACGACCTTGTAGGCGGCCTCGACATTGGTCCCGAAGCGGTCCTGGCTGGCCCAAGCGGCGTATTCGGGCATTTTCAACTCGGCCTTGATCTGTTCGAGCGACTTGCCTTCCTTCACCAGCGCGGCAACGCGCTCCAGCAGCAGCGCGTAGTAGCGCTCGGTGTCCTCGAAAATCTTCACCGTACCGGGAATGCCATGACCAGGCACGACATGCTCGGGGTTGAGCGCCTTCATCATCTTGGCGGCCGCGAGAATGTCGGGAATCGTGACGAACGGCCGCAGGATGTTGACCTGATTGACCAGGATACCCGAGGCCGAAAACAGGATGCGCTCCTTCGGCATCCAGACGGAGGTATCCGCCTCGCTATGCACGCCCTTGAGGTATTTCAGTTCGAACGTCCGCTCTCCGACATAGAGCGTCGTATTCTGGTTGTATTCGACGTGGGGCACGATGAACTTATAGCCCTCAAGCGACGTCTTCATGGCGGCGGACATCTTTGCGAGCTGCTCGATGCGATCCGGCTGCTCTTGTTCGCGTTTGCGCATCGACTCGCCCGCGCCCGCGGCTGCGACGATCACAGCCGGCGGCGAGAACAGGAAATGACCAGTGGTGTGGTCGGAATGCGGTTCGGTGTTGATGAGGAGGCGCACCGCCATTGGGGTGAGCTTCTTGACGATGTCCAGAATTTTTCGCGATTCGATCGGGTTCTGGCCGGTGTCGATCAGCACGACGCCGTCCTGCGTGAGGATGATGCCGGAATTGGACTGGAAGTTGTTGCCGACATAGACGTAGACGCCGTCGCTGAGCTTTCTGACCTGCGGTCCCAGATCTTGCCCAAGGACCGGGCCGGTGAATGCCAGGCCGACCAACATCGCCAGCGCACCCGCCGCTTTCGCTGTCATGGATATTCCCTCCCGATCGACGATGCGGGCTCTGCCGCCTTCACGACGTAGTCTAGGCTTCCACGGGGACTGATCAAGGTCCGACGTTGTGGGGAGGGCTTACCGCGCATGTATAGAAGCCAAAGGGTTATGTGACCTTGTGCTCCTGTTCTTGTCTACGTCGGTGGTGTAGTGAGCGAGTGATAAAAAAATTCGCCGCCAACGCGCGGCGACGGGAAAAAGCTGCCAGATGTTCGGAAGCGCGGAGACTTTGGCCTATGGGACGCTACCGCAAATGAACTAGCAATGACGGCTGGAGGGACGAGATTGATTGCTGAATCAATGATTGCGGTCGAAAATCTTTTCTCCCAGTCTGTCGCCAAGCAAGAAAATCCGAGGATGCGCCTGTGGGTCTCAGAATCTTTGCGGCATTCGTGTGCCTTGCGTGGAGTGCAACCGCGTCGCTCGCCGACCCGGTAGAGGATTTCTACAAGGGCAAGCAGATCCGCTTCATCATTCGTGCGGCGCCCGGCGGCAACTACGACCAATATATGCGCCTGCTGGCGCGGCATATGGTCCGCTATATTCCTGGCAATCCCGAAGGCCTGCCGGTGAATATGCCGGGAGGCGGCGGCCTCACATCACTCAACTACACACTCAACGTTGCGCCGCATGACGGGACCGTGGTCACGATGGTGACGTCCACGGCGCCGATGGATCAGGCGCTGGGCTATGCAAAGACGCCGAACATCGACCTCCGATCACTCCAGTGGATCGGTAACGTCAGCGATGAGAACTACTTCCTTGTCACAAGCCGCGATTCCGGAATCAGAACGCTTGAAGACGCGATCCGGAAAGAAACGCGTCTCGCCGGCGCCGGCGCAGGCGACACCCAACAAATATTGATTGCGGTGTCCAACAGTCTGCTCGGAACGAAGTTCAGGAGCATTGTGGGCTATCGGACCGGCGCGGAGATGAATCTCGCGGTCGAGCGGCACGAAGTGGACGGCCGATCGACAACCAATCTGCCGGCGCTGTTTGCAACCCGTCCGGAGGGGGCGGCTGCCTTTCACCCTCTGATGCAGGCCGGGCTGGAAAAGTCTCGCGAGTTTCCAGACGTGCCGCTGCTGCGTGACCTGGCGCGGACTCCCGAGCAAAAAGTCGTGTTCGAATTTCTGTCGCGATCCGTGAGTCCCGGCCGGCCGGTCGCGACCAACAACAAGGTTCCCCCCGACCGCCTCGCTGCGCTTCGCCGTGCCTTTGACCTGGCGATGAAAGACGAGCAACTGCTCGAAGACGCGAGGCGCCAGAATTTGGATATCAGCCCTTGGACGGGCGACAAATTGCAGCAGGTGGTCGCGGAAATCCTCAACACCCCGGCCGCCGACATTACCCGAATACGGCGGGCGATCAGCGCGGGCGGCGGCGACGCTTCCCCGCCGAAATAGGCGGTATCAAAGCCATTGCTTCGGGGTCGATTGCCGCTAGAATCCGCGGACATACCCAAAGAAGCCGAGATGGCCTGGTTGGAAGCGTTGCAGGAATCCGAGAGCGGCACCGTCCTTGCGGGCGAAGACTATGTTTCCAGCCGCGACGCGCTCCGGATCCTCGAGGTCAAGCCTCAGACGCTCTATTCGTACGTCAGTCGCGGCCTGATTCGTCGGCGCGCGAAGCCTGGTCATCGCACCAGCTATTACAATCGCGAAGATATTCATCGCCTCAAGTCCCGCAGCGTTGCGCGTTCCGGCCACGGGCCCGCAGCGGCCGGCGCGATGTACTGGGGCGAGCCGGTTCTTGAAACCGGCATTACAGAAATAACGTCCGCGGGACCCCGCTATCGCGAGCATCTTGCAACCGATCTGGCAGCGGAAAATCAGTCCTTTGAATCGGTGGCGGAGTATCTCTGGACCGGAAGCCTGCCGCCTTCGCAGATGAAATGGACGAATGTCGTCGTGCCCGGATCGTTGACCTCGGAGTTCGGCAAGGTCGATCCATGCGACTTCCGGCATGTCTTGACGCAGTCGATCGTCCTGCTGGCCAAGACATGGGGTTGCGATCCATATCTCCGTGAACAGCCATGTCCGGCCACCAGTATTCTCGGTGTCATGGCCGGCACGTTTGGATTCCTCGGGCCGAAGAAAGAATACGTAAGCCTTCAGGACGGTGAGTCCGTGTCTTACGGACTCACGCGGATGCTTGGCATCAAGGCGTCTCAGAAGAACGTCCAGGCCCTGAACACTGCGCTTGTTCTGATGGCGGACCACGAATTGACAACGCCGACATTCATCGCGCGGATTTCGGCGTCGGCCGGCTGTGATCTTCCTTCGTGTCTCTTGGCGGCGCTGCAAGTGCATTTCGGGTCGGAATTCGGCCTTTGCTGCGACCGCCTGGAGAAACTCCTTGATCGAGACGCCGCCGCGGCGAAGTCCGGGACTGTGGCGCGCGCTTCATCGTCAACCAGAACGACGCCGGGGTTCGACAACCCGCTCTATCTGCATGGCGATCCGCGCGCGAACCTGTTGTTGGAACTCGCGCTGCAGCTTGCGGATCGACGCGATTGCGTCACCGAAGCGTTGCAGATGATTGCAACCCATTTTCCAACCGTTCAAACGCGGATCAATTTGTGCGAGGCGCTGGTCGTGCTCTGTCGCGCACTGGGCCTTCCGTATCAAGCTGCTGGGGGCTTGCTTGCGCTATCCCGGTCCGCGGGCTGTGTTGCTCATGTTCTCGAGCAGCGGGCGCAGAATTCGATCATTCGTCCTCGGGGCAAGTTTGTACGGTCGCCGAACAGTCCGTTTTGATTGCTGCTGCGCTACCGTTTGACCGCCGGCATCCACCTGAGGCCAAGTCAGGTTCCGAGACAGCAATATTGAATCGGCAATCAACCTGGGTCGAAGGTTGACCGCTGCGATGTGGAATTGCAGTTTACCGATCGATCGTTGATTACTGCTGCAAGGAGACGTTTCGTGAGAATGAAGCCTGCGCTGACGCTCGAAGACGCGATCAAGATGGCTGCAGCAAGTAAAGCCGCCGGAGTTAAGATCAAGCGCGAGCCTACGATCGCGGTGGTGGATTCGAGCGGGCACCTGCTTTATCTCGAGCGGCCTGACCACAACGGCGTGAACACCGTCGAGCTGGCCACGCTGAAGGCGCGCACCGCTGCGCTGCGTGGTCGCCCCAGCGGCGCGTTTGCGGCGCGGGTGCAGGAAAAGGCGGGCTTCCTGATGATGCCGGATCTGCTGGGCGTTGAGGGTGGCATCCCCATCCTTCATGACAAGGAGTGCATCGGCGCGATTGCGGTCTCGGGGATCGATCAGGACGACGAGCCCGTCGCAAAGGCAGGCGCCCAGGCGTTTAGCGGCTAGGTGCCGACAGATGAACGGTTGATTTCACAATCGATCTTGAGGGTAGGCGGGCATTTCCCTACGCGTAGGTGTGATGAGAGCGGCTCAAGCGCCCTGCATAGGCAGCAATGCGCAACAGTGATCCAGTCCCGAGGTCTGTATGAACGCGCAGCGCATTGAAGATCTCGTCACGGCTTACAAGATTCTGCTGAATGAAGACGTCCTGGACGGCTTCGGCCACGTCAGCGTCCGGTCGGCGACGGATCCCGCCCGCTTCTTGATGCCCTACGCGCTGCCGCCTGCATTGGTGAGAGCCGAAGACATCATCGAGTACACAGTGGCCGACAGCCAGCCGGTTAACTCCGGGGGCCGGAAGGTCAACGGCGAACGTTATATCCATGGTGAGGTCTATAAAGCGCGCCCCGACGTTCAGGCCGTGATCCACTCCCATTCGCAGGCGGTCATTCCATTCAGCGTCGCCGGCGTGGCGTTGCGGCCCGTGATCGTTCAGGCGGGCTTTCTGCCGTTCGAGACGCCAAACTTTGAAATTCGCGATGTCCGCGCCGCTGATGAGCGTGGCATGCAGATCACGAACATCGCGCGCGGTGCGGCGCTTGCCGAGAAACTTGGCAATGCGCCGGTGGCGCTGATGCGCGGTCACGGCAATGTCGTGGTCGGCGCTTCGGTCAAGCAGGCGACCGTCTACGCGGTCTACGTGGACGTGAACGCGCGCATGCAGGCGGCGGCGCTGGCGCTCAATCCGTCGATCGTCTTGATGAATGAACCCGAACTGTTCGATCCGTCGGAATTCGACATCAACCGTCCGTGGGAGCACTACCGGCAAAAAATCGTAGGCGCCGAGGAACTGAAGAACATAGACCGGACTCAATTCGGCCTCGTGCAGACTCAGGCCCCATCAGGCCGATAGGGAGAGAGCTTATGATTCGCGTAGCATTCATTGTCGGCGACTATCCTTCGGAAGAGAGCACGCGGCGCGAGCAGGTTGCGCTCTCCTATTCAAATTCCGAAGTTCAGGTGGGCATCGTCCGGGCGCCGATCACACCTTATTTCTATGGCATGACCCAGTGCGAAATGACGCTGGTCGCCCCGACGGTCATCGAGGCGTTTCACCGCGCCGAAAAAGAGGGTTACCAGGCGGCGGTGCCGCTCGGGTTCCTGGACCTCGGTCTCGATGGTGGTCGCGCGGCGGTTGATATTCCGATCGTCGCGCCGTTCGAGTGCTCGGTGCATCTCGCCTCGCTGCTTGGCAGTCGCTTCGGTCTGGTTTGCTATCACGAGAACCAGTTCGGTAATCTTTCCATGCTGCTCGACCGCTACGGGATGGCGGACAAGGTGGTCGGTATGGAAGCCTCCGGCTTTGACCTGCCGGACATCGCCGCCAACAAGGACGCGATGATCGAGGGTTTTCTCAAGTCTGCGCGCAAGCTGATCAAGGAAAATCGCGCGGAGGTGATCATCCCGACCGGTATTACCCAATGCCCGGTGACGATGGATCCGAAATGGCTGCGCGATCAGCTCGGGGTTCCGGTCGTGGAGGGGATCGGCGCGCCGTTGCGGCTCGCGGCGATGTTCGCCGATCTCGGCATGACGCACAGCCGCAAGCGTTGGTACAAGTCCCCGACCTACGCCAACAAGTGATCGGCAAAAGCGATGTTGGGCGACCTCATCGTGCGAAATTCAAGATTGCGGCGGGACGAGCCGGCGATCATTTTCGAAGGACGCACGATCACGCACGGTGAATTCGCCCGGCGGTCGTTTCAACTCGCTCGCGCGTTGCAGCGTCTCGGGCTTGTGATGGGTGATCGCGTGGCGATCCTTGCCCAGAATTGCCCGGAATATATGGAAGTCTACGCGGCCGGCGAGCTCGGCGGGTGGGCGACCGTTACCATCAACTATCGTTTGGCCGCCCCCGAGGTTGCCTACATCGTGGCGGACAGCAGACCGAAGGTGATCGTCTGCGAAGCGTCCTTGCTGGACCGTCTGAGCGAAGCGACGCGACAGACGCTCGGGCACATCATCACGTTTGGCGGTGCGGGGCCTGACGTCGACTACGAGGAAGCGTTGGCGGCGGAGGAGCCGGTGCCGCCGGTCGTGGACGTCGCGCCCGAGACGACGGCCTACCTGATCTACACCAGCGGCACGACAGGACGTCCAAAAGGCGTCATGCTGTGCCACGGTGGCCAACTCTGGTCGGCCTATGTGTCTGCGATCGACATGGGCGTGCGCCCGACCGATCGCGTTGCCGTCGCGATGCCGCTCTATCACATCGGCGCCAAGAATGTTTGCCTGACGCGATCGGTGCACGGCTGTACCGTGGTTCTGCATCGGGCGTTCCGCATCGAGCCGTTTTTTCAAAGCCTGCGGGACCATCGCGTAACCGAAACCCTGCTGGCGCCGACGATGCTGAACGACCTGCTGGACGCCTATCCGGATGCCGGCCGCGCGGTGCCGTCACTGGCGAAGATGTTTTATTCGGCTGCTCCGATGCCCGACGTCATCCTGCGACGGGGCATCAAGGCGCTGGGGCCGATTTTCGCGCAAGTCTACGGCATGACGGAATCGGGCGGACCGGGCTGCCTGCTCCACCAGCACCAGCACATCATTGACGGGCCTCCTGAAGTTGTGCGGCGGCTCAAATCGACCGGTCAACCGATGACCGGTTGCGACGTCCGGATTCGGCGTCCTGATGGTAGCGATTGCGATCCGGGCGAGCGCGGCGAGATCGTCATCAAGAGCGATGGGCTCATGCGGGGCTATTGGCAGAACGATGCCGCGACCCGTCAGGCCATTCGCGAGGGCTTTCTGCACACGGGCGACATTGGCGAAACCGATGACGCGGGTTTCGTTTATGTGGTCGACCGGCTCAAGGACATGATCGTCTCGGGCGGGGAGAACATTTATTCCCGCGAGGTCGAAGATGCGTTGTCGAGCCATCCGGCCGTGCTGGAAGCGGCCGTCGTCGGCGGGCCGGACGAACGCTGGGGCGAGACGGTCGTGGCATTCGTTGTGCGGCGGCCCGGCGAAATGGTCAGTGCCGAGGACATCACGGCGCACTGCGCCAAGGCGGTCGCTTCGTTCAAGCGTCCGCGCGAGGTCCGATTTGTCGAGAGCCTGCCGAAGCTGCCCAACGGCAAGATCGAGAAGTACAAATTGCGCGATCCGCTATGGGCGGGGAGGGCGCGCACGATATGAATGAACGTCGGCATCAACAATCGTCATGGAAACGCTCATGACCTATCAAACCTTGCAGATCGACATAGCGGGTGGCGTCGCGCTGGTTGCGTTCAACCGGCCCGACAAGAAAAACGCCATGAATCCGCAATTGCACGAGGACATGACCAATGCTCTCGAGCAGTTGCGCTACGATGACAGCGTGCGCGTGCTGGTGATCACGGGCTCGGGAGATTCGTTCTGCGCCGGCATGGACCTCAAGGAGGTGTTCCACGCATTGAAGGATCAGCCGGCACGCTACGACAAGGTCATCCGCGCGGCCACCGAGTGGCGCGGACGGACGCTTCGCTATTTTCCGAAGCCGACCATCGCTATGATCAATGGCTATTGTTTCGGCGGCGCGTTCTCGATTGTCGAGGGATGCGACCTGGCGGTAGCCGCCGACGAGGCCACGTTCGGGTTGTCGGAGATCAACTTCAAGGGCTTTCCGGGCGGGGCGGTCAGCAAGTCGCTCGCCAATCTGTTGCGTCCTCGGGATGCGCTGTTCTACGCGCTGACCGGCCGTAAATTCGGCGGCAAGATTGCCGCGCAGATCGGCCTGGTGAATTTCTCGGTGCCGCTGGCCCAGCTCAATTCTGAAACCATGGCGGTGGCCCAGGAGATCGCGGGCAAGGACCCGAGCGCGCTCAAGGCGACCAAGGACAGCTATCGCTTCTCGCTCGAAATGACGTGGGAAGCGTCCATGAACTTTACCGATGCTAAGGAAGACGAACTCGCGGCTCACCAGGCTGCAAAGAACTGGAAAGACGAGGGCATCGGCGACTTCATGGCAGGCAAGTTCAAGCCCGGATTGGGCGGCCACGAGAACATAAAGAAGTAACGGGCACAGGCGGAACTTCGCGATGACCAGAGTGACCTATGGGCTTGATGAGACCATTCGAGCCTATCTGCTCGAAAATCAGCCGGACGAGCACGCGTTGCTGGCGGAGTTGCGCGAGTTCACCGCGACGGTGACCCGGTCGCGAATGCAGATTTCGCCCGAGCAAGGGCATTTCCTGACATTTCTCATACGGCTTACCGGCGCGCGTCGGGTTCTCGAGGTTGGCACCTATACCGGCTATAGCTCCATTTGTATGGCGCTCGCCATGCCTCCTGACGGTCGAATTGTAGCCTGCGACAACAGCGCGGAATGGACCGACGTCGCGAAGCGCTTTTGGAAAAAAGCCGGACTCGCTGGCAGGATCGAGCTTCGTCTTGGTAGCGCTCTCGATACTTTTGAAGATTTGATCAAGGAGCGGCAGGAATTCGATTTTGTCTTCATCGACGCAAACAAGGAAGACTACGACTCGTACTACGAGTCGTCTTTGAAGCTGGTGCGGCCGAACGGTCTCATCGTCATCGACAACATGTTGCGGGACGGTCGGGTTGCCGATCCCAGCGAGACCGAGCTGAGCATCACCGCGGTGCGCGATCTCAGTGCCAAGATCGCCAAGGACGAACGCGGCGATCGCGTCCTGCTGACCGTCGGTGACGGGATGACGCTGGTGCGGCGTCGGTAGCCCGCACGGCATCAAGCTCCGCTCACGGACCTAAAAACCGTGGAGCGCAGCTAACGCTTCAACCTAATGCGGTTGGAGCCCTGCGCCTTCCACGATCACCTTCCAGCGTGCGATCTCCTTCGGCAGAAAATCCGTAAATTCCTCGGGGCGCATGTCGATAGGGTCGATGCCCATTTCGATCAGGCGCTTGCGGAGACCTGGGTCCTTGATCGTGCGTGACACCTCATCGTGAATCTTTTGCACGATGTCTTTGGGAGTCCCTGCCGGAGCAACGAATGCCACCCAGGCCACGATATTGAAGCCTTGCAGGCCGGATTCGCTCATCGTCGGGATGTCCGGTGAAATGCCCGCCCGGCGGGGTCCGGTCGTCGCCAGACCGCGCACCTTGCCGCTGCGGATCAATGGCATGGCCGGGACGATGTCACTGAACGTCATCGGGACTTCGTTCGCCAACACGGCGGTCAGGCTCGGTACGCCGCCGCGGTAGGGCACATGGGTGACTTCGACGCCGGCCCGCTTGTTGAACTCCGCGAGCGAGAGATGCGCGGTGGTGCCCTGACCGGAGGTGCCGGCGGACAACTCGTCGGGCTTCTTGGTTTTCACGTAAGCGATCAGCTCTTTGATATTCGTGGCAGGCACCGACGGGTGGATCACCAGCGCGATCGAATTCTCGCCAGGGACCGTGATCGGCGCAAAATCCCGCACCGGGTCGTAGTTTACCCCCTTCTGCAGCCAGACGTTGGTTGTCAGTGGCGAGTTGGTGGACATGTACAACGTGTAGCCATCCGGCGTGGCTCTGGCCGCAGCCTCGGCGCCGATGCTGCCACCGGCACCAGGGCGGTTTTCGATGACCACGGGCTGCTTCCACGCCGCGGTCAATCGTTCACCCAGCGCGCGGGCGAGAATGTCGACCGTGCCGCCCGCGGTATAGGGAACGATGATGCGGATCGCTCTTTCCGGATAGTCGGCAAGCGCGTTCGAAGGCAGGATGAGCGCCGCGACAGCGCCGACAAACCAACCACGCCATTTGTTCATTCAGTCCTCCCCGTGGCTAACAAGCCAAGCCTTGGCTTCCTCGAGCAAGCGTTCGATAGCGACTTCAGTCGTGCTCTTCTGGGACAGGCGCTCCTCTTCGGCGCGGAGTCGTTCGTCGAATGCGCTCCACGTTTCGTCCAGCATCTCGAAATCGAATGTGGTTGGCGATAGCTTCTTGCCAAGAATGATGTCGGTGATCTCGGCTTGGTCGATCGCGACATCGAGGCCGGTCTCTGCCTTGATCAGCTTGTTGAGATCGGGCGCGGGCTCGCCGAGGTGATGGCTCCTGACCAGCGCACCTAGGAGCTTGTGGCCGGTTCGGAACGGAACGCCGTAGTCGTACACCAGCCGATCGTGCGCCTCGCTCGATCCGGCGTAGTCGAGTGTCGATTTGCGCTTCATCTCCTCGAGATTGAAGCGGCCGTTACGCACGACATCCGAGATGTAGGTCGTCCAGGCGACAACGTCGGCGGCCGTGCCGTAGAGGCTTGCCGACTGGTAGATCGGCTCCGAGCCTTCAGAAGGGTTGATCGAGGCCGCCATCTCGCCCGCGAGCCGGGTAGCGGCGATGGTGGCGCCGCCGATCACCGACTGCAGGCCGAAGGGAACCTTGGCATGAGGCAGCGCGCTGCTGCCGCCCGCGTGCTCGTCCGCAAGAGCAAACAGCGAAAATTCGGGCGTCATCCAGGTTCGCATGTCCTGCGCAAGCCGGGCGACGTCGACGCCGACCATCGACAATACGAAGAACGGCTCGGTGAACTGGCTGTGCAGCCAGATGCCGTCACGGCGAAGTCGGGCCCGACGAGAGAATCCGAGGCGCTTGGCAACCTTGTCGTAGAGGTCTCTGACGACCTTGCGTCCTCCGAACACGGACGGCCCGTTGTCGAGCCGCCGGTCGACCTGATCGATCCGCTGCAGATGAGGCTCGAAGACCGCCGCCCACGACAGCAGGTACTCGCCGAGAGTGGTAAAGCCGGAGTGCTGAAGGTGATGATAGTTCGGCGCAATGGCGTGAAGCGTGGGCTTCGCCTGC
>Ga0190270_10000491_pt1 | contig 17235 bp, 15 predicted proteins | sample Popmic320T_FD_133748 | JGI IMG/M metagenome (GOLD analysis project Ga0190270, IMG submission 133748) | Populus adjacent soil microbial communities from riparian zone of Weber River, Utah, USA - 320 T | ecosystem: Environmental > Terrestrial > Soil > Riparian zone | place: USA: Utah | collected...
GGGGGGGGGGGGGGGGGGGGGGGGGGGGGGGGGGGGGGGGGGGGGGGGGGGGGGGGGGGGGGGGGGGGGGGGGGGTGGGGGGGGGGGGGGGGGGGGGTCATCGAGCACATGCGCCGGTGGTTCATCATCTCCGGCGTCCTCATCGCGCTGTCCGTCGTCGGCATCGCGACCGGGCTCACCTACTCGATCGACTTCACGGGCGGCGCCCAGGTCAGCTACCCCGTGGTCACGCCCGTCGCCGTCGAGGACGTGCAGGCCACCCTCGAGTTCTACGGGCTCGAGGGCGAGGTACAGCTCGCCGAGGGACCGAGCGGTCCCGAGGTGACGATCCGTACGGCATCGCTCACCGATGTGGATGACGCCGACCAGCTCCGGGCCGACCTGGCCGAGCAGGCCGGGGTCCCGGTCACCGACATCAGCATCGACGACATCGGTCCGACGTGGGGCACGCAGCTCCGCCAGAAGGCGCTCGTCAGCCTGCTGTTCGCGCTGGCCGCGATCGCCCTCTACATCTCCCTGCGCTTCCAATGGGAGATGGCGCTGGGCGCGATGGTGGCGCTCGCGCACGACGTGATCATCACCGCCGGGGTCTACGCCCTGTCCGGCCGCGAGATCACCCCCGAGACGGTGATCGCGCTGCTGACGATCCTCGGGTTCTCGCTCTACGACACCGTGGTCATCTACGACAAGGTCGCGGAGAACGCCGAGGCGCCCGGCCTCGTCGCCCGTCTCGGGTACCGGGGCGTGGTGAACCTGTCGCTGAACCAGACCGTGATGCGGTCCGTCAACACATCCCTGGTGGTCCTGCTGCCGATCCTGTCCCTGCTGCTGTTCGGCGGTGAGACGCTCAAGGACTTCGCGTTCGCGATGTTCGTCGGCGTGGGAATCGGCGCCTACTCGTCGATCTTCATCGCGCCGCCGATCCTCGTGCTCGTGCGCAAAGACAAGATGCCGGCACGGGCCCGCACCGCGGCCCCGCGCGCCCGCGCCGACGTGGCGGTGGCCGCCGACGCCGCCGCGGCGGCCGCCACCGCGAAGACCGCGAAGGCCGGCGGCCCCTCGCGGCCCCCGCCGAAGAACAAGCGCCGTCCCCCGGCCAAGCGCAAGCGGAGGTGACCCCGTGCAGATCGAGCAGATCAAGGAGCTGATCCGCGACGTCCCCGACTTCCCCGAGCCGGGCATCGTCTTCAAGGACATCACGCCGCTCCTCGCGGACCCGATCGCGTTCTCCACGATCATCGACCTCATCGTCGTCCACTTCGGGCGCGGCAACGTCGACAAGGTGGTGGCGATCGAGGCTCGGGGGTTCATCCTCGGCGCGCCGGTGGCCTACCACTTCGGCGCCGGGGTGATCCCGGTCCGCAAGGCGGGCAAGCTCCCGCACGAGACGGTCGACGAGTCCTACACCCTCGAGTACGGGACGGCCTCGCTGGAGATCCACCGCGACGCCGTGAGGCCCGGGGAGCGCGTCCTCATCGTCGACGACGTGCTCGCGACCGGTGGCACCGCGAAGGCGGCCGCCTCGCTCGTCGAGCGCATCGGCGGCGAGGTCTGCGGCATCGCGTGCCTCATCGAGCTGGGGTTCCTGCAGGGACGCGCGAAGCTCGACGGGTACGACGTCTTCACGCTGATCTCGTACTGACCCGACCCCCGGTCGGGCCGGCCCGGACCCCGGCGTACACTGGCCGGGATGGACAGCCGCGAAGAGGTCCGCGTCGAACAGCCGCCGCGCCGGACGGCGCGCCTGCCGCGGCCGCGCCGGCGCCGCACCGAGACCCCGACGCCCGGCGGCCTCGCGGCGCTGCTGAAGACGGTCCGGTCCTACAACCCGAAGGCCGACGTCCGCCAGCTCGAGCAGGCGTACCGCGTCGCGGAGGCCGCGCACGAGGGGCAGGTCCGGCTCTCGGGCGAACCGTTCATCGAGCATCCGGTCGCGGTGACCCAGATCCTCGCCGACCTCCGGCTCGACACGACCACCCTCACCGCCGCCCTCCTGCACGACACGGTGGAGGACACGACGATCACGACCGAGGGACTCGCCGAGGAGTTCGGCGAGGACGTGGCGCGGATCGTGGAAGGGCTCACGAAGCTCGATCGGCTCCAGTTCAAGACGCGGGAGCTCGCGCAGGCCGAGAACGTCCGCAAGATGATCGTGGCGATGTCGGGCGACATCCGGGTCCTGCTGATCAGGCTGGCCGACCGGCTGCACAACATGCGGACCCTCGGCGCGCTGCCGATCCACAAGCAACACCGCATCGCCACGGAGACCCTGGAGATCCACGCGCCGCTCGCGAACCGCCTCGGCGTCCAAGAGGTGAAGTGGGAGCTGGAGGACCTGGCGTTCAAGACCTTGCACCCGGGGCCCTACAAGGAGATCGCCCAGCTGGTGGAGACCCGGCGAGAGGAGCGGACGCGGACGATCGCCGAGCTCACCTCGACGCTGCGCCAGCAACTCAAGGAGCTCGGGATCAAGGCCGACGTCGAGGGCCGACCCAAACACCTGTATTCCATCTACGAGAAGATGGTGATCCGCGGCAAGGAGTTCGAGGAGATCCACGACCTCGTCGGCATCCGCGTCTCGGTCGAGTCGCTGCGGGACTGCTACGCGGCCCTCGGCGCCGTCCACGCCACCTGGAAGCCGGTCCCCGGCCGCTTCAAGGACTACATCGCGATGCCCAAGTCGAACATGTACCAGTCCCTGCACACCACCGTGGTGGGGCCGTCCGGGCGCCCGATCGAGATCCAGGTCAGGACCCGGGACATGCACCGGACCGCCCAGTTCGGGATCGCGGCGCACTGGCGGTACAAGGAGGGGGCCAAGCAGAAGGACGGCGACCTGGCGTGGCTCGGCCAGATGATGGAGTGGCTCCAGGACATGGCCGATCCCCGCGAGTTCATGGAGGGCCTGCGAATCGACCTGTCCGGTGGCCGGGTGTTCGTCTTCACGCCGAAGGGCGACGTGACGAACCTGCCGCAGGGCGCCACGCCCGTCGACTTCGCCTACACGATCCACACCGAGGTCGGGCACCGCACGATCGGCGCGAAGGTGAACGGCAAGCTCGTGCCGCTCGACTACGAGCTGCGGACCGGCGACACCGTGGAGATCCTCACGTCCAAGGCGCAGGGCGAGGGCCCCAGCCAGGACTGGTTGCAGTTCGTGGCGACGCCGCGCGCCCGCAACAAGATCCGGCAGTGGTTCGCGCGGGGTCGGCGCGAGGACGCGCTGGATCAGGGCCGCGACCTGCTCCAGAAGCAGATGCGCAAGCAGAACCTGCCGTTCAAGCGGCTGGCCACCGACGACGTCCTCCAGCAGGTCGTCGACGATCTGAAGTACCCGGACGTGGACTCCCTCTACGTCGCCGTCGGGGAGGGGCACGTCTCGCCCCAGAGCGTGCTGGCGCGGCTCTCGCGCCTCGTCACGGGCAGCCCGGACGAGGACGTCACCGAGGTACCGCTCGCGCGCCCGGTCCGCGTGACGCAGACGGACGTCTCCAAGGGCGTGATGGTGAAGGGCCTGCCCGACGTCTGGGTGAAGCTCGGCCGCTGCTGCACGCCCGTGCCCGGCGACGTGATCGTCGGGTTCGTCACGCGGGGGCAGGGCGTCTCGGTGCACCGGGACGACTGTCCCAACGTCAAGGCCCTGCGCCGCGAGCCCGAGCGCCTCATCGAGGTGGCGTGGAGCGAGGGGAAGTCGACGACGTTCGTCGTGGCGGTGCAGGTGGAAGCGCTGGACCGCACCCGGCTGCTCTCCGACATCGCCACGGTCCTCTCGGACCACCACGTGAACATCCTGTCGGCCACGACGACCACGGGCCGCGACCGCATCACCCGACTGCGGTTCACGTTCGAGCTGGCCGACATCGCGCACCTCTCCTCGATCCTGACGGCGGTGAAGCGGATCGAGAGCGTCTACGACGCGTACCGGATCGTTCCCCGCTGAGACATGCGGGTCGTCCTGCAGCGGGTGACCCGGGCGTCGGTCGCCGTCGACGGGGAGGTCGTCGCGTCGATCGGGCTCGGCTACCTCCTCCTCGTGGGGATCGGGCGGGGCGATGACGTCGCCCAGGTCGCGCCGCTCGCCGACAAGGTGGTCGGGCTGCGCATCTTCCGTGACGACGCCGGCAAGACGAACCTCGACCTCGAGAGCGTGGGCGGCGAGGCGCTCGTCGTGTCGCAGTTCACGCTGTTCGCCGACACCCGGAAGGGTCGGCGGCCCTCGTTCGTGTACGCGGCCGACCCCGGGGAGGCGGCGGCGCTCGTGGATGCGTTCGCCGCCGCCCTCGAGGCGCGGGGGGTGCGGGTGGGCCGGGGGGTGTTCGGCGCGGAGATGGTGGTCGACCTCGCCAACGACGGACCGTTCACGCTGGTCCTCGAGACGGACGCGACGTCGCGCGCCGGGGGGTCCGCGGCCGGGCGGTAGCATGGCCGCCGCATGGACCTCGACGTCTTCGATCGCAACCCCTACGGGTCGAACTGCTGGTTGCTCGCGGCCGAGGCCACGGGAGCGACGGTCGTGGTCGACCCCGGCTTCGAGCCCGGGACGATCCGGGCGATGCTCGAGGCCCGCGACCGCACCCCCGTCGCGATCCTCCTGACCCACGGCCACCCCGACCACGCGGGCGCCGCCGCCGCGGTCGCCGGCGCCGACGTACCGGTCTACGTCCACCCCGGCGACGTCGACGTCTTCCGGGACCCCGTGGCGTGGGGCCGCGAGGGGACCGAGGCGCTGCCCGAGCCCGAGGATCTGCGGACGATGGTCGACGGCGATGTCCTCGAGCTGGCGGGGTTCCGGATCGGCGTGCTCCACACGCCCGGCCACACGCCCGGGTCGTGCTGCTTCCTCACCGATGACGACGTCCTCGTGTTCTCGGGCGACCTGGTCTTCGCGGGCACCATCGGCCGGTCGGACTTCCCCGAGTCCGACCCGGACGCGATGGCGGCGAGCCTGGCTCGCTTCCTGACCCTGCCCGATGACCTGCGGGTCCTGCCGGGGCACGGGCCCGAGACGGTGGTGGGCCGCGAGCGGGCCTCGAACCCGTTCCTGGCGGGCAGCCGGTGATCCCCACCTCGCCCCCGCGGGGGACCCAGGACCTGCTGACGCCGGTGGGCGGTCAGATGCGCGCGCTCTACGACCGGGCGGCGACACTCGCCGGCCGGCACGGGTACCGGTACGTGGAGACGCCCGGCTTCGAGGCCACCGAGCTGTTCGCCGCGACCGCCGGCGAGACGAGCGACGTCGTGGCCAAGGAGATGTACACGTTCCAGGATCGAGGCGAACGATGGCTCACGCTCCGGCCGGAGGGGACCGCGCCGGTGATGCGCGCCTACCTCGACCGGCACCAGGAGCTCGGGGCTCCCTACAAGTCGTATTACCTCACCCGGATGTACCGCTACGCGCGGCCCCAGGCGGGCCGGTACCGCGAGCACCGGCAGTTCGGCGTCGAGGTGTTCGGCACCGAGGCGCCCGCGGCCGACGTCGAGGTGATGGTCCTCGGGGACCGGTACCTGCGGGACCTCGGCATCGCCGCGTACGAGGTCCAGGTGAACTCGATCGGCGACGAGACCTGTCGCCCGGCCTACCGCGAGGAGCTCACCGCCTACCTCGCCACGCACCGCGACGAGATGACCGACGAGCATCGCGACCGCTTCGCCGCGAACCCGTTGCGCGTCCTCGACTGCAAGGACGCGGCGTGCCGCGCCGTTGCCGCCGGCGCGCCGCGGATCACCGAGCGCCTGTGCGAGGCTTGCGCGTCCCACTTCGCGGCCGTCCTCGAGGGGCTGGGGGCCGCCGGTGTCGCCGCCGAGGTCACGCCGACCCTCGTGCGCGGCCTCGACTACTACACGCGCACGGCGTTCGAGTTCGTCGCGACGGGCTTGTCCTCACAGCAGGGGACCCTGTTCGGGGGCGGACGGTACGACGGGCTCGCCGAGGCGCTCGGCGGACCCCGGGTGCCCGGGGTGGGGTTCGGCATGGGGCTCGAGCGGGTCCTGCTCGCCCTGGAGGGCGAGGGCGTCGTCCCGCCGTCCGAACCCCCGCTCGGCGTCTACGTGGTCGGCGTCGGCGACGGTGGCGCCCAGGTGGGGGCGCTCGTGACGGCGCTCCGCGAGGCGGGGGTCGCGGCCGACGCGGCGTTCGAGGACCGCCCGGTGAAGGCGCAGATGAAGCAGGCCGACCGCGCGGGGGCCGTGTTCGCGGCGATCCTCGGCGACCGCGAGGTGGCCGAGGGCACGGTGACCCTGCGGCGCATGGCCGACGGCGAGCAGGCGAGCGTGCCGGTCGGCGACCTGGCGGACCGCGTCCGCGCCGAGGTGGGTGGATGACCGAGCGCTCGCGGATGGCGACCGCGATGCGGACCCACACGTGCGGGGAGCTCCGCGCCGCCCACGTGGGCGAGGTCGTGACGCTCTGCGGCTGGGTGGCCCACCGCCGCGATCACGGCGGGGTCACGTTCATCGACCTCCGCGACCGCGATGGCGTCGTGCAGGTCGTCTGCCATCCCGAGGACGCGCCGGCCGCCCACGAGGTCGCACAGACCCTGCGCGGCGAGTGGGTGGTCCGCGTCACCGGCGCGGTCCGCGAACGTCCCGAGGGCATGCGGAACCCGGCCCTGGCCACCGGCGACGTCGAGATCGCCGCCGTCGTGATCGAGGTGCTCAGCGAGGCCCAGACCCCGCCGTTCGTCATCGAGGACCGGGCGGAGGCCGACGAGCTCCTGCGGCTCGAGTACCGCTACCTCGACCTCCGGCGGCCCGAGATGACGCAGATCCTCGCGATGCGGCACCGGGTCACGCGGATCATGCGCGAGCACCTCGACGGGCTCGGGTTCGTGGAGATCGAGACACCGCTCCTGGGGCGGTCGACCCCCGAGGGGGCGCGGGACTTCCTCGTGCCCGCGCGCGTGCGGCCCGGATCCTTCTTCGCCCTCCCGCAATCACCCCAGCAACTGAAGCAGCTGCTGATGGTCGGCGGGCAGGATCGTTACTACCAGATCGTCCGGTGCCTGCGCGACGAGGCGACCCGTGCCGACCGGGGGTTCGAGTTCACGCAGCTCGACGTCGAGATGTCCTTCGTCGACGAGGAGGACGTGATGGCGCTCATCGAGCCGCTCTACGCGCGGATCATCCGCGAGACGCAGGGCGTCGAGGTCGCGGTCCCGTTCCTCCGGATGACGTACGAGGAGATGGTGGACCGTTTCGGCTCGGACAAGGCGGACCTGCGGTACGACCTGGAGCTGGTGTCCCTCGCGGATCTGTTCGTGGGCTCGGGCTTCAACGCGTTCGCGTCAGTGGCCGCGGCCGGGGGCCTGATCAAGGCGATCCGCGCGCCGGGCGCCGGGGGGACGTTCAGCCGCAAGGATCTCGACAAGCTGGTGGAGGACGCCAAGGGACGCGGCGCCGCCGGCCTCGTGTGGATCGTGGTCGAATCCGACGGTTCGCTCCGCTCGCCGGTGGCGAAGTTCCTGAGCGACGCGGAGCGGGAGGGCATCGTGGCGCGGACGGGCGCCGAGGCCGGCGACCTCGTGTGCATCGTGGCCGACGCGCCGGCGAGGGCGAACGTGGCGCTCGACGGGCTGCGGCGCGACCTCGCGCTCCGGCTCGGCCTGATCCCCGAGGGGACGTGGGCCTTCTGCTGGTACACGGACCCGCCCCTGTTCGAGTGGAGCGAGGAGGAGGGCCGGTGGACGTCGAACCACCACCCCTTCACCGCGCCGCGGACCGACGACCTCACCCCCGAGACCGCCACGTCGCGCGGCTACGACCTGATCCTGAACGGGTTCGAGATCGGCGGCGGGTCGATCAGGATCCACAGGCCCGAGCTCCAGGAGCGGATCTTCGAGGTGCTCGGCCTCCCCGAGGACGAGGTGGAGGAGAAGTTCGGCCACCTGATCCGCGCCTTCCGGTTCGGCGCGCCGCCGCACGGGGGCATCGCGATGGGCCTGGACCGGCTCGTGATGCTCCTCGCCGGCAAGGAGTCGCTCCGCGACGTCACCGCGTTCCCGAAGGCGCAGTCCGGGGCCGACCCCCTCACGGGCGCCCCGGCGCCGGTCGACGACGCGCAGCTCGCCGAGCTCGGTCTGGCCGCGGTCGTCGAGCCCGAGGAGGCCCCGGCGTGACGCTCCCCGCGCGCGCCGTCGAGCTGCTCACCCGGCCCGACGTCCTGGCCTACCTGGCGACGACGAACGCCGACGGGTCGCCGCACGTGGCGCCGCTGTGGGCCGACGCCGACCCGGTGGCGGGCCTCGTGCTCCTGAACACGGCGGACGGGCGGCGGAAGGTCGCCAACATGCGTCGCGACCCGCGGGTGATGGTGGCGTTACATGCGCCCGAGGCGATGGACCCGCCGGTCCTCATCGAAGGCACGGTCGTGGAGATCACGCCCGAGGGGGCGCTCGAGCACATGCACGGCGTCTCGCGCCGGTACCGGGGCACCGACTGGGAGCCGGTGCCGGGTCAGGTGCGGCTGATCGTGCGCATCCGTCCCGATCGCGTCAGCGTCGGCTGATGCTCGACCAGCCCCTCGCCGCGCGGATGCGGCCGCGGACGCCGGCGGAGTTCGTCGGACAGACCCACCTCGTGGGACCGGGGCGCGTCCTGCAGAAGCTCATCGACCGCGGGACCCTCCCGTCGATCGTCCTGTGGGGTCCGGCGGGGACCGGCAAGACGACGCTCGCGCACCTGCTGGCCGACGCCGTCGGGGCGCAGCTCGTGGTGCTGTCGGCCGTCTCGAGCGGGGTCGCCGACGCGCGCAAGGTGATGGGCGAGGCGCGCGGCGGGGCCCTGTTCACGACCGTCCTGTTCGTCGACGAGGTCCATCGCTGGTCCAAGACGCAGCAGGACGTGCTGCTCCCGGCCGTCGAGGACGGCACCGTCACGTTGATCGGCGCCACGACGGAGAACCCCTACTTCTCGCTGAACGCGCCGCTCCTGTCGCGATGCATCCTCCTGCGGCTCGAGCCGCTCACGACCGACGACGTGCGGTCGCTGCTGGCGCGCGCCCTCGCCGACGAGGAGCGAGGGGTCGGCGAGCTCCACCTGTCCCTGGACGAGGAGGCGGCCGACCACCTGGTGACGATCGCGGGCGGCGACGCCCGGATGGCGCTGACCGGGCTCGAGGCCGCCGCGCTCGCGGCGCAGACCGACGGGACTGACCGCATCACGCTGGATCTCGTCGAGGACGCCGTGCAGCGCAACGCCGTGGTCTACGACCGCCAGGGCGACGCCCACTACGACGTCGTCAGCGCGTTCATCAAGTCGATCCGAGGATCCGATCCGGACGCGGCGCTCTTCTGGCTCGCCCGCATGATCGAGGCGGGGGAGGACCCCCGCTTCATCGCACGACGGCTGATCGTGCACGCGTCCGAGGACGTCGGCCTCGCCGATCCCATGGCCCTGCTCCAGGCGACGGCGGCCGCCCACGCGGTCGAGCACGTCGGCCTGCCCGAGGCGCGCCTCAACCTGGCGCAGGCCACGATCTACCTCGCCCGTGCGCCGAAGTCGAACGCCGTCATCACGGCGCTCGGCGCGGCCCAGGAGGACGCACTGTCCGCCGACCCCGTCCCGGCCCACCTGCGCGACGCCTCGTACGGCGGCGCGGCGAAGCTGGGCCACGGCAAAGGCTACCGCTACCCGCACGACCTCCCGGACCACCACGTCGACCAGCCGTACCGACCTCCCGCCTACGAGGGTCGGCGGTACTTCGAGCCCTCGGACCAGGGCGAGGAGGCGCGACCGTGGCGGCCGGGCGCCGGGCCCTCCCGCGAGCCACCGCCCTCGGGGTAGGCTTACCGACCGATCAGGCGGTCCCGGCCGGGGCCGGCCGAGCCCACGGAAAGGAAGCGCACCTATGCCCGTCGTCGCGGTGACCGGCAGCGAGACCGCCCTGCTCATCATGGCCGCGTTCTGGGCCGTCCTCGTGGTGGTCCTCTGCGTCGTCCTCATCGGGTCGTACAACGTGCTGACCAGCACGAAGGTCACGATCGACACGATGCGCGAAGAGACCGTCCCCCTGCTCCGCGAGATCAAGACCACCGTAGAGAAGACGAACGCCGAGATCGACCGGGTCGACACGGTGCTCGCCTCGGCGGGCAGCGTCATGGGCCGCGTGGAGCGGATCTCGGGGCTCGTCGAGGAGGTCGCGTCCGGCCCGCTCGTGAAGCTGATCAGCGTGGGCGCCGGCCTGCGCAAGGCCGTCTCGAAGGTCACCGGGAACTGAGGCCGTGCGCCGCCTGTTCTGGCTCGGGTTCGGCGTGGGCCTCGGGGCGGTGGCGGCCATCGCGACCACGCGCTGGACCAAGAAGCAGACGGCGCGCCGCCCCCAGCCCGCGGCGGTGGCGCGGGAGGCCAAGGGCGGGCTGCTCGATTTGTCCAAACTCGTCGCCGCGTCCATCGACGAGGGCAAGCGCGCGATGGCCGAGCGCGAGGCGGAACTCCGCGCCGAGCGCGACGCGCCGGGCGCCGGCTGACCCGCCGGTAGACTCGCGCCATGCGGGGCCACGAGATCCGTTCGCTGTTCCTGCGCTTCTTCGAGGAGCGCGGGCACACGGTCGTGCGGTCCTCGTCCCTGATCCCGCCGCGCGAGTCGGGACTGCTGCTGACGAACGCCGGGATGAACCAGTTCATCCCGTATTTCCTCGGGCAGTCGACCCCGCCGCACCGCCGCACCGTCACCGCACAGAAGGTGATGCGCACGAACGACATCGAGAACGTGGGGCGCGACGCCCGCCACCTCACGTTCTTCGAGATGCTCGGGAACTTCTCGTTCGGCGACTACTTCAAGACCGAGGCGATCGCCTGGGCCCACGAGCTCGTCACCGAGGGCTACGGGATCGACCACGATCGCCTGTGGGTGACGGTCTACCTCGACGACGAGGTCTCGGCGGCGGCGTGGACCGACCTGGCCGGCCTCGATCCGGCGCGGATCGTGCGGCGCGGCAAGGTCGACGCCGACGGGGAGCCCGCGAACTACTGGCACACGCACACGGCAGGCCCGGCCGGTCCCTGCACCGAGATCTTCGTCGACCGCGGTCCCGCGTACGGGCCCGAGGGCGGTCCCGACGTCGACGAGGAACGGTTCATGGAGATCTGGAACCTCGTGTTCATCCAGGACCGGATCGACGCGTCCCTCGAGGTGGTGGGGCGTCTGCCCGAGGAGAACGTCGACACGGGCTCGTCGCTCGAACGCGTCGCCACCGTGGTCCAGGGCGTGGACGACGTCTTCCAGACCGACCTGTTCAGCCCGACCCTCGAGCTCGCGGAGGCGCTCTCGGGCCGGCGGCACGGGGAGGACCCTCGGGACGACGTCTCGCTGAAGATCCTCACCGAGCACGGCCGGGCCACGGCGTTCCTGATCGCGGACGGCGTCCTGCCCGCGAACGAGGGCCGCGGCTACATCCTGCGGCGGATGCTCCGGCGGGCGGTCGCGCACGCGCGGCGGCTCGGGGTCCGCGATCCGGTCCTCGAGCCGCTGATCGGCACCGTGATCGAGGGCTTCGGCGCCGCGTACCCCGAGCTGGTGGAGAACGAGGCGTTCATCCGCCAGGTGGCGAGCTCGGAGGAGGAACGGTTCTCGGCGACGCTGCGCCAGGGCCTCGTGCTGTTCGACGAGGCGAAGGAGCGCGCGGCCGACGGCCGCATCGCGGGCGAGGACGCGTTCCGGCTCGCCGACCAGGAGGGGTTCCCGCGCGAGCTGATCGAGGAGTGGACCGCTGACGCCGGGCTGGATGTCGACTGGGACCGTTTCGACGCGCTGCTGGACGAGCAGCGCGCCCGTGCGCGCGCCGCGGCGAAGAAGGTCGAGATCGGGCTGGATGCCGGCACGGTCCCACCCACCGAGTTCGTGGGCTACGCCCAGTTGGCGGCGGAGGCGCCGCTGACCCTGCTGCTCGATGGCGACCACGCGCAGCTCGAGGTGGCCGAGGAGGGGCAGGAGGTCGCGGTGTTCCTGGACCGGACGCCGTTCTACGCGGAGGGCGGCGGGCAGGTCGGCGACCAGGGTGTGATCCGCACCGCCACCGGAACCATCCGCGTCACCGACACGCAGCCTGCGGGCGACGCGATCCTGCACACCGGTGTCGTCGAGTCGGGCGAGATCGTGGCCGGCCAGCCGGCGGAGGCACGCGTCGACGCGCCCCGGCGCGAGGCCACCGCGCGCGCCCACACGTCCACGCACGTCGTGCACGCCACCCTGAAGGAGCTGCTGGGCGACCACGCGCGGCAGGCCGGGTCGCTCGTCGCGCCCGGCCGGCTGCGCTTCGACTTCCCGCACCCGACGTCGGTGCCGCAGGAGGAGCTCGAGGCGGCCGAGCGCGAGGCCAACCGCCGGCTGGCGAGCGACGACCCCGTCACGGCGGCGGAGATGTCGATGGATGAGGCTCGCGCGATCGGGGCGGTGGCGCTGTTCGGCGAGAGATACGGCGACCGCGTGCGGGTGGTCGAGATCGGCGACTACTCCCGCGAGCTGTGCGGCGGGACCCACGTCGAGCGCACCGGGAACGTCGCGGTGATCCGGATCCTGCACGAGGGATCGATCGGCGCGGGGATGCGACGCGTGGAGGCGCTCGTGGGGCCCGACGCGCTGGCGGCGATCAACGCGGAGCGGACCCTCCTGCACGACCTTGTCGACGCGCTCGGATCCTCCGACCCGGCGGGCGCTCTCGACCGCGCCCGCGCGGTCATCGACGAGAACAAGCGGCTGCGGGGCGAGCTCGGGTCGTTGCGGGCGGGCGACCGAGGCGCGATCGTCACCTCGCTCGCCGAGGGCGCGACCGACGTGGACGGGGTCGCCGTCGTGACCGCGGAGGTGCCGGGCGAAGACCCGGGCGGCCTGCGCGACCTGGCGCAGAAGGTCCGTGACCGCCTCCAGGACCGCGCGGCCGTCGTGGTGGTCGGCAACGGCGACGGCGGGAAGGCGATGCTCGTGGCCGCGAGCACGGGGGCCGCGGTCGGGCGGGGCCTGGGCGCCCCGGCCCTGCTGGCGGTCGCCGCGCCCGTGATCGGCGGCGGCGCGGGTGGCAAGGACATCCTGGCGAACGCCGGCGGCACCCACGCGGCGAAGGTCGGCGAGGCGCTCGCCCTGATCCCGGCCCGGGTCCGCGAGCTCCTGGCCGGCGGCTGACGTGGCCGGTGCGCCCGGCCCGGCCCTCGGCATCGACCTGGGCGACGTGCGGATCGGCGTCGCGGTCTCGGACCCCGACCGGCGGGTCGCCGTGGCCGTCGGGACCGTCCACGTCGGCCGGCCGCCGGGCGAGCTCCGCGCGATCGCCGAGCTGGTCGCCGAACACGGGGCCACCCTCGTGGTCCTCGGGCTGCCGGTCTCGATGGACGGCTCGGAGGGGGCGCGCGCCGCGCTGGCGCGCGCCTTCGCCGACGCGCTCCGGGCGGCGCTGCCCGTCCCGGTCGTCCTCCACGACGAGCGGCTCAGCACCGTCGAGGCCGACCGGGCCCTCGCGGCGGCGGGGGTGCGCGGCCGCGAGCGGCGCGCCGTGATCGACGCCGCCGCCGCGCAGGTGATCCTCGCCGGCTGGCTCGACGCGCAGCGGGCCGACCCGCCTCCCGGGGACTGAGCGCGGGCCCGGTATCCTGCTCCCCCGATGGCCTCGACCGCGCCGCCCCCACCCCCGCCCGGACCCGGCCGCGCCGCCCGTCACGATCGCTCCCGCGCTCGCCGCCCGTCGTTCGTCATCGCGCTCGTGGCGTTCCTGGTCGTCGGTGCCGGGATCGCCTGGGCGGCCTCCACGTATTCGACGTGCCGGACGCCGCCCGACGCCGGCGGCGCCGTCGACCTCGTGGTCCCCGAGGGCGCGACGGGGCAGGACGTCGTCGCGCTCCTCCGCGAGCAGGGCCTCACGCGGTGCGACGGGTTCGTCGGCAACCTCCTGCTGCGGGGGACCGGTGCCGCCGACGAGCTGCTCGCAGGCGAGTACACCGTGACGGTGGGGACCCCCCTCGAGGACATCGTCACGCTCCTGAGCACGCCGCCCGCGTCCGTGCCGACGAAGCGGGTGACCGTCCCCGAGGGCCTCAGGATCCGCTCGACGTACCCGGGGGAGCGGAGCATCGCCAGCGTCGTGAAGGAGCAGTTGGGCCTCTCCGCCGAACGGTTCTCCGACCTGGCGGAGAGCGGCCGCTACGCGCTGCCGCCGTACCTCCCGGAGGGCACCGCGACGGCCGAGGGGTTCCTGTTCCCCGAGACCTACCAGCTCGTGCGGAAGGGCCTGGACGAGGACGCGGTCATCCGTCACCTGCTGGAGCAGTTCGACCGCGAGGCGGAGGGCCTCCCGTGGGAGAACGCGGAGGACCTCGGGGTGACGCCCTACCAGGCCGTGATCGTCGCCTCGATGGTGGAGCGCGAGGCGCAGGTCGACCGCGAGCGGCCGCTGATCGCCGGCGTGATCTACGAACGCCTGCGCCGTGGCATGGCCCTCGGGATCGACGCGACGCTCCTGTACGACGACCCGACGCCCGACGGCCAGCTCTCGACGGCCGACATCGAGACCGACGGGCCGTACAACACGCGGATGCGCGCGGGCCTGCCCCCGACGCCGATCGCGGCGCCGGGCGCGGCCTCGCTCCGCGCCGCCCTCGAACCCGAGGCCTCTGCGTACCTGTACTACGTGCTCTGTCCGAAGGAGGGCGACGGCGTCCATCGCTTCGCCCGCACCTACGACGAGCACCTCGCGAACGTGCGGGAGTGCCTCGGGTGACCGATGCCGGAGGCGTCGTCGCCGGTCGCCCACCGATCGGCGGGACGACGCGGACCCTCGGCGTGATCGGCTGGCCGGTCGATCAGAGCCTCTCGCCGGCGATCCACAACGCGGCGATCGCGGCCCTCGGCCTCGACCTCGTCTACGTGGCGCTGCCGGTGGCGCCCGGCGACGTGCGTCCGGCTCTCGAGGGCCTGGCGGCCCTCGGCTTCGTCGGCGCGAACGTCACGATGCCGCACAAGACCGAGGCCTCGGGGATCGTCGACGAGCGCAGCGACGACGCGGCGCGGCTCGACGCCGTGAACACGATCGTCGTGACGGCGGACGGGCTCGTCGGCCACAACACCGACGCGCCCGGCTTCGACCGGATGCTCCGCCACGACGAGATGGTCGACCCGGCCGGTCGGCACGCGCTGCTCTACGGCGCCGGCGGCGCCGCTCGGGCCGTCGCACTGGCGCTGGCGCGCGGCGGGGCCGAGCGCGTCACCGTGGTGGTCCGCGACCCCGGACGTGCCGCGCCCGTGGTCAATGCGCTGGCCGGGCTCGACACGGCGGTCGAGGTGGTCGGGTTCGACGAGGCGCCGGGTGTGTCCGCCGAGCTGCTCGTGAACGCGACCCCCCTGGGCGCGCACGGTGAGGAGCTGCCGACGCCGCCGCTCACCGCGAGCACGACCGTGATCGACCTGCTCTACCGTCCGGTCCTCACGCCGCTGATCGCCCGGGCGCGGGCGGCCGGGGCGACGGCGGCAGGCGGCATGGGGCTGCTGCTGCATCAAGCGGCCCTTTCGTTCGAACTGTGGACGGGGCAGGTGCCCCCGCTCGAGGTCATGTCGGCCGCGGCGGTGGCCGCCGTGGGCGAGCGGCCCTAGTCCGTCGGGTCACGGACCCGCGGCGACCGGGTCGAGGTCGGGCCGGACGCTCAAGGCACCTCGAGCCCCCGACGATGCCTGCATCGGGACGCATGGACGAATATTCCGCGCTCGCGCAGCGCGTCGCCATGACGATGGACGACGTGCGAGGCTGCCTGGTGCTGTCACGCGACGGCCTGGTCCTCGGCGCCTTCCCCGAGGAGAGCGAGACCACGATGAAGCCGGCGTGGCTCCGGTTCGTCAACGTGGGGGAGGCCCGCCGCAGCTTCGTGGAGTTCGGCGACCAGATCTGGGCGTACATCTTCCGCGGTCCCTACGCCGCCTTCGTCGTCTCGGGCACGTCCGTGCGTCCCGGCGTCCTGCTGGACCAGCTCGAGATGGCGCTGCTCACTGCGGAGGAGTCGCGCCAGAAGCGCGACACGCTGCGGGTGCCCGAGGCCCCCGGCGCGCCCTCCGGCAAGCCGCGGACCTCGCTCCATCCGCCGGTCACGGAGCGCCCGACGGTCGAGGTCACGGCGGCCCTGCCCCTGGAGACGCCGGCGGCCGAGATCGCGGCCGGCCCCGTGGCCGGGGCCGGTGGACCCCCCGCGTCCTCGCCGTTCGCCGAGCTCCTCGCCGGCGGCGCGGGACGGGAGACCCCCGTGGCTCCTGGGCCGTCGGCCCCCGGTGCGGCCGACGGTGAGATGGCCGACGAGGTCGCGGGGCAGGCGGCCGACGCCGAACCGGCGGCGCCCGACCCCACCGCGTCGAGCTTCCCGCGTGCGCCGCAGAAGCTCGTGGGCGACGGGACCCCGGCCGCGGAGGTCGGCGAGATCGACCGTGTCTTGCTGGCCAAAGAGTTCGGGGGATTGCTTCAGGCCGACTCCGAGGCTGACGAAGCTTCTTCCTGACGACCTAGCCCGAACGGACGCCTGAAGGGGCCCGGATGACGACGGTCAAGCGGAAGTCGAAGCAGCTCGGCCAGATCCTGATCGAACTCGGGTACATCACCCCCGAGCAGCTCGACGTTGCCCTGGAAGAACACAAGCGCACGCCGAAGTCGCTCGGCCGCGTCCTCATCGACCTCGGGATGATCAAGGAGGCCGACCTCGTCCGCGCCCTCGCGGAGCAGGTCGGCCTCGAGTTCGTGGACCTCACCGACTTCCCGGTCGACGCGACCTCCACGGTGCTCCTGCCGGAGGCGCTCGCGCGCCGGTACCGCGCGCTCCCGATCGGGGAGCGCGACGGCAAGCTCCTCGTGGCGATGTCGGACCCCGCCAACGTCTACGCGCTCGACGACATCCGCACGATCACCGGGCGCGACGTGCAGCCCGTCGTGGCGACGGCGAACGACGTCGAGCGGGCGATCCAGAAGTTCGCGGGGATGGACTCCCAGGTGGAGGCGCTCGCGAACGTCGTGGCCGCGTCGGAGGAGAGCGAGGAGGCCGACCTCGAGGCCGCGCTCGAGGACGCGCCGATCGTGAAGCTCGTGAACGCGATCATGACCCAGGCGGTGGGGGACCGGGCGTCCGATGTCCACCTCGAGCCGCAGGAGAAGAACGTCCGGATCCGGTTCCGGGTCGACGGCGTGCTCCACGAGGTCATGCACTCGCCCCGGTCGATCCAGGGTGGTGTGATCAGCCGCCTCAAGGTCATGGCCGACATCAACATCGCCGAGCGGCGTA
>Ga0190270_10000492_pt1 | contig 17216 bp, 14 predicted proteins | sample Popmic320T_FD_133748 | JGI IMG/M metagenome (GOLD analysis project Ga0190270, IMG submission 133748) | Populus adjacent soil microbial communities from riparian zone of Weber River, Utah, USA - 320 T | ecosystem: Environmental > Terrestrial > Soil > Riparian zone | place: USA: Utah | collected...
ATTCCCCGCACACGTGACATCGATGGGGCGCGTGCTGCTGGGAGGCGTCGGCCCGGAGCGCCTCGATCAGTATTTCCGCACGCAGAAGTTCACCGCGTTGACCACGCAAACGGTAACCGACCCGAAAAAGCTGCGCCAGCTCATCGAGGAATGCCGGCGCAATGGTTATTCGGCGGTCGAGGACGAACTGGCCTACGGCGTGGTCGCAGTCGCGGTGCCGGTGTTCGACCAGTCCGGGCGCGTGGTCGCCGCGCTCAACAGCTCCAGCCACTCCCGGCGCCAGTCCAAGGTATCGCTGGTGCGTCAGCGGCTTGCCATGTTGCGCAAGGCCAGCCGCGAGATCTCGATAGAGCTGGCGCGCGTCCCCGGCATCGCGCTCAGCGCGCAGACATAACCGCCCATACCGCCTCTTGCGGCGTCCGTGCCTTGACGCTGCCCCTGTCGCGGCCCTAGCCTGATTGCGAAATCTTTTTCGGTATGCGAATTCCATGAACAGCGCGCAGCGTGAGCTGGAGGTACCGGGCGCCCGTCTGCGATACCGCGACGACGGCGCGGGCCGCGCCTTGGTCCTGGTGCATGGCTGGACGCTGGACCTCGACGTGTGGGAACCGCAGGCCGCGCTCGCCGCGGAATTGCGCGTGGTGCGCTACGACCGGCGCGGCTTCGGACTGTCGACGGGACGACCGTCCGCGGAGAGCGACGTCGCCGACCTGCGCGCGCTCATCGACGCGCTCGGGGTAGTTAGCCCGCTGCTGGTTGGCATGTCGCAGGGTGCCCGCGTGGTGCTGGAGTTCGCCGCACGCAATCCCGGTGTCGCACGCGGACTGGTGCTCGACGGTCCGCCACCGCTCGCCGCCAGTGCTGGGCCTGGCGTCGACGTGTCGGATCTGCCGATGGCGACATTCCGCCAGGTGGCAACGCAGGAGGGTCTCGACGTGTTTCGGCAACTGTGGAGCAGGCACCCGCTCACGCAACTCGTGACCCGCGATGCGAGCACCCACGCCCTGCTCGCGCGCATCCTCGCCAGGTATCCGGGTCACGATCTCATCGACGGCGCCACCGCGCACGAAACCACCGATGCCGCACTGCTCGCGCAGGTGCGCACACCGGCGCTCATCGTCAACGGCGCCCACGATTCCGATGCTCGCCGGCGCGCGGGACTGGCGCTGCGCGCCGCACTCGCGGACGCCGACCACGTCCTGGTCCAGCACGCCGCCCACCTGCCGAACCTGGACGCGCCGCACGCCTACAATCAGATCATGATCGAGTTCGCACGCCGGCACCTGCCGGCGGCCGCGTGATTCGAAGAGGGAAACACATGGCAAAGATACTGGTGCTCTATCACAGCTGTTACGGACACGTGGAGCAGATGGCCTATGCACAGGCCGAGGGAGCACGCCGTGTGCCGGGCGCCGAGGTCATCGTGAAGCGGGTTCCGGAACTCGTCAGCGAAGAAGTCGCGCGTGCCGCAAAGTTCAAGATGGATCAGCCGGCCCCGATCGCGGATCCGAACGAACTGGACAGGTATGACGGATTCATCTTCGGCACCGGTACGCGATTCGGAAACATGACAGCGCAGATGCGCAATTTCCTCGATCAGACCGGCGCGCTGTGGTTCCGGCACGCGCTCGTTGGCAGGGTAGGCAGCGTGTTCACCTGCACCGCCAGCCAGCACGGTGGCCAGGAGACCACCATCACTTCGTTCCACACCACGCTGCTGCACTTCGGCATGGCCATCGTCGGCCTTCCGTACACCTACAAGGACCTGTCCACCATGCGCGAGGTGACCGGTGGCACGCCGTACGGCGCCAGCTCGATCACCGGCGCCGGTCCCGAGGCGCGCATGCCCAGCGCGCTCGAACTCGACATGTGCAAGTACCAGGGCGAACACGTGACACGTTTCACCACCGAGCTCGTCGCGGGACGCGCTGCCGCGAAATAGTCGACGGGTAGTTTGACGGGGGATGACTCCGATGACCGATCAGCAGCGCGTCGGAAAAATTGCGGATGCCGGCAAGGCGGCGGTCAGCACGCCGTTCCGCTTCTACGACAACCGCCAGAAGTACCTGGCGTTCGTCAACACCTGCAACGAGAAGCAGAAGGTTGCCGATCGCGTCGCGGCCGAGCTGCGTGAAATCCGTCCGTCCCCGCCGGCACTGCGGCTGTTCGACGCGGGAATGGGTGACGCTACCGTGCTGGCGCGCATCATGCGAAGTGCGCATGCCTCCTGGCCCGCGGTACCGCAACTGGTGGTCGCCAAGGAAATCAGCCGCGAAGACGTGCGGCTCGGGCTCGAGAAGATGGCTGATCGCTTTCTCGAGCATCCCACCACGGTGCTGGTGGTCACCAACCTGCAGTACGCAGACGCGCCCGTGCTACGCCCGCGCAATGCGGAGGACGCGACGCGCCTCAACTGGCAGGTGCTGAAGCTCAAGGGCGACTCGTCACACGAGTACGCGCGCCAGATCGACGGCCTGGGCGGCATCCTCGACTACGGCTGGGCCACGCGACCCAGCGAAGTCAGCGGCAACCCGGTGTACGCGCGTCCCTCGGTGCTGGTGATCTATCGCGAAGATCACGCCTTTATGCTCGACGCAGTGATTCCGCGTCCGGAGACGCCGGCGATCGACTACGACTTCATCCTCGCCTCACAACCCTGGCGCGCGCGCATGTCGGCGCAGTTCAAGGTGGGCAAGGTTCTGCTGCCGCTGGTGCAGCGGCTGAATCCGGGAGGCCGCCTGCTGGTCATCCAGTCGCGCGGCGACGATCCCGGTCTCGAAATCGTGCGCATGCTGTGGCCGGGTGAATCTCCGTTCCAGGTCGATCGCCACAAACTACTGTCCGAGCTGCGCAACTCGCTGGGTGCGGATGCGGCGAAATTCTCGATGCCCGACCCGCCGGACAGCGAGGCGATATTCCGCTACGAGATGCACGCGCTGCCCGCCGAGGTCGGCGACCGCATCGGTACCTCGATGTTGTTCGCGGCCTGGAACGCGGCTATCTACGTGAACCAGATCGAGGACGAGCGCCTCGGCGAAGTGGTCGCGAACGGCAGGTATCTCGACGCGACCCAGGCCGTGCTGCGCAAACACGGCGGACTGTGGTTCAACGACGAGTCATTCGTCGTCAGCCGGCGCAGTTGAGCGCGCGGGCTAGTCTCCCGCGATCGTCATCTCGCTGATGAGGACGCTGCCGACTCGCACGCTGCCGCGCAGGTCGACGTCACTGCCAATGGCCGCGATGTTGCGGTACATGTCCTTCAGGTTTCCGGCGATGGTGATCTCGTGCACCGGATCGCCCACGGCGCCATTCTCGACCCAGAATCCGGACGCGCCGCGCGAGTAGTCACCGGTGACGCCGTTGACTCCCTGTCCCATCAGCTCGGTTACCAGCAGCCCGGTCCCCAGTTCGCGCAGGATGGCCTCGATCGACAGTCCACCGGTCTTCGATTCCACCAGCAGGTTGTGGTTGCCGCCGGCATTACCCGTGGTTCGCAGACCCAGCTTGCGCGCCGAGTAGCTGCCGAGCACATAGCCCTGCAGGACACCGTCCTGCACCAGCTCGCGGTCCCGGGTCGCGACGCCTTCACTGTCGAACGGGCTGCTGCCCAGCCCCTTGATGATGTGCGGACGCTCGCGCAATTCAAAGAAGGACGGGAAGACCTGTTGGCCGGCCGCCCCGAGCAGGAACGAGCTCTTGCGATACTGGCTGCTGCCGCGCACCGCACCGAGAAAATGTCCGATGAAGCCGCGCGCCACTTCGGGCGCGAACAGCACGCGCGCCCGTTGCGTGGTCAGCTTGCGCGCGCGCAAGCGTGCGACGGCGCGCACGCCCGCCATGCGTCCAATGGACTCCGCGGACTCCAGGTCGCGCGCGTCACGCGTCGAGCTGTACCAGTAGTCGCGCTGCATGTCGTCGCCGTCCTGCGCCAGCAGCACACAACTGATGCTGTGACTGGTGGACGGGTAACCACCGAGAAACCCATGCGTGTTGCCGTATACGCGCACACCCCGGTGGCTGCCAACGGTTGCGCCTTCGGAGTTGGTGATGCGCGGGTCCACGACGCGACCTGCGGCTTCGCAGCTGCGTGCGCATTCCACTGCCTCTTCGGGAGAGATCTCCCAGGGATGATCGAGGTCGAGGTCTGGAATGTCGGTGGCCAGTTCGGCGGGATCCGCGAGTCCGGAGCAATCGTCCTCCGCCGTATACCGTGCGATGTCGCAGGCCTTCTCGACCGTCTCCGCCACCGCGCGCGCCGAGAGGTCGGCGGTACTGGCAGAGCCCTTGCGCTTGCCGAAGTACACCGTGATTCCCATGCCGCGGTCGCGTTGGTACTCCACCGTCTCGACTTCGCCCAGGCGCACCGTGGTGGTCAGTCCCTTCTGCAGGCTGACGTCCGCCTCGGCCTGGGTTGCCCCCAGTGCCCGGGCGTGGGCGAGGGCCTCGGAAACGATGTTCCTGAGCTCGGGAATCCGGGAGCCGTCGACTTCCTGTCGCGCCTGCGGTTGCTTCGAAACAGCGGGTACATGCATGGCAGAATTGTACGATGCAGGACGACGATGAAACGCAGGAATTCGGGGGACGCCCGAGCAAGAGTGCGCGCAAGCGCGAAGCCGCCGCCGCGCAGGACCTGGGGACAAGACTCATCGACCTCAAGGAATCCGACCTGCGGGCGCTGGATCTCGACGAGAGACTGCTGGACGCAATCCTGCTCGCGAAGCGCATCACCAGCCGCGGCGGTCTCGCGCGCCAGCGGCAGTACATCGGCAAGCTGATGCGTGACATCGACACCACACCGATCGAAGTGGCGCTCGGCGCAAAGTCGCGCGCCACGGCACTCGATGCGGAAAAGCACAAGCGACTCGAAACCTGGCGCACTCGCCTGCTCACCGAGGGTGCCACGGCGCTCGACGAGCTCGTGAAATGGTGCCCCGAAGCCGACCGCAAATCCGTGCAGGTACTCATCACCAAGGCCACCGCCACACGGGTCGACCCCGGCAGCCGCGAGGCCGCATCGCGCGAGCTGTTCCGGACGCTGCGCACCTTGTTTGACGCCGCCAGCTGATTGGCCCCGACTCTGGCTAGCGAGTCGCTTCACGGCTAGTATTCCGCGATGAAACCACTGGTCGGCATCATCATGGGTTCGTCTTCCGACTGGGAGACGATGCGCGCCGCGGCCGAGGCGCTCGACAAGCTGGGCATTCCCTACGAGACCCGCGTGGTTTCTGCGCACCGTACGCCCGACCTGCTGTTCGAATACGCCACCTCCGCCCAGGGCCGTGGCATCGAAGTGATCATTGCCGGTGCCGGCGGCGCCGCCCATCTACCCGGCATGACGGCCTCGAAGACCACGTTGCCGGTGCTGGGTGTCCCGGTGCAGTCGAAGGCTCTCAACGGCATGGACTCGCTGCTGTCCATCGTGCAGATGCCAGCCGGCATTCCCGTGGCCACGTTCGCGATCGGCATTGCCGGCGCCACCAACGCGGGTCTGGCCGCCGCCGCCATCCTGGCCAACAAGCGCCCTGAGATCGACGCCGCGCTGAAGAAATTCCGCAGCGAGCAGACCGCCAGGGTACTGTCCAACCCCGATCCGGCGAAATGACACTGGTGCAATGACAATCGGCATCGTTGGCGCCGGACAGCTCGGGCGCATGATGGCCCTCGCCGGCTATCCACTCGGCTTCGAATTCCTGTTCCTGGACAAGGACGCGCGCACCCCGGGCGGCCAGGTGGGTCCCATCCTGGAAGGCGCGTTCACCGATCGCGAGTTGTTAGGTCGCCTCAGCGAACGCTGCGATGTCGTCACGTTCGACTGGGAAAACATCCCGGTCGAGGCACTCGAAGGCCTGCCCGGCAAGGCACGTATTGCCCCGCCGCTGCGTGCCCTGGCGGCCGCACAGGACCGACTGAGCGAAAAACGCACCTTCGAACTGCTGGACATCGCCACTACCCGGTATGCCGTCGTGGATTCGCGCACGGCGCTCGACGCAGCCGTGAAATCCATTGGCCTTCCGGGCGTGCTCAAGACGCGCACGCTGGGCTACGACGGCAAGGGCCAGTTCGTATTGCGCACCGCCGCCGATCTCGACGCGGCGTGGCGAGCGCTGGGGAAAGCGCCGCTGCTGTACGAAAACCTGGTGCCATTCGATAAAGAGGTCTCGATCATCGCGGTACGCGGCCTCGACGGCTCCATCGCCTTCTATCCACTCAACCTGAATGTGCATCGCGAAGGCATCCTGCGCCTGACGCGCGCCCCCTTCATCAATGCCGCACTCACGCGCCAGGCGCAACGCGCCGCCCGCCGCCTGCTCGAGCATTTCAACTACGTGGGTGTGCTGACCATCGAATTCTTCGTGTCCCGCGGCAAGCTCATCGCCAACGAAATGGCGCCGCGGGTACACAACTCCGGCCACTGGACCATCGAAGGCGCGGTCACCAGCCAGTTCGAAAATCATGTCCGCGCCGTTGCCGGCCTGCCACTAGGTAGTACCCAGCCGCGCGGGCATTCGGCCATGATCAACCTGATAGGCGAACTACCCGCCCGGGATACCGTCCTGACGCAGCCGGGGTTGCACTGGCATGACTACGGCAAGAGCGCCCGTCCCGGGCGCAAGCTGGGCCATGTCACCCTGGTCGAATCCACGGCCCGGCAGCGTGATTTGCGTTCCTACAAGGTGTTGGGGCGCGTTGATCGCGCGACCTGGCTCGCAATTCGGTAACGCGGCTCAGGGTTTCCACGACCCGGGGCCGGTTTTTCCGTAATATCGGCCGCTCCGATGTACACCGAGAGCTTCAAACTCAAGGAATTGCCGTTCCGGCTGAGCCCTGATCCGCAGTTCCTGTTCCTGTCGCGCGCACACGCGCGCGCCAAGGCGTACATGGAATCGACCATCTGGTTCACGGATGGCTTCGTGGTCATCACGGGCGAAATCGGCGCCGGCAAGACCACGCTCATCGAGAGTTTCCTGCGCCAGCTCGACTCCGACGTCGTCATCGCGCAGATCAACCAGACCCAGGTGTCGGCGGTCGAATTCCTGCAGTCGGTGCTGGTCCAGTTCGGCTTTTCGCCCTTCAAGATGAAGAAGGCCGAGCTGATGGCAACCATCAACGGTTTCCTCATCGAGCAGTACGCCGCCGGCCGCAAGGTGCTGCTGATCATCGACGAAGCACAAAACCTTTCCCTCAAGGTCCTCGAGGAAATCCGGCTGTTGTCGGGCATCGAGACCACCAAGGAAAAGGTGATGCGCATCATTCTCGCCGGGCAGCCGGAGCTCAACGAGAAACTCGACTCGCCCGAGCTGATCCAGCTCATGCAGCGCGTGCGCCTGCGCTTCCATCTCGGCACGCTGTCCACCGACGATCAACGTGCCTACGTCCGCCATCGCCTCGAGGTGGCCGGCGCCAATGGCCGCGAGATTTTCGCCGAAGACACCTTTCCCGAGATCGCGCGCTACTCCGGTGGTGTGCCGCGCCTCGTGAACACCTTGTGCGACACGGCGATGATGGCGGCATTCAACGACGATCGCGATCACGTCACGCGCCAGGACATCGCCGCGGCGATTTCCGAGCTGCAGTGGGTTGAGTTTTCGGCGCGCGCTACCAACAGCGGCACCAGGCAGTCGGCGGAACCGACCCCCGTCGGGGATCGTCCGGCGCGTGCGCTCTCAAAGGTCGTGCTCTCGGCCGATGGCAAGACACTCGCCGAGCTGCACCTCGTGCCCGGACGCAAGGTCATCGGGCGCACCCCCGATAACGACCTGCAGATCGACAGCAAATTCATCAGCCGCCATCACTGCCAGATCATCACCGGCAGCGACGGTGTGAGCGTCATCGAAGACCTCAACAGCACCAATGGCATGGTGGTTCGTACCAAGCGCGTGCGCCGCCACACGCTGCGCGACGGCGACCTGATCAGCCTTGGCCAGCACGAGATCCTGTACGTGGATGAAAGTTCTGCGCATCACTTCGGCGACACGCACGACGATCTGCCGCGCATCGACGCGGATGCTGCCAACGAGGAAGCGGACGAAGCGGACGACGATTCGCGGGGCGACGCCGCGCGGGCGCGTTGATCTCGCGGTTTACTTGATCGCGCGTAACGGCGCTGACAGCACGTTCCTGATGAACGGCCCCTTGCCGAGGCCCCGGCGCCAGCTCACCGGCAAAGCGGCGAACAATCGCTCGAACCCCTTCACGAATCCCAGCGGCAGCCGCAGGTAGCGCCCGTTGAATCTCGGCCACGCTTCGACGCGGCGAAATCCCACCTTGAGAAACAGGGCCTCGAGCTCGGTGACGGTGTATTCCTTGAGATGAAAGCCGCGTGCGACGGTATCGAAGTACTTGGAGACGTCGTGCGGACCGTTGAGGCGGTTCGGCGTGACGCAGAAGAATGAACCGTTGGGTGCGAGCACCGCGAACAGGTTGTGCAGCTGCTCGAGCGCGTCGTCGGGGTGAATGTGCTCCATCACCTGGAAGCTGTATGCCACCGTGACAGTGGATTCGGGCACCGGCACCGAGCAGCCATCCGACAACACGGCTTGCACGCGCGGATGCTGCACGCCACTCAGGATCTCACGCGACACGTCGAGCGCGTAGCAAAGACGCGCACGCTGGGCGACTCCGACGGTGAGGCTGCCGTCTCCGGCGCCAATCTCGAGGAATACGGTGTCCGGTTCTATGAAGGGAGCGAGCAGCGCAATGCGATCCGCCACACCGGCTCGCTGCTCGGCTTCGGAAACCTTGCGGGTGAGCTGGGGATGCGTGGGGACACGACGGAAGAGTTCGTCGTAAACGGCACCGTAGAGGCCAAGGCGTTCGGTGCGTGGCGCCGAGCGCAGTCGTTCGGCCAGTTCGATTTCGACTCGATAGTGAAATTCGATGTCCGCGTTCGAACGCAGATTCCTTCCCGAAGCGCGCCCCGGATCACGCGCGATGCCGGCGACTTCCATGCAACAAATCCCCTTTTGGCTCCCGGATCGTTGTCCGGATCGCCTGGTTCAAAGCGGTCGAATCAGCGGCGGCGGCCGGTCACCAGGTTGATGAGACGACCAAAAATTCCGGGACGGAAACCATCTACCTGCATTGAAGCGCGCGGGCTGACCGACTGGCGGCGCATTTCTGCCAATACATCCGGCGGGAGATTGATACGGAATTCGCCGCTGGAAGCTGTGTCGTTGCGCATTTTTGGAAGACTCCGCTCTTGTTGGACTGGCTTGGGCGCGGTCTCGCCCGCCTCGGGCAGGAACGCATATGCAGTTTGCTTAACCATCAGGCGCCCATGGTGTGCCGGGAATCACACTGTTTCCAATGTCGCCAAATGCGCACTTCATTATGTTCGTGTCTGATAGACGTGTAGGCGCGGAGCGATTCCTTTCGCTACAAAATGCTGACGCAGTTTGCCGACATCCCTGTCGTCCGCGCGTTGTGATAGTGCGCCCGCACATAATTGTGCGGAACCGCGAATTCTTACGGGATCACGCATGAATTGACGGGCAAGCTCCCCTGGCGCCACCCCATAAGAGTGCAGACATGAAAAAGGTCGTCGTTGTCGCGTTGCTGGCCGTCATCGGCATATATGTGACGGGCCGCGTCACACTCGGCGAAACCGGCGCCATGCGCTTCGTGCTGGAAATGGATTCGTTGATGAACGCAGGCAAGCCCGACGAGGTTTGCGCGATGTTTCACGATGACCTCGAGGTGCAAATCGAGGATCACAGCTCCGAGACGGCCAGAAACGTGGACGGCGGCAAAGATGAACTCTGCGAGCTCACACACGACGCCGTCGAGGCGCTGAAAATGCTGCCGCACAGCATGCGAGTGGAGTTCAACGACGTCACGGTGAAGCGTGACTGGCTGCATCCCTGGACCAGCGAAGTGTCCTACATCGAGGACCGCACTCTCACCATTCACGGCACCAAGGTCAGGATCAGCACCACCAGCGAAGACGTCATCACGCTGGTGCACACGTTCTCCGGCGTAAAGCTCCGGAGACTCGAGGCCGAAACCTGGATCAACGAGTAGTTGGTGCGGCGCGCTGCTGGTGTCAGCCCGTACCGCCGACCGTCAGCCCGTCAATGCGCAATGTAGGCTGCCCTACACCAACAGGGACGCTCTGCCCTTCCTTGCCGCAGGTGCCGACGCCGTCGTCGAGCTTGAGGTCGTTGCCCACCATGCTCACACGCGTGAGCACGTCTGGGCCATTCCCGATGAGCGTGGCCCCCTTGATGGGCGCGCCAATTTTTCCGTTCTCGATGAGATAGGCCTCGCTCGCGGAGAACACGAACTTGCCCGAGGTGATGTCCACCTGGCCGCCCCCGAAATTGACGGCGTAGATGCCCTTCTGCACCGACGCGAGGATTTCCTCCGGCGGTGTCTTGCCGGGCTGCATGTAGGTGTTGGTCATGCGTGGCAGCGTGATGTGCGCGAAGGATTCGCGCCGGCCGTTGCCAGTAGAACGCGCGCCCGTGAGCCGCGCATTCATCTTGTCCTGCAGGTAGCCCTTGAGCACGCCATTTTCGATGAGCGTGGTGCATTGGGTTGGCGTGCCTTCGTCGTCGATATTGAGCGAGCCACGGCGGCGCGCGAGCGTGCCATCGTCGACAATCGTGCACAGCTCGGACGCGACACGCTCACCAATCCGGCCCGCGAAAGCCGAGGTGCCCTTGCGGTTAAAGTCGCCCTCGAGTCCATGACCGATGGCTTCGTGCAGCAGGATGCCGGGCCAGCCCGCGCCGAGTACCACCGTCATCGGACCGGCCGGTGCCGGTATGGCCTCGAGATTCACCAGCGCCTGGCGCACGGCTTCGCGCGCCAGCGCCAGGGGTTTGTCGCCCTCGACCAGCTCGGGCAGCGTGAAGCGTCCGCCCGAGCCGGCGTAACCCTGCTCGCGGCGCCCGTTCTGCTCGACAATGACGGAAACATTGAAACGCACCAGCGGGCGCACATCGGCCGCCAGGAGGCCCTCGGAGTTCGCCACCAGCACCACTTCGTGCACCGCGACCACGCTTGCCATGACCTGCATCACGCGCGGGTCCATCTTGCGCGTCTCGCGGTCGACGCGTTCCAGCCAGGCAACTTTCTCGCTGGAGGTGAAGCTCGCCACCGGGTCGATGGGTAGATAGAGCCTGTGTCCGCTGGCGGGCAGCACGCTCTGCACTGAGCGTTCCTGGCCCCTGGTCGCGATGGCGCGCGCCGCGCGCGAGGCCTCCTCGAGCGCCGGCAACACGATTTCATCGGAGTACGCGAAACCGGTCTTCTCGCCGGCGAGCGCGCGCACGCCCACGCCCTGTTCGATGCTGGCGCTGCCTTCCTTGACGATGCCGTCTTCCAGTGCCCAGCTCTCCTCGCGGGAAAGCTGGAAATAGAGGTCGGCCGCATCCACCGAGCTCGACATGACCTGCGACAGCGCGCCGTCGAGGAGTGCGTCGTCGAGCCCGCCGGGCGCCAGGATGAGTTCCCGGGCGATGGCGAGCGGTTCGCCCTGTATGGCTGTATTCGGACTGGCTGTGTTCAAACTGATTCCGTCCTTCTCACGTGTTGTAGATGACCCGGTGCTCGAGCGCCGGGAAACGCGTGCGTGCGTCCATGCGCGCCGCGGGATCGACGTCTGCCACCACGCAGCCGGTGCCACCCGGCATACGCGCCAATACCTTGCCCCAGTGATCGATGATCATCGAATCACCGAAGGTCTCGCGCCCACTCGGGTGCACACCCCACTGCGCCGGCGCGATCAGGCCGCAGAGGTTCTCGATGGCGCGCGCGCGCAGCAGCGCTTCCCAGTGCGCCCTGCCCGTGGGGACGGTGAAGGCCGAGGGCACCACGAACATGTCCGCGCCCTGGCGCGACAACACCCGGAACAGCTCCGGAAAACGCATGTCGTAACAGACCGCGAGCCCGAGCTTGCCCACGGGTGTTTCCACCAAGCGCGCATCATGACCCGCAACGGTATGCGCCGATTCGCGGTGCGTCTCGGTGCTGCCCGGCACGTCCACGTCGAACAGGTGCATCTTGTCGTAGCGACCCACTCGCTGACCCTGCGCGTCGTAAACCAGGCAGGAGGCGCTGACGCGCCCATCCGTATCCTGGCGCAGCGGCACCGTCCCGCCCACGATCCAGATCTTGTGGCGCCGTGACGTGTCTGCAAGGAAGTTCTGAATTCGTCCGGCGCCGTCGGGCTCGGCGATGACGCGTTTGTCACCCGAATCCTTGCCCATGAAAGCGAAGTTTTCCGGCAGCGCCGCGAGTACCGCGCCCAGGCGCGCCGCTTCAGCGACAAATCGGCCCGCGGCCTCGAGATTGGTGTCGATCTCGTGGCCGGAAGTCATCTGGATTGCTGCTACGCGCATGGGCGTATTGTAAGGCGGTACCGGGCTGGCAGCGTCCTAATCCCAGTTGCCGTGCCACTGCACGCGTCGGGTCTCGGGAGCCTCGGTCCACCCGCGCCGCGCCGCGGAACCGCGCACGGCGCTCCAGGCGCGCGCCAGGCCTGCGCGCGCTGGCGACGGCACGGCGGTGGCCGCAAGCGCGACGCGCTCGTATTCGACGGTTACGTCGTAATCGCGCGCCAGCAGCCCGACGCGGCCGTTGCCGCGGAACACGACCTCGGGTTCGGGACCCGTGCCCTGCACATTGGTGAGTACGATCTGGCCGTCCGCGACCGCAGCATGCGCGCTGAGCTGATGGTCGCTGCCGGCACCGCCGGCCTGGATTCCGAAACTCCCACCCAGCGAGCGCGCAAACTCACCCTGTACGTCGACGGGCCACTCGAGCGAGCCCGAGGCATACATCGACTGGGTGGGCCATTCGGCCGGAAGCCGTACATCGCGCAGCAGGGGGGCGAGATGAGTGGTCGCCGCGGTGAAGTCTGCGCGACAGCGGTTGCCCGCGACGCATTCACCCTTGACGGACACGCGATGGATCGAGCTTTCGGCCGAGTCCAGCGAAAACGCCACTCCGTCCGCATCGCGGCTGATCGTTGCCTCGAGCGGCCCGAGGCTGCGCTTCGCATAACGTGACTCGCCGACCGTCACTGCCACCCGGCCCTTGGCCGGCAGCAATGTCGCCGCCACGGCGAGTACCTGCGGAGCGCGCTCGAGCTGCAGCTCTTCGAGGCGCAGGTCCGATTCATCACCATCTTTTGACGAGCGCCGCAGGTCTCCGGAGATTCCCTGCACGTCGAATTGCGCGGTGGTCACGCCGGCAAGCACCTGGCCACGAATTTCGAACGCGCGGCCGTCGACCCGAAAGTCGTGCACACCCTCACGCGAGATCCCGAGTTCGGCCTTGATGGGGATGGCGCGCGCGCGAACCTTGTCGAAAGGCTCGGGCAGGCGGCTCTCCAGGCCACCGAGGCTGGTGTTCAGCGACAGCTGCCACTGGTCGTCGGTACCGCGTTGCGCCGATCCCGTCCATGCAAACCGGCCGTCCACGCGTTGCGCGGCATCCGCCTGGCCTAACAACCTGAGCAATGGCGCGGCATCGGCCACGCCATTCACGGCAAAGGCCAGACCGCCGCGCGCGCTGGAGCGGCGCGATTCGACCTCGACCGGTCCGCCGAGCCAGCTGCCCTCGAGCGCGAGGCCGCGCAATTGCCCCGCCGAATAACGAATCGTACCGGCGAGCTTTTCCACCTTCGGCAGGCCTGCGCCGAGCGGCAGCGTGGCATCGCTCACACGCGCCACCACGCGCCACGCACGCGGATCGCGCAATTCAGGTTCGCCGCGCGCCTCGGCATCGAGTGCGACCACACCCGTCAGGTCATCGAGACCCTGCGCGGCGAGCACCTCGCGCAGCAACGAGGAATCCAGCCTGCCGTCGAGTGAAGCCTGCAGGCGCGGCGCACCGCGTCGCGGCCAATCCATGCGCGCGCTGCGAATCACCAGGTCTTCGACCATGCCCGCTTCGAGATCCAGCTGGGTCGTGCCACGGGCAAATGTCAGCGCACCGCGTCCGTCGCTGAGACGCGGCATGTCATCACCGTTCACTGCCAGCTCCGCAAAATGAAGCGCGCCGTTCGACCGGCCCCAGTTCACAGCGCCGTTCTCACCGGGCGTCAATTCGAGCCTGGCGTCGAGCAGATTTGCCCGCTCCACGGCGGCGAGCAACGCAGGCTGTTCGCGATCAGCCGCCGCGAGTATCCAGGCGTCCTGCAACAGGGCGCGGTCGAGTGCGGTGATATCGAGCTTCAGTGGGGCGCCGCGCGACTCGACCTGATTCCACCCGCCATTGACCGTGACTTTCATGGGGCCGCTTGCCGCGGAAAATTCCGCGAACCGCCAGGCGGGATTCGCGCCCTCAGGGACCAGCGCGAGTTCACCCGCGAGCATGAGCGGCCGCGCCTCGGCCTCCGGCGTGACGCGCAGGCTGGCCGCCTGCGCCGGGCTGAAACGCAGCACGAGTTCGCGCGCATCGAAGCGCAGTTCAGCCGCTAAGTGCGATATCTGCGCGCGATCGGAGGATCGCGTCAGTTCCAGGTCCGAGGCGAGTGCGTTGAAAGTCCAGTGGCGCGTGCCCCGCCTGCCTTCGCCTGAATCGAAGTTCACGCCGCGCAATACACCGGCAGTGGGCAGCCAGTTACCGGGCGCCGCGGGCAGCGCTGCATCGACCTGCGGCGCCAGTGCCCCGACGATGAGCTCGGTGGCCATGAACGGCAGACGTTCGGCCCGCACGCGAGTCCGGGCGATGTCGACCGAGCCCGGCTCGAGCGACAGCCGCACGTTCAGGGCCGGTGCACGCTCCAGGCGCGGTCCACGCGAGAGTTGCAGATCGGTGAGATCGAGCATCAGGTCGTGCCCGTTGCGGGACAGCTTTCCGCTGACGCTGACATGATCGAAACGCGTGCCGCCGTCATCCGGACCCGGCACCTCGAGCTCGCGCGCGCTGGCCTGCCAGCTTCCCGACTCGATTCGTCCGTCGCGCAGCACCAGCCGCGCGTCGATGGTGCCGCGACCGGCGAGTTCGGGGAGTGGCAGCCTGTCGAGAAAGACCTTGCGCGCAATGACGCGCAGGTCGCCCGATACCTTCGCGGCCGCGCCGAGACCCTCGAGCTTGGCGGATACGAACAGCGAGTGGCCGACATCCTGCGACAGCAGCATGGTGCCGTACGCATTGAACGTGCTGTTTCCGCGGCTAACTACCGCCTGGCTCAGCGTGAAGCTGTGGCGCGCGCCACCCTTGCTTTCGGAGGATTGGCCGCGTCGCACCAGGTGTACACGCGCGCCTTCCACCTCGACGCGACCCACGGGCATGAGCTCCGCCCAGCGCAGGTAGCGGCGCATGATGGCGGCCTCGTCGGAGCGCGTCGCGGCCAACGGTGCCGATTTCTGTCCGCGCTGCGCGATCGCCGGGGCCGGCGGCTCGTCGGGATCGCCGATGATCTCGATGTCGGGCGACGACAGGGTGACATGGCCGAGCGAAAACTGTTTGTGACGGAGGAAATCCCAGGTGTCGAATTCGACGCGCAGTTCCGGCGCGACCACGCGCACACGGCCGGCCTTCGGATCGGTGAGTTCGACGCGCGTGAACACCGCGCTGGTGCCGTCCAGGTCCCAGGAGAAGTGGACGTTGTCGAAGCGGACCGCGAGCCCGGTTCGGTCGGTGATGAGCTTCTCGAGAGTGGCGCGCTGTTCAGGGATGCGCGCGTCGATGACACGCGTGAAAACCAGCCCCAGCGCGATGATGAGACCCAGACAAAACGTAATCGCGACCGCGCGCTTCACCCAATGTGAATCGCCCCATTCCCTTTCTTGAATGGCCTCCCCTTCGCCAAGGGTCGTGTCGGACATTTCACCTCAAGCCAGCACCACGTCGTATTGATCGAAGCCGTAGAGCGCTTCCACCTGTAACCGTATCGGCCGCCCCACCTGGTGCTCGAGCTCCGCCAGTACGGCGGATTCGTCATCGAGCAGACGATCGATCACATTCTGGTGGGCCAAAATTAGCAGTTCCTTACTCTGGAACTGCCTGCTCTGGCGCACAATTTCACGGAATATCTCGTGGCACACCGTTTCAGGAGTCCGCACGAAGCCGCGACCTTCACAACTGGGACATGGCGCACAAAGCAAATGTTCCAGGCTGTCCCGCGTCCGTTTGCGGGTCATTTCCACCAGGCCCAGCGATGAAACGCTGGCGATGTGCGTTTGCGCATGGTCGCCGGCCAGCGCCCGCTGCAGCGCTTCCATGACCTGGGTGCGGTGCGCCAGATCGGCCATGTCGATGAAATCGATGATGATGATGCCGCCGAGATTGCGCAGCCGGAGCTGACGCGCAATCGCCACGGCGGCTTCCAGGTTAGTGCGGAAAATCGTGTCTTCGAGGTTGCGATGACCGACGAAACCGCCGGTATTCACGTCAATGGTGGTCATCGATTCGGTCTGGTCGATGACCAGGTGGCCGCCGGACTTCAGTGACACGTTGCGCTCCAGCGCCTTGCCGATCTCCTCCTCGACCCCGTGCAGGTCGAAGATGGGGCGCTGGCCCGTGTACAGCTCGATGCTGGTGGTACTGCCAGGCATGAAGCTGGCGGCGAACTCCAGCATGCTGCTGTGCGCGGCAACATTGTCCACCAGCACGCGGTCGACGCCGCGCGCCAACTCGTCGCGCAGGATGCGCGTGGGCAGCGGCAGGTCCTCGTAGACCAGTTCTCCCGCCGATGCGCGCAGCCCTGTTTCCCTGACGTGTTGCCAGAGTCGGCACAGGTACTGGATGTCTTCGCGGATGCCCTCGGCGGTGGTGCCCTGCGCGGCGGTGCGCACGATATATCCACCAGAGATTGGCTGCGGCATGGACTCGGTCACGAGTTGCTTGAGCCGCGTGCGCTCGGCTTCGTCCTCGATGCGCGCCGAGACACCGATGCCGTCACCGCGCGGCATGTAGACCATGAGGCGCGACGGCAGCGCCACGAAGGTGGTGAGGCGTGCGCCCTTGGTTCCCATCGGATCCTTGACCACCTGGACCAGGATGTCGTCGCCCTCGTTGACCAGCCGGCGGATGTCCTCGACGTTCTGCTCACCAACCAGCGTGCTCTCCGGAACCGGCGCTGCAATGTCGGCGGCATGCAGGAACGCGGTGCGTTCCAGGCCCACATCGATGAAGGCTGCCTGCATGCCCGGCAGCACACGCTGCACGCGGCCCTTGTAGAGATTGCTCACGATGCCGCGGCGGCTCTGCCGTTCGATGAACAACTCGGTCAGCACACCGTTCTCGATGAGTGCCGCGCG
>Ga0190270_10000493_pt1 | contig 17198 bp, 11 predicted proteins | sample Popmic320T_FD_133748 | JGI IMG/M metagenome (GOLD analysis project Ga0190270, IMG submission 133748) | Populus adjacent soil microbial communities from riparian zone of Weber River, Utah, USA - 320 T | ecosystem: Environmental > Terrestrial > Soil > Riparian zone | place: USA: Utah | collected...
CAGTACCGCGCGCGTAAGCAAGCGGCCGTCTCATAAGTCAGCCGCTTGCTTACGCGCGCGGTACTGTATCAATCTTGATTGTTCTGGATTAAATAAACACCAAAAAATTTAGTTAACGCTGTATTCACTCTTCATTCTTTGCAAAATGATGACTGCCGGATCGCAAATTTCACCCTGTTTCTACTTGAGGCCTCAGGCGAGGTCAATTGGGGAAAATACGGGATTGCCGGGAGGCGTCTACTGAGAAAGGTCGCCCGGCGTGGGCGAAACGGAGACCAACCCTATCTTGATCGCGTATTGCACAAGTTCAGCGTTGGTTTGGACGCCGAGCGCTTCCATCATTTCGTATTTATGAGATTCGACCGTCCGGGCCGAAATGTTGAGGATGGAGGCGACCTCCTTCATCGTGCGGCCTTCGGCGACAAGCTGCAGCACCTCGCGCTGGCGCGGCGTCAGCTTGACGGCCGGCTGGCGCCCCTGGCGGGCGGCGCCCATCAGGAAGCTCAACACGTCTTTGGTTATCAGCGGCGTAACATAGGCGCGGCCCTTGGCCACCTCGTGAATGGCGGCGATGAGTTCTTCACCGGCGGAGGACTTGAGCACGTAACCGGAAGCGCCCGCCCGAAAAGCCTCGGCCGCGAGTTGCGCCTCGGCGTGCATTGTCAGGAAGACGATCTTGGCCGTGACGCCGTCCCGCTTGAGCTGGCGCGCGGCGTCAAGGCCGTTCAGCAGCGGCATGGAAATGTCCGCCACGATCACGTCGGGCTTGAGGTTCCGCGCGGCGTCTAACAACGCGCGCCCGTCGCCGACCGTGCCGACGAATTCGAACTCGTCTTCCAGCAAGCTTCGCAAGCCTTCCGCCACGATGGTGTGATCGTCAGCCAGCAAGACTCTTGTTTTGCTCATACTCCCGCCTCAATGGAATTTGCGCTCTCAATTCAGTCCCCGCGCCCGGCCGTGTCGTTAATACAAAATTGCCATGCAGCAACTTCACCCGCTCTTCCATACTGACCAGCCCAAGTCCGCGGCCTTCCCGCGCCTGTCCCGGATCGAACCCGACGCCCTCATCTGCGACACACAACTCGACGGCGCCGTTAACGCGGGTCAGCGCCACTATGGCGCTACGAGCGCCCGAATGCCTTGCGACGTTACGCAATGATTCCTGCGCCACCCTGTAAAGGCAAAGCGCCGCGTCCTGCGATACGGCTTCGACGCCGTCCCGAATGTCGAGCGTAACAGCGATCCCTTCCCGGTCGGAGAACTCCGCGCAATAAGAACTAAGCGCGGCGGGAAGGCCGACGTGTTGCAGAATTGAAGAGTGCAGATCGTGCGACAGTTGCCGGATGCGTTCGGAGAGCCAGTCCGTCTTCTCCCGCAGCCTGGCGATCTGTTCCTGAACGGCGGCGCCGGCGTCAGGGAACTGGCGCTTGAGACGGCTGATGCCTATGGCCAGCGCCGCTACCTGCTGGTTCAGGTCGTCATGCAACTCACGCGCGATGTGTCTGCGCTCATCCTCCTGGGCGGCGATCAAACGTCCGGCCAGGTCTTCTATCCGGGCGTGGCTTCTGCGCAGGGCCTCCTCGTTGCGGCGGAGGGCTGCTTCCGCCAGCTTGAGTTCGGTGACGTCCCGCACGAGGACCAGCAGGCAAGGCTCGTCGCGTATCATCATCGGCTCGGCGCAGGTCAAGACATTCCGGATTTCGCCCGTCTTCTTTCGTAAATCCACTTCGAAGTCGCGCGCGGAACCTTGCTCGTCCACCATAGAGACCAGCCGCGCTCGTTCGCTGGGGTTCTGGTAGATTTGCAGTTCCCACACGGTGCGTCCAACCGCTTCGTCGCGAGTGTAGCCGAGAATTTCTTCCCAACGCCCGTTGACTTCCAGGATCATGCCGTCAGCCAGGCTGGCGATGGCGATCGCATCGGGGCTGGAGCGGAAAGCCTTGGAGAATTTGTCTTCGGACAGTCGAAGCGCATCTTCGGCTTGCTTGCGTTCGGTAATGTCAACGATGAAGCCGCTCATTTTCAGGCATTGCCCGCCTTCGTCGTAAACGGGCTTGGCTCGCCCCTCCACCCAGCGCACGCTCCCGTCAGGCCAGATGATGCGGTACTCCTGTCGGTATTCTCCCTTCTCCTCGATCGCTCTATTCATCGTCTCCGCCGCCACCGGCAGGTCATCCGGATGCACACGGTCAGCCCAGACGTAATAATCCGGCTCGAGGCTGAATGGCTTGAGGCCCATAACCGTGTAATGCTCCTTGGACCACTTGACGGCGTTGGTTCTCGTATCCCATTCCCAGACACCCATGCGCCCCGCTTCGAGCGCAAGCCGCAGACGCTCTTCACTCTCGCGCAACTCCTCCTCCATCTGTTTGCGTTCGGTGATATCACGCCCGACCGCTTGAAATTCAACGACTTTTCCGCTGGCGTCGAGGATTGCATGGTCAATCCATTGCTGCCAGCCCATGTCCCCATTGGGAAGCAGCACCTCGTGCTCATTTATCTCCACGCTCCGATTTTCGACTAACGATTCGACGTGTTTGCGAACGCCTTCGCGCGCCGGCTCGGGGATAAAGTCGAGGAATTTCGCGCCAATGAGCTCTTCCTGAGTCTTGCCAAAATACCGGCAGTATGTGGCGTTGACAAACGTAAGCGTGGTGTCCGGCAGGTAGCGGCATATCAACTCGGTCTGGCCCTCCACCACGCTGCGATACCTGTCCTCGCTCGCGCGCAACTCCTCTATGGCACGCGCCCGTTTGTAGGCCGGCCAGAGGCGCGCGGTGATGTCACGAATCAACTGCGTCTCGTCCGGACGCCAATCCCGCGCTTGCGGGTGATCAACAGTCAAATTGGCTTCCCACTGCCTTTCGTTCAGGGCAGGTATGGAGATGAATGCGCCGACGCCGAGGGATCTGTATTTGGCGGCGAAATCGCGCATTCGCGGATCGTTCATCACGTCTTTGACGATAGTGGCTCGCCCGGCCTCGAACTCATCGAGGCACTCCGGCGTGACAAAATCACTGATGCGGTACTCGCCCACTATGCTCGGACCGGCGTTACGCCAACCAGCCCAACTCTCGCGAACGAACGCCAAACCAGCCGCCGGATTTACTTCGATAACGTAGCAGCTAGTCACGCCGAGGTATTCGCCAAGCCTGCTTGTCGCCAACCGGATGATTTCGTCCGCATCGGCGATCTGCGACAGTTCGAAGTCAAGCTGGTTGATGAATTGTGTGTTGAGTTCGGCCTGCTTGGACTCTGTAATGTCAACGACCGAGCCGATATAGCCGAGGAACCCACCATGCGGGCAAAAGCGCGGCCTGGCCGAATCAATCGCCCAACGATACTCGCCATCTTTTCGCCTTAGCCGGTATTCGAGTTTGAACGCCTCGCGCTTCTCATTAGCGGCGAGGAAAATCTTTTCCGAAAGTTCTCGGTCATCCGGATGAAGGGCGCCGACCCAGCCGAAGCCGAGGCCGGTTCCGGTAGTTTGGCCGGTGAACTCGCACCACGACTGGCTCACATAGGAGCAAGCGCCATCCGCCTCCGTCACCCACACCATCACCGGAGCGTTGTCGGCCATGTTACGGAAACGAGCTTCGCTTTCACGCAGCGCCACTTCGGTCCTCTTGCGGTCTTCTATGTCGGTGTTCGTCCCATACCACTTGATGATGTTCCCTTCCTGATCGTACTGCGGGATTGCGCGCGCCAGGAACCAGCGGTACTGGCCGTCAACGCCCTTCAAACGCATTTCGACCTCATAAATCCACTTCCGCGATGAAGCTTCTCGTATCGTATTAAACACAATTTCGTGATCGTCGGGATGGAGCGCGGTCATCCATCCCTTTTGGCGCACTTCTTCCTTTGTCATCCCGGTGTAATCGAGCCAGCGCCAGTTGAGGAAATCGGTCGTGTTATCTGGATTTCCTGTCCAGATATGTTGCGGGATCAGTTTCGTCAGCAGGCGCAATCGCGCCTCACTTTCCATTAGCCGGTCTTCGGCCTGTTTGCGTTGAGTAATGTCCTGTACGATAAGGACCAGGTAATCAACTGTTCGGTCTGCGCGACGCGCGCATCGCGCGGAAATGCTCGTATAAACGATGCGCCCGTCGCGATGTATGAACCGCTTGTCCATCACATAGCTTTGGGTCTTCCCCCTCAAGGTCTCGTCCAACAGCCGGATGTTTTCAGCCACGTCATCTGGATGCGTCACCTCAACCCAGCTCATTCCTGTCAACTGATCCATCGAATAACCGAGGATGTCGCAGAGCTTTTGATTGACTTCGACGAATCGGCGGTCAGGCGACGTGATTGCCATGCCGATCAGCGGCAATTCAAAGTAGCTCCGGAGCCGCTCTTCGGCCCGCTTTCGGTCGGTGATGTCCATATTGACGCCGAGCATGCGCGCCGCCTGCCCTGCCTGGTCCGAGAAAGCTTTCCCCTTGCCCATCACCCAATGCCTGCTCCCGTCCTGATGGATCGTGCGGAATTCGACATCATAGGGAACGCCAAGATTGATGGTCCGCGTGATGGCCTGTAAGACTGCCGGACGGTCGTCCGGGTGGATCAGGTCGAGGAATAATTTTGTCGTCACAGCTTTGCCGCCGGCGAAGCCGAAGATTTGCCGCATTTCGTCTGAGCATTTCAATTCGCCGGTGTCAATGCGCCAATCCCAGGCCCCCATGTTCGCCGCGCCTAAGGCCAGATTGAGGCGCTCTTCGTTATCGCGCAGCGCCTCTTCCACACGCCGGCGCCTGGCCCGCTGGGCGAGCAGGGCGAAGATCAGCAGCCCCTCAACTATGCATAACGAGACGACTCCTATGATCCGCCATTTATAGTGGCCCCAGAAGGATGGCTCCCTGAACTGGATGACGCTGCCGGGCGGCAATCGACCTTCGCTGATGCCCCAGCGCTGGAGTTGACGCCAATCAACCATGGCGCCGCTCGTACCCTCGTTTAAAGGGAACCGTGACAGGTCCATGAACTCGGTGTAGATGTCGAGATTGCTGTTCGCCCCGGCTCTCAAGGCCGACGTCAAACTTCGGTCCAACAGGGCAAGGCCGGAAAAGTCTTTATTCTCATCGTAGAGAATCAGCGCGCTTTTTACGGCCGAGGACTGCTCCTGGGCTATGACTACAGACGAAGGAAACAGAACCAGCCAGGAGAGCAACGCCGACGTTTGGATAAGTCTATAAATGGGGAACCTTGTTGTAATTCTGCGGAGTTTCATGGCCCTCTTTTGTTAATGCCCCTGCCGAACATCATAGCTAAGCCAGACATTGAGGGATCCGTTTGCCGAACACTCCCGGCCTTGAGGTCTATCTTCCCGCCGCCAGATCGGCCCTGCGTTTGAGGATGTAAGCGCGGATCGCCTCGACGTCTTCATTGCCCAGCCACTTGGCGAACGCGGGCATGCCACGCGACGAATAATCCCCGTCGAGCACGATCTCCTTGTACATCTTGAAAACTTCCGGCTTCGACATCGGCAAGGCCGTAATAAGCCCGCCGCCGCCGACCGCCCCCACGCCATGACACACGGCGCACCACTGGGTGAATAGCGCGCCGCCTTTATCGATCATCTCCGGCGACGCGTTCGATTCTATCGGCGGCGCCTCAGCCATCGAACGTTTCGGCAATGCGGCCAGCCGCTGTTTCGCGTCGAGCGCGAAGGTCAGCAAGCGGCCCACGTTCTGCGTGTTGATGTCGGTCAGCGCGTATCCGCCGACCAGCGCGAAAGCCCCGCCCCAGCCCGCCATTACCGACACGTACTGAACGCCGTCAATCTCGTAGGTCATCGGCGAGCCGATGACGCCGACGCCGAGCGGAGACTCCCACAGTTTCTCGCCTTTATCGGCGCTGTAGGCGACCAGGCGCCCGTCGGACGTCCCTTGAAAAACCAGATTGCCGGCGGTCGTCAGCGTGCCGCCGTTCCACGCCATCTTGTACTGCGCGCGCCAGCGTTCTTTCTGCGCGACGGGGTCCCAGGCCAGCAGATGTCCGGGAGGTATTGACGGCGGCGCGTCCTTCATCGGCGAAAAATCGACGCCGGTATTCCAGGCCCCAGGTCTGTATTTAAATTTCGCGTCGGACATATAGAGGCCGGGGAAATCCTGAGCCGGAATGTAGACCAGGCCGGTTTGCGGATTGAACGACATCGGCATCCAGTTGTGCCCGCCCAATGGCCCGGGCTTCTGAACAGAAAATCCGGTTTTGTAGCGCGCCGCGGGGTTCTCGACGGGCCGCCCGGTCTTTTTATCGACGCCTTTCGCCCAGGTGATCTCGACGTAAGCTTCGGCTGAGATCAATTCGCCCGTGGCGCGGTCGAGCACGTAAAAGAACCCGTTCTTCGGCGCCTGCATTAAAACTTTTCGCGCGCGCCCCTCGATATTCAGATCTGCCAGGATCATGTGCTGGGTAGCGGTGTAATCCCAGGTGTCGCCGGGCGTGACCTGATAATGCCAGACGAGTTCGCCCGTGTCGGGACGAAGCGCGAGGATGCAGGAGAGATAAAGATTATCGCCGCCTTGCGGGCTGCGAATCTGCTGGTTCCAGGGCGAGCCGTTGCCCGTGCCGACGTAAAGCAGATCGAGTTCGGGGTCGTAAGCGAGCGAATCCCAAACCGTGCCGCCTCCGCCCATCTTCCACCACTGGCCCGTCCACGTCTTCGCGGCCTTCTCCAACGCGGGCGATTCAAACGGCTTCGACGGATCGCCCGGCACGGTGTAGAAGCGCCATGCCTGCCTGCCCGTCTCGGCGTCGTAGGCCGTTACGTACCCGCGCACGCCATATTCGCCACCGCCGTTGCCGATGATCACCTTGCCCTTCACGACGCGCGGCGCGCCCGTGATCGTGTACGGCTGATTCTGATCAACCGTCGTGACCTGCCAGACGAGCTTTCCGTCAACGGCGTCGAGCGCGATCAGCCGCCCGTCGAGCGCGCCGACATAAACCTTGCCCTTGTACACGGCCACGCCGCGATTTACCACGTCGCAGCAGGCCCGCGCGCCGTACGAACGCGCGACCTGCGGGTCGTATTTCCACAATTGCCCGCCCGTCTTCGCGTCGAGCGCGTAGACGACGCTCCAACTGCCCGTCGTGTACATCACGCCGCCTGCGACAATCGGCGTCGCTTCAAGCCCGCGATTGGTCTGCGTGTCGAATGACCAGGCCAGGCCCAGCCTTTGAACGTTGGCCGCGTCGATCCGTTTCAGGGGGCTGTGGCGAGCTTCGGAATACGTGCGCCCGTGCGTAATCCAATCGCCCGGACGCGCGTCGGCCTGCCGCAGCGCCTTGTCATCAATGCCCGCAGCGGGCTTTTTCGCAGCGGGCTGGCGCTTCTGGGCATGCCGCGTGGGAACCAACAACGCGCAGCAAAGAAGCAAAGCGATTAAGACGATCTTGGTCTGGCGCTTGAAAGGCGCCGCAAGGTTAATGTTCATGGCTCGCAATCTCCGGAAACGCATTGGTCGAAAAACGAAGGCTTGATACGCGGACGGAAAACTACGCCTGATGGAAGGAATCGTCAAGGAGGTATTTGGTCAGGCCTGCCGCAATGGCTGAGGACGGTTTGCGGCAGGCCCAATCTGTTTTATCGCAATCGGCGGATTAGCCGTTGGCTGCGATAATGAGATAAATAACCAGGAGCGTCACCCCAGCCGCAACTCCGGCTGCGATGGCGATGATCGCGCCCGTCGAAAGGTTATTTCCTTTCGCCTGCGTGACATCGCCGTAATCTACTCTGGTCTCAGCGCCGGTCTTCGCGTCAGTGATGAAGAAAGCCTCTTCCTCAATTCGGCTGACATGGCCCTTGAGTTTTGTCTTGTCGCGCAGCTTGACGGATATATTAGCGTCGACGCCGGCTCCGAGTTTTGCGACGCCGGCTTTCACTTTCGCGGCCAACGCCGCCTCCTTCTCCTCCTTCGTCCTGGCCAATACGGCCGGGGCAGCGAAGAAGGAAAGCAGCAGAGAGCCGGCGAGAAATAGCGATAGGTTTTTCTTGAACATGGTTTTTCCTCCGGTGCGGTGAATTTCGTTCATGGCCGAGATGGGCAATCGCCATTCCATGGCGCGAAGACTTGCAACCCTTGCCGTCGCTTACAAAAAGGTCGATTGCCGGATTAATGCGCTGAAGTTGAGGACACCAAAGTGACAGTTTTATCAAACGATGGTCGGGATTTCCTTGCGGCGGCTCTTCCGATTGAAGATAAGGTTTCGTCCCCGGTCTCAAGAACTACTTCGGCCAACTAAAGCGGTTTGCGATTGCGTGTACGGAACGTGTCGGTAGCCCGACCGTGAGTTTTGTCATTACCCAAATCTTTCGCGTTTCCAGGGAGGCGCTTCATCGTCGCGGAGCGACGATGAATAGATCCGTACACTGATCTGATAACCGCTCTAGCAATTGATCAAACCATCGGAACGCAGACGCTGAGCGATTGCGGACGGATCTGGTAGCGCAGTGGCGGGCGGAGCCGGATCACCTCCCCGTCTACAGCGACGCGCAGGCGGCGCAGCCGGCGATGGCGCCAATTAACGATCAAACTCTCCACGCGCGAGGCTTCGATCTCCGGGGCCAGATGCAGTCGCCCGAGCAGAAAACTGAAAGCCGAACGCAGGAGCGCCAGCCGGCTCGCCTCGCGCATAAGCCAGAGGCTCAGGCAACCTTCATCCAGGCGTTCGCGCCCACCCAGATCCGGCCACTCGACCGAGTAGAGGTTGTTTCCGACGAAGAGCAATGGAACACGCCGGCGCCGGCGGCGCCCGTCAGTGTCAAGGCTGAGCTTGAGAGACGGGAATCGGCGCAGCATTGTGAGAGCGCCGATCGCGAGCGCCGGCCACTTGCCCAACAGCGGTCGCCATCGTTCGCGGACGCGCACCATTTCCGGATAGACCCCGAGGCTCGAGTTGTTGATGAAATAGAATCCGTTGACCTCGCCCACATCCACCTGCTTGATCGCGCCGCGGCAGACCACTTCGACGGCCCCGCGCGGGTCGAGCGGAATCCCTAAATCCCTGGCGAAGTGGTTGAGCGTTCCGAAGGGCAGGACTCCGAGCGCGACGCCCGTGCCGACGAGTTGATTGGCCACCGTGCTGATAGTACCGTCGCCTCCGCCCGCGGCGATCACGTCCGCGCCCGACGCGATCGCCTGGCGGACGATCTGCGTCAGGGTCTTCGGTCGCGCGCAAATTTCGACGATGCTCTCAACCTCGTATTCACGGCCGTGGTCGTCAAAGGCCTGGCGCAGGGCTTCGCGCTGGATGTCGGCAGCCGATCCCGCCAGGCAATTGACGACGCAGTAAATCCTGCGCCGCCGCTTCGACTCAGCAGGCCGCGCGCCCCACTCGATCACGGGTGTGTTGGGCTTTGCTCTCATCGATCGATTGCATCACTGATGTTATGCAGCGGCAATTTGGATATGTGGCTTGATGCATCCTCAGCGCTGGAGGCGCGATGGATATTAGCCTGCGGTGGAACCGCAGGAAACGCCGGCGCCAGGATTTCGCGCTCCGGCAGGAGCGCCGGACGAGCGATGCAGGTCCGGCGTCCCTTCAGGACGCGAGTCTCTTGCTCGCCAGGTCCCGGTGATGAAGGCTCCGGCTAATATCCGCCGCGCCTCCGGCGCGAAAACCAGATCAAGTTCCGGAGAAGTTTCTTCGCTGCGTAACATCAGTGGATCAGTCCTGCGAGCGGCGGCGAGTCCGCGTCCGTCTTTTGGCGTAGCCAGGTCCGCTACCGCTCGCAGGACTGATTCGGCTCATCTCCGCTCATTCCTACAACCAGCCGCCATTCGCCACGCTTCTCGTAATGAGAGGTCGGGAGCGGGACGAATGCGGAGCTATCGGGATCCCAGGCATGGACTGTGACGCTTGCCGCGTCCATCCTTACGTCTATCGAGTTGAAACTGTTCCGCTCGTCACGCGTGCGCGCGGAGAGCGTCGTGCCCGATTGCGCCACGAGAATCGAACGCCTGGCCAGCCGATAGAACGACGCGGTCTGGCGCGCATAGCTCCGGTGGAGGTGCCCCGCCAAGATCAAATCAGCGCCGCAATCCTCCAGCGCCTCCAGCGCCATCCCGGCGCGCCCCACCGCGTCGAAATCTTCAGCGCCGGCGCGAGGCACGAACGGGTGATGCGTAACCAGAACTTTAAAGACGTGAGGGGCGATCACGCAGAGCCGGTCGCGCAGCCGCGCGACTTGATCCAGCGAAATCCTGCCCGCCTTCCACGCAAGCGACCGCGCGGTGTTGAGGCCCATCAGGAATAGTTGGTCATCGGCGTAGCTAGGCTCGGTCTCCGCGTTGATGTAACGCCGGTAACGCTCAAGCGGTCGCCTGAAGCGCCGATGTACGTTCCAAAACGGGATGTCATGATTGCCAGGAACGACTACTTGCGGAAATGGGATGCGCCGCAGAAAATCGCGCGCCGCCTCGAATTGCTCGACGGTGGCGCGCTGCGTCAGGTCGCCTGAGACCGCGACCACGTCCGGCCGCAGTTCTATGATGCTCGCGAGCAGCGGCTCGATAAGCTCCAGATGGACGCGACCAAAGTGTAAATCCGAAATGTGGACGACTCGCCTCATTGCCTCACGGACGCGGATAAGCTTTTGGCTGGTACGAAGATGAAAGCGATAGTTCATCGGACAGACATACTTCGAGCATCTCAAGTCCCGCGCCGGCTCGAAGCGTATAACCCATGCGCTCAGGGATGACGCAACTGGCGCCGGCCAGCAATTGATGATTCCCCTGCCCGCGACCGTCTATCCAGAGCGCGCCCTGAAGAATAAACAGAAACAACAACCCGCCCGCGCGTCCGCCGTCCGTCGCCGTGATCGCCGATTTGGATTTCACGACGCGCGCCGCCGCCAAACCTTTCGTCGCCGCCGCGACGCCGGTGTCGCGCGCCACGAACCCGTCGAGTCGCCAGGGGGCCCAACTCGCTTCGCGCGCGCGATGGAGCGCAAAACGCTGGCCGCCGAAGAGCCGTTCTGGCAAAACCTCTGGCGTGGGAAGCCGCATCTCGTGATCGGCGCAGGTTTCATATTCCGCGGGACAGGCGACCTCGATGACTTCGAGGCCGGCGGAAGATTCCAACACGCGATGGCGAATCTCAGGCGGTTGCAGTACGCAATCCCCCGCCTCGAGCGCGAATGGCGGCCCCTGATCTTCGTAAACCAGGCGCGCCCAGCCCTCCTTACAGTAAATCATCTGAAAGAGCGCCTTGTGGTAATGAACATAATCCGGCGTCTCGCCGCCGTCGGGGATGCGAATGTGCGAGGCGATAAAACGCCCGCCGAGCCGCCCAGGAATCAGATCGCGGTATTGCATGCCAGCCCGCCCCACATACCATGCGTCGTTTGCAGCGCCCTGGCGGCTGATCACGAATCCCTCCTCCGGCGAATCAGTAGAAATTTCAGGCATAAAAATTGACAAGTTGGGCTACGAAAGCCTCGTGTAATCGGCCTTCCGCTTCACGGGCCTGAATCCCTCCTCGACGATCACGTTGACCAGCATTTGTTCGGTAGCCTTGTGATTAGCGCCTGCCTTTGAAATCACATTCTCTTCAATCATCGTCGAGCCGATGTCGTTGGCGCCGAAATGCAACCCGCGCCGCCCATCTTTCAAGCCCACGGTCAGCCAGGAGACCTGAATGTTCGGAATGTTGTCGAGATAAAGCCGCGACAGCGCGAGCCATCGCAGATATTCTTCGGCGGGCATTCGGGCTGGAATGATCCTGCCCAGCGGCGTGTTGTCGGGCTGGAAAGTCCAGGGAATGAACGAGACGAAGCCGGGCTGTCCACTGCTGAGCGCGCGCCGCTGCAACTTGCGCAGTTTTTCCAGGTGTTGGATGCGGTGCGAGATCGTTTCACCGTAACCGATCATCATCGTAGCGGTGGTCTTGATTCCGAGTCGGTGCGCGGCCTCCATTACGTCCAGCCACTCCTGCGAGTTGCACTCGGTGCGGCGCTTGCGGCGAATCTCGTCGACCAGAATCTCCCCGCCGCCGCCAGGAATGCTGTCCAACCCCGCGTCGCGTAACTCGCGGATCACCTGCTCGTAACTCATCTCGAAGGTCTTCGACATCCCATAAATCTCAGTAGGCGAGAAGCAATGAAGGTGAATGCCGTAACGCCGCTTCAACTGGCTGAGCAGTCCGGTGTACCAGTCCATCGGCAGATCCGGGTGCAGCCCGCCCTGCATCAGCACTCCGCTGCCGCCGAGTTCGATCATCTCTTCGACCTTCTCGAAGATTTCGTCGTAGCCGAGCACATATCCTTCGGGGTGGCCCGGCTTGCGGTAGAACGCGCAAAAATTGCAGACCGAAAAACAGACGTTCGAGTAGTTGATGTTCCGGTCAACGACGTAGGTCACGGCGTCGTCCGGATGCAGTTCGCGGCGCAGACCGTCAGCCAACCGGCGCAAGTCTTCGGTCTTCGCTTCTTCAATCACACGCGCCCATTCGTCGTGTTCAAGGCGCTCACGTCGCGCGATTCGGTCGAGAAGTTCAACGACCGGCTGGGTAATGATTGCTTCTGTCGTCATAAGTCGTTCTGTTGAATTTGATGATTTAACGCCCATTCTATCCTGCGCGGCGCCATTGGTACAGTACCGCGCGCGATTGCTGCGCGGTCGACTAGGCATGCGACCGCGCAGCAATCGCGCGCGGTACTGTACCGGCGTCGCGATTTGGTTATACTACGGCTCTTTACATCACATACTTTTTAAGGAGCAATCAAATGAAACCGTCACGAGTCGTCGAATTCATGGAGAAGATGGAGCCGAATAGCGTCGCGGTCTTCGCCAGCGCCCACGAGATCAAACGCAACCACGACACCGATTTCGAGTTCCGTCAGGACACCGATTTTTACTACTTGACGCGATTGAACGAGCCGGACTGCGTGGCCGTGCTCGCGCCCTCGCATCCGGAACACAAATACGTCCTCTTCGTCCGACCGCGAATCCGCGAGGAGGAAATTTGGACCGGCATACGAACCGGCGTCGAAGGCGCGATCTCGGAGCATGGCGCCGACGCCGCATATGAAATCGGCAAAATTTCCGAAGTCCTGCCGAAATACCTGCAGAATGTCGAAAAGCTTTATTACCGCTTCGGTAACAATGAACATTTCGATCACAAGATTATCTCGACCGTCAAATATATCCGTGAGAAGGTTCGCGGCGGAGTCTACGCCCCGACAGTGATCATCGACTCAGGAGTGATTCTGCATGAGATGCGGCTGCGCAAGAGCGAAGACGACCTGAACAGTCTGCGCCGCGCCGTCGCCATCAGCGGCGAAGGCCACGTCGCCGCGATGAAGCATTGCAAACCGGGCATGTACGAATACGAGCTTGAAGCGATCGTCGAATACATCTTTCGCAAGAGCGGCGCGACGGGCGTCGGCTACCCCTCAATTGTCGGATCGGGATTCAACACGACGATCCTGCATTACAACACCAACAACGACCGGATCAAAGACGGCGACATGGTGCTTATTGACGCGGGCGCCGAATATAACCTCTTTTCCGGCGACATCACGCGAACCTTTCCCGCCAACGGCAAATTCACGCGCCCCCAGCAGGCTATTTACGAGGCCGTGCTCAACGCCAATAAAGAGGTGATCAAGATGGTCAAACCCGGCGAGAGCTTTATGAAGTTGCACGAGAAGGCCGTCGAGGTGGTCTCGGAAGAATTGCTCAAGTTGGGTCTGGTCACGGGGGCGCCGCAAGAGGTCGTCGAAAAAGAGTCGTACAAAAAATTCTTCATGCACCGCACCGGCCACTGGCTCGGGATGGACGTCCACGATGTGGGACGCTACAAAGTTCAGAACGATTGGCGAAAACTGGAGCCGGGAATGGTCTTCACCGTCGAGCCGGGGATTTATATCGCCGCCGGAACCGAAGGCGTCCCCGAAGAGTATTTCAACATCGGCGTGCGAATCGAGGACGACGTGCTGGTGACCGAAAACGGTTTCGAGGTGTTGACCGCGAAGACGCCGAAAGAGGTCAAGGATGTCGAAGCGACGATGAAGGAGTCGGTGATGATCGCGGTCTAAGGACTGCGAGGTCACGCCTGAAATTTCCATTACCGGAGCGAATCAATGGCGAAAGAGTACGATGTTGTCGTGCTGGGCGCAGGGCCGGGAGGTTACGTTGCGGCCATCCGCGCCAAACAACTTGGGCTGAAGACAGCCATTATCGAAAAACAGTATTGGGGCGGCGTCTGTCTTAATGTCGGGTGCATTCCGTCCAAGGCGCTGCTCCGCAACGCGGAGTTGGTTCACATCTTCAAACACGAGGCCAAGACCTTCGGCATCAACGTCGAAGGAAGCGTCAGTTTCGATTACGGCGAAGCCTTCCGCCGAAGCCGCAAGGTGGCCGACGGCCGCGTCAAGGGCGTGCGCTACCTGATGAAGAAGAACAAGATTGACGAATACGAGGGCTGGGCGGCATTCACCGATCCGCATACGCTGAACGTGAAGCTGAACGCGGGCGGCGAAGAGACTATCAGGTTTAAAAACTGCATCATCGCCGCGGGTTCGACCACGCGGCTGATCCCCGGCTCTAAGCTGAGCGAGCGCGTCGTCACTTACGAAGAACAGATCATGGAAGACCACCTCCCGGGGAGCGTCATCATCGCGGGCGCGGGCGCCATCGGAGTCGAGTTCGCCTACGTGTTCAATAGTTACGGCGTGGATGTGACCGTCGTGGAGTTTCTTGATCGCGTCACGCCGCTGGAGGACGAAGAGGTGTCGGCGGAGTTGAACCGCCAATTCCGGCGCGACGGCGTCAAGGTTATGACCGGAACGCGCGTAGACAACATCGAAGACACGGGCCGGAACGTCCGCGTCACCGTCACCACGCCGGACGGCAAACAGCAGACGCTCGAAGCCGACAAGGTTCTGCAAGCCATCGGCTTCAAACCGCGCGTCGAAGACTACGGCCTGGAAAGGACCGACGTCAGGTTGACCGAGCGCGGCGCGATCGAGATCAACAGCAAGATGCAGACCAATATCCCGCACATCTACGCCATCGGCGACGTGACCGCCAAACTGATGCTCGCGCATGTGGCCGAGGCCATGGGCGTCATCGCGGCTGAAAACATTGCGGGAGTCGAAACCATAGAACTGGAGTTCGACATGATGCCTCGCGCCACTTACTGCCAGCCGCAGATCGCCAGCTTCGGTTACACCGAGAAACAGGCGCGCGAACGCGGCTACGACATCAACGTCGCCAAGTTTCCATTCACGGCGAACGGCAAGGCGCAGGGTCTGGGCGACCCCACCGGCTTCGTCAAATTGATCAGCGACAAAAAATACGGCGAGATGCTCGGCGCTCACATGATCGGCCCTGACGTGACTGAACTTTTGCCGGAATTGACGCTGGCCCGGTTCGCCGAGTTGACGCCGCGCGAGATCGCCCGCAACGTCCACTCGCACCCGACTCTCAGCGAAGCCGTAAAAGAAGCCGCGCACGGCTTGGAAGGACATATGATCAATCTTTAGCACTCTGAAAACAAAGCTCGATTTGGCGATTACTTTTCAAAATCAAAATGGATAAAGTCGAGCTTAGATCGGATTGCAAATCAGTGTAAGGCATACTGAAATGCGCGTACGGATCAGTACCGCGAGCTGTAGCGAGCGCGCTTCACCTTGGGTCGCGCTCGCTACAACTCGCGGTACTGATCCAGCGCGCATTCCCCTACACGCAATCGCAAACTGATCTAGTTTCCCTAGTATTTAGCCTTCATTTCATTACCAACAGCGCGGCCATTGTTTCAATCGCGTCCCACAGATTCTGCAATCGAATATTCTCGTTTGCGCTGTGCTGGTTGTTGTCGTGATTAGCTATTGGAACGCCTATGCAAGGCGTCTTCAAGTCGTCGGTAAAGATGTAAAGCGGGACGCTGCCGCCGAGCGTGGGCATTCTGATCACGCCGCCGCGGGCGCTTTCGACCACGGCGACAATCGCCTTCGAGATCGGCAAATCCATTGAAGTGCGCGACGCGTTGTACCCACCCTGACGGATCACCTTCGCGATCTTCGGATATTTCAACCTCATAGCCTGGTCGGGTTCGGATTCGACTACGTGGTAGCCTTGCGCGCGGATGTGTTCGATCATGCGATCGACTGTCTGGACGTGGTCGAGGCCCTTGACCAAACGAATGTCTATCGAGGCCGTGGCGGTCGAAGGAATCACATTGCGCGCGGTCGCGCCGACCGAAGAACTCAAAAACCCGCGAATGTTGAGCGAGGGCAAATTGATCAGTTCTATCAACTTCTTCCCCGCTCCTTCGGTCCACGCGATGCCCAGCTCGCGCCGCAGCATCGCGTCGTTGTCGGGGGCCGAGGCCGCCGCGCGTTTTTCGGTCTCGGTAAGCGCCTCAACGCCGTCATAAAAACCTTTGATCAGCACGCGTCCGTCATCGTCCTTCATCGAGGCCAGCAACTTCGCAAGCATCATTGCGGGGTTGGGCGCCCAATTTCCATAATGTCCGCTGTGAAGCTCGCGGCGCGGGCCGTATACAGTGAGCTCCATGCCGGTCACGCCTCGCGCTCCGAAATAGATTTGTTGCCGCCGCGTCTGATCGACCGGCCCGTCGCAGATCAGCCATGCGTCGGCTTTCAACAGGTCGCGATATTTTTCGACGATCTGAGCCAGATGCGGCGACCCGGCCTCTTCTTCGCCCTCGAAGAAAAATCTGAGGTTCGAATTGATAGCGATCTTGCCTGCCCGCAGCGCGTCGAGCGCTGCGCAGATGGCGATGATCGGCGCCTTGTCGTCTCCGCTCGAACGCGCGTAGAGCCGCCATTCGGGATCAAATTTCTGACCTCTGGCCGGGAACGCAATGTCGCGCCCCTCCGCATCAAGCGACGCCGAACGGAGCGTGGGCTTGAACGGATCGCCGCCGGCCCATTTAGCAGGCTCGACCGGCTGCCCGTCGTAATGAACGTAAAAGATCAGCGTGCGCGTCGCGCCCGGCGTATCGATTTCACCGAAGACAACGGGCGGAGCTTCGGGGACTTCGAGCAGGCGGGTCTTGACGCCGCGTTTTTCGAGCATCCGCGAGATCAATTGCGCGTTGCGGCGGATGTTCGGCGTGTCTGAAGCCACGTTCGGGATCGAAAGCAAGTCGACGAATTCTTCGATGATTTCGTGTTCATGGGCTTGCCGGTAAGACCGGGCGGCGGATGCGGCCGGCGATTGAGAGAA
>Ga0190270_10000494_pt1 | contig 17181 bp, 13 predicted proteins | sample Popmic320T_FD_133748 | JGI IMG/M metagenome (GOLD analysis project Ga0190270, IMG submission 133748) | Populus adjacent soil microbial communities from riparian zone of Weber River, Utah, USA - 320 T | ecosystem: Environmental > Terrestrial > Soil > Riparian zone | place: USA: Utah | collected...
CACGCCCAAGGCAGGACGCTGTCCAGACAAACGAGACGCGTTGAGCAGCCAGACCGACCAGCGTGGACAGTAGCGCTTGATAGTCGTTGAAAGCAGCGGTCACGACCTTGCTGCTTTCGCCAATCACGGAGTAAGCCAGGGTGTAGAGCGGGGAGCGATTCATATGCGAAATTCCTCTCGTGGTAGTTGGTGGCATCAGCGCCACGAGTTGAATAATACGTGACTCAGTCTCCCATTGCAAGAAGAAAGATTGACTGAGACACCTATTTAATGTATTTTGGCGGGGTATGAAGAAAGAAGAAGAGATGATAGACACCGTCACCGCTGGTCAATTGCTGGGCATTAGCAAACAGCAGGTTCAGCGATTGGTCACCGCAGGCACGATCAAAGCCACGCAATACGGTAGGTCGTGGCTGATTCCTCGCGCTGAGGTTGAGCGGTATGCGAAGGAACGGAAGCCAGCGGGTAGACCGCGCAGCACCGAGGACAAAGCGAAGTGATCGGGGCCGATTGGCCGAAGGCAGGCTACGCCCATAAACCCCACCCTCAGCTTTTTATATCAGGCAGGCCGTCTCCGTGGCGTGATCCCATCTCACGCAAGATTGTTTTGGATTTGCGAAATGTTTTCCCCAGAGGAGAATACAGCCCCCGCCCCCCTTGATTCCTCTCGGTATTCGATATGAGCGATGGGCCACTGAGAGTTTTATATTTTCGACGGTGAAATCTTGACTACCAGGGTCAGTTGATCGAAGATTTGGCGGAAGTTTCACCGATGGCTAAACAATAGTGACAGTTGGTAGAGGCGACCGGAGGGAGCGGAGCGAAGCGACGTTGACTCTTAATCAACGGGTCGTAGGTTCGAGCCCTACACGGCCCATCCTTTTCATCCCTCGACATTCAATTCATTTATCAACCGGTGTAAATATTGACGGCTGATCTTGAGTCGATGCGCGGCCTCAGTTCTCAACCCATTGCATTCGCGCAGGGCCTGCCGCACCAGTTGGCGTTTGAAATTCTGGATGGCTGTCTCGAACGAAAGCTCGGGAGGCAGCAAGCCGTCTTGGAGTTCCAACTGAGGGACGGCCGGCGGCGCTGACGTGTTCTGCACGCCGTTGGCCTGGCTGAGTACTTTCTCCGGCAGGAGCCTTTCGTCCAGCACGGTAGAATCGCTGATCACTACGGCGCGCTCGATCACGTTTTCGAGTTCACGGATGTTGCCCGGCCAGCGATAAGCCAACAGGCAGTTGACGAAGGTGGGGGTGAAGGTGGAAGTCGTCCTGTTGTGCTTCGCGGCGGATTTCGCGGCGAAATGGGTGGCCAGAATCGGAATGTCGTCAGGGCGTTCGCGGAGCGGAGGCAGTTCCAGGTTGACGACGTTCAAGCGGTAGTAAAGGTCTTGGCGGAATTGATTGGCTTCGACCATCTGTTCCAGATCGCGATTGGTCGCCGCGATGATTCGAATGTCCACCGAGATCGGTTGTTTCCCGCCCAGTCGTTCGAATTGTCTCTCCTGCAACACGCGCAGCAATTTCACCTGCATGGCCGGCGACAACTCGCCGATCTCGTCCAGAAAAAGAGTCCCGCCGTCGGCCAATTCGAAACGGCCTTGACGGCGCGTGTTGGCGCCGGTGAACGCGCCCTTTTCGTGGCCGAATAGCTCCGACTCGACCAGGCTTTCGGGCAGCGCCGCGATGTTGCAGGCGACAAAGGATGAGCGGGCGCGGGGGCTGATGTTGTGAATGAACTGCGCCAACATCTCCTTGCCCGTCCCCGATTCGCCTGTGATCAGGACGGTCGCGCTTGTGACGGCTACCGAGCGCGCCTGGTCGGTGACGCGGCGCAGCGCCGGACTCGACCCGACTATTCCGCCCTGCCAGCCGGCCTTGCCGAGCTCCTTGCGCAGGTTGAGGTTGTCCTGTTCGAGTGAGTAATGGTTGGCCGCGCGGCGGACGATGATCTCGACCTCGTCGATTTTGAACGGCTTATGGAAAAGGTCGTAAGCGCCCCGCTGCACGACTTTTAGCGCGGTCTCCCGGTCCTCGTCGCCGGTGATGACTATGACCGGCAGCAAAGGGTTGAGTTTGCGCGCCGCCTCGAGAATGGCCAGCCCCTCAGAGATGTCCGATTCGACGGGCGGCATGCGCAGGTCGCAGAGCACCACGTCGATCGCTTCGGTCTCGATCATCGCCAGAGCCTGCCGACGCGAATCCGCCTGGAGAACGCGATATTTTTCTTCCAGCGCCCAGTAAAGCTGTTTTCGCACGGCCTCGTGATCATCGACCACGAGCACGGTTTGTTTCGATTCTTCAGGCATAAATCAAATTGGCGCGGAGCCCACCGCCGCCGTTTTCAAATCGCCGGTGCTCAGATCTTCGGCCTTCATCGGAAGAATGAGTTTAAATTCGGTCCCCACATTGACTCTGCTCGCCACGTCTATTCGTCCGCCGTGTTGTTCGATAATGTCGCGGCATGAATAAAGTCCGAGTCCGATGCCCTTCTTCTTGGTCGTGGCGAACGGGTGGAACAGGCGCTCGCGCATGAATTCTTCGGTCATGCCCTTGCCGGTGTCGGCCACCGCGACGAACGCCGTGCCGTTGTCCTGCCAGGTCGCTACGCGGAGGCTGCCGCCGTCGGGCATCGCCTCAAGAGCGTTGATAACCAGGTTTTCAATCACGCGCTCGACGGCCTTGCCGTCCACCAGGGCGAAGAGATCGGGTTTCAGTTCGGACGAGACGTCATACTTGCCGGACGCCTGCGCCGCCGTGCGCTGGACGACGCGGTCGACCAGGAGAGAGATGTTCGACCTTTCGCGGAAGCGTTTGGTCGGCGTGCGAGGGTCGGATAGTTTCGCGACCAGGTTCTGCAGGTTGTTGACCGAATCGGAGAGCGTACGCATCGCGTCCTCCTTGAACCCCTCGCGGTCGAACTTGCGCTCCATGTTATTGACCAGCAGTGAAAGTGAGAGTATCTGGTTCTTGAGGTCATGCGTCAATACCGAAGAGAGCCTCGCGAACGATTCGAACTGCTTCTGCTCGCCTTCCTTGCGGATCATTTCGCGCAAACGGTCCGCCATCCGGTTGAACGCCTCGGCCAGTACGCGGGTCTCGTCCTTGGCCTTGATCTTGATCTGATATGTGAGGTTGCCCATGGCTATCGCCTTTGCGCCCTTCGTCACGCGGCGGATCGAATCGGTGATATCGCTGATCAGGTAATAGAGCGCGAGCATCGCGACAATGACCAACAACATCGTCAGCAGCAGGAGCACTAAGCTGTCGAACTCTAGCTGTCTGGCGCCCTTGCTGTAATCCCCAATCATCAGGATCGAGAGCTTAGGCGTGTCCTCGCGCAAATGATGCGAAAAGACCCACTGGTCGCGGTCAAAGCCGTTACCCTGCCCTTGGATCAAAGACGTGAAAACGTCGCTCAGGTCGGGGAAGGCCTCGCCGTACATCCGGCCCTGCTTCGCCTGGTCGGTAGCGTAAAGCACGACGCCCCCCGGGCTGAGAATGACAGCCGCGGGAGAGAACCGGTCCGGCGCTTCAGGGATGCGAGGCCCCGCCGCCGCCGTCAACAACTCCTCGGCGCGCAGCTTGATGACCAGCGCGGAGGTCACGTTATTCGCCACGTCGCTCAGCGGGGCGATCAGTTTGACGTGCGGGCCGCTCATGTCCTGTTGAACTTCCGAGACGAAGATCTGGTCCTTGGGGACGGCGAAGGATCCGGGCACGCTGACGACGTCTTCGCTCGTGAAATCCTCGTCCGTATAGACGGCCCTGGGCGCGCCGTTCGATTCCCAGGGATCGAGTTTGAAGAGCGGCCTGCCCTTGCGGTCGATAATGATCAACGCGGAATATTCCTTGTAATGCGATATCAGAAACGCCGCAAGATCGTTTTTCAACCCTTCGTCGAGCGGCGGACCGCTTTGCGCCGCCTCGCGGGCGTAAGTCAACAGCCCCGGTTGTTTGGTGAGCGTAGTAATCCGAACCCGATGTTCTTGCAGAGAGCGCGTCACCTGATCGGAGATTTCGCGGGCGCGGTCCCCAAGCCCCTGCCTCATAACCGATTTGATCCCGCCTAGCGCCGTTCCCTGCCACCGCGCCCAGAGCAGGAACATGGGTGCGATGATAATCAGGAAAAAGATGATGACTAGCTTTGCGCGAATCGCCATAGATTTCCAACTTGTGGTGAGCGGAAAAAGGCCTGGGCTATATTAGCCTGTAAAAGAACCCAATGCTACACCCAAGCTGAGAAGGCTGTCAAAAAAAGAGAATTGATGATTTTTCGAATGCGGAATGCGGAATGAAAGGGGTGGGGGGCGCCCAGCGTTGCCTCCCCTTCATGCCCTTCATTCTTTCATTCCGCATTCCACATTCCTCTAGGGTCTAATCGCGGTTTCCGTAGGCTTATTTGCGTTTTCAGCCTTAAAGGCCTTTTCGTCGAGTTGAATGTTAAAGACTGATTCGACCAGCCTTCGCTCCTCGATCAGTTTGCCGTCCTGAAAGACCTGGATTTCGTGTGGCACCAGCGTGTTCTGGACCGGCTTGAAATCTTTGAAGTAGAGCCGGTATTTAACCGGAGTGGATTTCGAGTCTTCGTAGTTGGCGTAGATGATGCGTCCGGTACGACGGCTGACCTCATAGCGAGTTCGCGCCCCGCTCGGGGAGGTCATGTCGATGATATCCATCTCCAGCGTCCCCAGCTTATTCGTGCCCACGTATTCGAGCTTCGAGCCGTTCTCCTTATATCGCAGCAGCGCCTCATAACTGTGTTCATGCGCGGAACGAAAAGCCGCAACCGCATCCTCGGTCGGCTTCTGAACTTCGCCGTCCTGTATCGACCAGGTCTCCTGGCCGTCGTAACCGATGGTATACCTGGTACCCGGCAATTCCAGGTCGATCATAAACAGGTCTTCGGCCAACTTCCCTTTGCGGATGAATTTCGTCACCGACTTGCCTTCGCGGGTCCCTTCGTCGGTGAAGAATTTGATCAGCGCTCGCAGCGTCCCGTTGCGCTGTATACCGTAAAGCGCCGCGCGACTGCCATAAAATAGTATCGAGCGTTCGACGACGTCTTCCGGCTTTGGCTTTTTCTGCGCGCCGGCGTCAGTCGGCCAGGTGACAGGCGAAGAGAGGACGAGGAAGAATAAAAGTACAGCGGCGGCCAGCCTTTTCGGAGCAATCATAAAGTTGTTAAGAGCCATTTGATTTGACACCTTCCCACTCGGAACTTAAACTTTGTGGTTCGATTTCGCGGGATGATAACGCACTATCGGCGCCCATCGCCAGTCCTCGACGACGAGATAATAGTCTGGTTTCTGAACGAAAACCACCAGGCTGGCCTGCGTGGAATCAGCGCTTTTTTAATACATGTAGATTTCAAGGCGTCGGCGCCTTGAAACAATGAAGATAAACCACGAAAAAACGAAGAACGCGAAGAAACGCCGGAAAATCTTCGCGCCTTTCGTTCCTTCGTGGTTGATTTACAGAGAAGGAGATGAGAAATGAAAATTGGAATCCTGGTTGGAATGGAAAACACGTTCCCCCCGGCGTTGATAGAAAAGATCAACGGCATGAACGCCGGCGTCACCGCCGAGTACGTCAAGATCGGCGGCGTAAAAATGGGCGAACCTACTCCCTATCGCTTGATCTTCGACCGCATCTCACACGACATCCCGTTCTTCCGGTCATACCTCAAAAACGCTGTCCTCAACGGCGCGATCGTCGTCAACAACCCCTTCTGGTGGTCATCTGACGAAAAATTCTTCGGCTACTCCCTCGCCATGAAACTCGGCGTCAACATCCCGAAGACAGTCCTCCTGCCGCAAAAGTCCTACAAACAAGGCGTCACCGACGCCAGCCTGCGCAACCTCGAATATCCGCTGGACTGGGACGGCGTTATCGAACATGTGGGGTTGCCGGCCATCCTGAAGCCGCACGACGGAGGCGGGTGGAAGAATGTTTACAAGGTGAGCTCTAAAGAAGAGTTGTGGGAGTGTTATGACCGCACCGGCCCGCTGGCCATGATGCTTCAGGAGTTCATTGACTTCACTGAATACACGCGCTGTTACTGCGTCGCCAGACGTGAGGCGCTGGTGATGCCTTACGACCCGAAGGAGCGCCGCTACCTGCCGCAGGAGGAGTTGAAGATTTCGCGCGATCTTAAGGACCGCATAATTCGCGACACGATCTTGATCAACGAGGCGTTGGGATACGATTTGAACACCGTCGAGTTCGCGATCAAAGACGGCGTCCCCTACGCGATTGATTTCACCAACCCGGCCCCCGACGCCGACATCTGGTCAGTCACCGAGCCTTATTTCAACTGGGTCACGGACGCCGTGGCGCGGATGCTGGTCGATTACGCGAAGAACAGCAGGCCGACGAGCGCCTATCACCGCTGGTACAAGTGGCTCAGCGCCGAACTCCCGCAGGAGACCGCTGAATTCGCCCTCGGCGCCGCCGTCGGCGCAAGCCGCGTGGCGCGGAAGTCATCCGACGCCATCTCGGAAGTGATCGAGGAGATCACCGAACCGATCAGGCCGAAACGCCCGCGAAAAATCACGCCCGACGGCGCGAAGACGACTAAAACGACTCGCGGCGCAAAACCCGGCAAGAGCGCGAAGAAGAGTACCCCCTGAATACAGAACGAGGATTGAAGATCGAAGATCGCATCACACACTATGGAGCGATCTTCCATCCTCTATCCTCGTTCTTGGCGGTGGGACTACTGACGTTTTATCGAGATATCAAAAATTATCGGCTCATTGGTGGCGCGCTCCGGCGGTTGCACGGAGACGAAGGGCTGATTCCCATCCTTCATAGTGACCAGCTCCGGAGCGCTGGTGGCATATCGTTTTTTCATATCCACCAGCTCCTGTTGCTCTCCGTCGGTCAGATCGCGGCCGGCTTCTGATGAAAGAAAGGCCGGGGCCTTCAACGGGGTTTTAGAAAAGATAACGGTGAATGGAGTGCTCTCCGCATCTTTCCGCGTCATGAACCATTGCCCGCCTGCCGGGAAATTGAAATCCCTCCCGGCTGTGCCCAAATTCGTGGCCACTCCGGACGAGGACATCGGTCGAGACGTAAGAAAGGTTTGCGGGACGCCGTTCTCGCCTAATGCGACGAGATAAAAATAGCCGCCTTCCATCGGTTTAAAATGAAATTTGAATTTCGCGCCCGCCTCCACCGGCCCAAATCCGGTTGAGCGTATGGCATTTTGGCCTGCCGCGTCATTCGAAGAGGCTATCTCGAGGTAATAACGAAGCGCCTCGAAGCGTGATGATGTTACAGGCGTACCGGTACTCGCGCCCAGCCCCGCCATGTTAAACAGCTCAGGCCATATCTTATACGCCGGGTATGCGACAACGCCGATGGCCAGCGTTATCATGAGAGTTATGGCGAAGCTGGACGGCAGCGCCTTAAGCCCTTTCCGTTTCGACGATCGCACGGCGCGCAATTTCTTTTGCTGTTGCTGCTGGACTCTTCTCAGGAAAAAAGACTTTCCTCGAACGTCTTTTTTCCGAGGGAGCTGTTTCAGCCGCGCGTCATTTTCCTGAACCACGTTTCCGCGGGGATCATTTCCTCTCGCGACCTTTCCTCGAGGTTTATTTTCCTGAGCGCCCTTCGACGGAACTGGAGGCGTCGGAGGAGTCCTTTGCTGAACGACCGGCGCCTGGGCCGGAGCCGGAGCCGGAGCGGCTTTTGGCGAGCTCTCCTTTCTCGAAGGATTTCGCTCCTGTCTCGAAGGATTTCGCTCCTGCCCGTTTTTCCCCGATAGACTTTGACCTACTTTATCAAGCAGGACGATGATGTGATCGGTAATCTGCGACTCCGCCTGTTGCGCCGACCCTTTCTCCGCCGACTGCGCCGCTTCAGCCCTTACTACCGGCGGCGTCGGCAATCCCCGGTTTGAGTTCTTCTCGACTGCGGCGGCGATTGCCTTTACAGGCTCGTCGGTCAACGTCTGGGCGCGATGCAAACTCGCCGGCTGGGCGCTCGACGCCACGCTTCGCAGGGCCTGTCGCATCGCGGCAGCCGAACTGTAGCGCTGGTCCGGGTGCGGCGCCATGGACTTCTCAATAACCTGCGCGATCGCGGCCGGGACTTCGGGATTCATCGAGGTGATCGACTTCAGAGGATCGGGCTGGCTCATCAAGATCGCCGCTATGCGCGTCAACGCGTCCTGCGGCATCTCGCCCGTCAACAGGTGATACATCGTCGCGCCGATGCTGTAAATGTCGCTACGGGAGTCGGTGCCCGTGCCGCGAATCTGTTCTAGCGAAGCGTAATTCGGCGTATAACCACGAATGCTCTGGCTGACTTGTGATTGATGCGTGACGATCCCTTTCGCCAAGCCGAAATCGAGGAGTATCACTTCGCCGCGCGGCGTCAGCTTCAGGTTTTGCGGCTTGATGTCCCGGTGGATGATCGGCGGTTTTTGCGAGTGCAGGTATTCGAGCGCGTCGAGCAGTTGGTCGGCCCAACGCAGAACCTGCGATGACATAAAGACTCCCTGGCCCTGGGTTTTCCTGTCAGCGAGCAGTTGCTCGAGGTCCTTGCCAGGGATGTATTGCATCACCAGAAATTGTCTTTCACCGATCGCGAAATAATCAGTCACGACCGGCAGCGCGGCGTGCCGTAAACGATTGAGCAGTCTGGCTTCGTGCGAAAAGGCCTTCCGCAGTTGCAGATCGTTGTAAAAAGTCTCCTTCAGAGCTACCGCGTTACCAAACTTTCTGTCTGTCGCTTGATAGACCGCCCCCATTCCTCCTTGTCCCAGCAGGCGCATGACCAAGTAGCGGCCTTGCAAGAGCGTATTTGGAGCTAGCATTCAGGCTCTCCTTATTACCTTAAGTTTTCTGTTTGTATTCGGGGTACAGCTTTCGTGTTTCTGAGCGACGAGGGGGCCCTACACCCCGGGCATTTTCGACAGTAACTTCCGGGCGCGATTGACGTTCACCTTTATAGGAGGAGCTCAATTTCCATTACCAAACATACCATCGTCATCCGATCCCTCAACGTAAGGGGGAATGTTGCTGGTAAATCTCAACGAGCTTGTACACTCGAGTGGGTCAACGATCAAGTTAAAGGTGTGTTATTTGGGTAATCCCCAAAGCCTCCACCACGCCGGGGCTTACTAAAATGCGTCCATATGCGACGCTAAATGAGGAGTTTGGCTAATATTGCCAGCGTTCAGGGGAACGTGAGGAATTTGGGACGCCGTAGTTATACATCGGAACGCGTCGAAATGGAAGCGGATTGAGTATTAAAATTCCAATCCAACATTAAGGCTGGCGTCGTATAAAGCCTGCCTGATTAGGTTTAGGATTGGCGGTCAGCTTGACTCCCATCGCCTAAAGATTGAGAATCGCGCCGTCTTTTTTCACCACGCGCTCGGTAGTTCATCAACACAGGGATTGTGATCAATGGCTGAGATCGATTACGAACTGGCGCATTTCTTCGCATGGGCGCGGGCGCGGGCTTATCAAGAATTCGACGAGAAGATGAAATCCGATCCCTCGCTCGACCCTAACTGGACTTTTTCAGACATCATGCAGCGTCTGCTGGAAGAGTATCGCCGATCCCGCCTGCAAAAATCCGAGCCGGTAAAGACCACGAATCAATCCGAATAGCGTCGCTCCGAAGGAGACTCTATGTTCACTCGGCAAACGCCCGTTTCAACCAATCATCCGCTCGCTGCGCGATTCAACCATCAGACCTATCATGTGCGCAAGAAGTTCTGGCAGTTCTTCGGCGGCTCGTTTTACGTCTATGACCCGAACGGGGCGCTAGTTCTCTTCTCCAGGATGAAAGCCTTCAAGCTCAAGGAGGACATCCGCGTCTTCACCGACGAGACGCTGCAGACCGAGGCGCTCTCGATTCAGGCGCGGTCGGTTCTGGACTTCTCAGGCTCTTACGACATATACGACAGCGCGTCGGGGCAGCGCGTCGGGGCGTTGCGGCGCAAGGGGCTGAAGTCGAGTTTCTACAAAGACGAGTGGGTGATCCTGGACAACGCAGAGAGGGAGATCGGCATGATTCAAGAAGAGAACGCCTTCCTGGCGCTGTTGCGCAAATACCTTCTCGGCGCGCTCATTCCCCAAAGTTTCAACGCTCAGATAGGCGGCCGAACGGTCGCCACGTTCAGCCAGCATTTCAATCTTTTCGCCACGAAACTCACTCTGGATTTTTCGTCCGACCCGCAACACCTGTTCGACCGCAGATTGGGCATCGCAGCCGGCATTCTGCTTTGCGCGATCGAAGGCAAACAGCAAAGCAATTAGAGCGGTTTGCAATCGCGTGTGCGGTAGCGGCGCCGCAAGCCTGGGTACGCATCCCGATTTATGTAGAGGCTCCATTTAGATCGGATTGCAAACCGCTATAGATCATCGGTACGGCGCCGGGAGTGATATCGACCGGCCGCCAACTGAATAAGCCTTAAAAACCGCCTATCCTGTCGGCACAACTATTGCCACCCAGGCGGCGATGGGTCGGAAGGGATACAGATCAACCAGAAGTTTTTTATCTACCATCGTCTTATGTCAGATCGTCTGCCATGTATTGACGCTTAACCCTCGCGCTGAATCGTCGTCGCAAATGATAAGCTCAAACCGCGCCATCCTAACCGAGGGTTTAATCGCGTCGGAATTCGACGCGCGCCTGAACGCGGCGTTTTCTGAAGTGTATGAACCGATGGATCCGGCCGGCGCGCTCAGCGAAGCGTCGGCGATGTCACAATTGACGCCGGATCTGGTCATCAGGATGTTTCCCGCCGCGCCGCTCGCCAACATCAAAAAGCATTTACCGCTCGTGCGCCGCGCGCTCGCCGAGAGAGGGCTTATAGACAAATCGATGATCCTGATGGCGCTTGCGACTGTGCGCGCGGAGTGCGCCACTTTCGATCCGATCAGCGAGGCCCAGTCGCTGCTCAACACGGAACCGCCCGGCCCTCCCTTCAACAAATATGACCGGAGACAGGACCTGGGAAATTTGGGGCCGCCTGACGGCGCGAAGTACAGAGGTCGCGGGTTCATCCAATTGACCGGCAGAAAGAACTACAAGTTCTACGGATCCTTGCTCGGATACGATCTGATCGGCAATCCGGCGCTGGCGAACGCGCCACAGCCCGCCGCCCAAATACTGGCGGCGTATCTGAAGGAAAATGAGCCTTCGATCAGGAGCGCGCTTGCGGCGGGCGACCTTCCAGCGGCGCGAAGAATAGTCAACGGCGGTCTTAACGGATTGGATAGCTTCAGATCGGCGTTTCTGGCCGGCGCCCCCTTGATCCGCGATCGAGAGAACGACGTCGCTCTCTCGAGAGAGTCGCATGGACGCCGGGAGGGCCGGAAACTAAAAGGGGTAAAAGCCGCCTCCACTTCCGCCTCGGCCTCCAGGGGCGTCAAGTCGAAAGAGAAGAAGAAAGACGACGTGGCGGACGGAAAGACCAAGGCGAAGAAAAAAGACGACGCGGCGAATGAAAAGGCAAAAGTGAAGAAAAGAGACGACGTGGCCGAAGAAAAGTCGAGGGCGAAGAAGAAAGACGATGACATGGCCGAAAATAACGAGACGAACGGCAAGAAAAAAGGCAAAGGATTTTTTCTGTTCCGTCCGTTCCGGGCGCTCAAGGCGCTCAGGGCCGCGTCCTCGCGGCCCTGAGCAACCAATAGTTGGACAGACTTCAGTCTGTTCGCGGCATGGATTGTAGATGGACAGACTGATGTCTGTCCCGCTCTCTTTTGAGGCTCCTAAAGCCGACCATCCGCCCCCGCTCTTCGTCCCACAGTTTCATAGAGGCCGTTTTCAAACTCGTCCGGATTCCCAAGACCGGGGACTCCTGGAAGAGCGGATTCTCTTCGTGGCACCGCTGCAACTTGTAGTTCGGAATTTTCGGACAGAGGTGGTGGATGTGATGGAATCCGATGTTGCCGCTGAACCATTGCAACAGGCGGGGCAGTTTGTAATACGAACTGCCCAGCAGCGCCGCCGTCGCGTAATCCCACTCGCCGCGGTCACGCCAGTAGGTCTCTTCGTACTGATGCTGGACGTAGAAAAGCCACACTCCCGCCGCGCCGGCGAGGATCACAATCGGCGCCGAGATCATCAGCAGCGCCTTCAAACCTATCGCCCACCACAGTGAACCGTAAATAGCCAGCAAGCCGAGATTGGTCACATAGACGTTATTGCGTTCGCGCCGCCCCGAATGTTTACCGGTAAAACGTTGCCAGAACAGAAAGATAAAATGGGGCCCGACGCCCAGCAGGACGAGCGGGTTTCGATAGAGCCGGTATTTCAGCCGTCCCCATTTTGACAGCGCCAGATACTCTTTGACCGTCAGAGTGGTCACATCACCTACGCCGCGTCGGCTCAGATCGCCGGAAGAGGCATGATGAATCGCGTGCTCGCGGGTCCATTGAAAATAAGGCGTATGAGTGAAGATGCCGCAAACCGTGCCGACGACATGGTTGGCCTTTGCAGATTTGAAGAATGACCCGTGCCCGCAATCGTGGAAGATGATAAATATCCGCGTCATAAATCCGGCGGCCAGCGGCGCCAGCATTAGCGTCAGCCAGTATGAAACGGAAAGACTCAGATACATCAAATACCACGTCGCGATATAAGGGACGACGCTGTTGGCGATTTGCCAGACGCTGCGCCAATTGTCGGAGATCTGATATTTCTTCACCAGGTCTTGCCAGTGGGGAGTTACGGTGGCGGATTTAATCACGTCGGAATCGAATTTCATATGATGATGTTATGTGGCCGCAATAAAGGCGCCAACCGGGAATGGGTGGCTCACCCCCCCTGAATTCAAGGTATTACGAAACTATTACAATGTAGTGGTCAAGCTTGAAACCGTCTCATGCAATGAATATCATTGGCCGCGCGCTTGCGGTTCCTAATCCGGTTGTGGTCAATGATGGGAAATCAACGGCGCAAACTGACAACCGCGTCCGGCCTATCTGCCCGGGCGCCCAATCCTTAGGAGAAATATGAAAAAGCCGATTATCAGCCTGATCGCCGCCGTCAGTTTTGGCGTCGCATTACTTGCTACAACGTTAGCCGCTCCATCCACTGTCAAAATCAGGGCCGAAATCCCGTTCGATTTTATGGTCGGAAGCAAGCGCATGCCGAAGGGCGAATACCTGATCGAGTCGGTAGGCGACGCGGGCACGTTGACCATCCGCCACGAAAAGAGGGGCAAGGCTGTGACATTCAACACCATCAGACACAAGCCGACCGACAGCCCCAAATCGAAATTGATCTTCAACCGATACGGCGAGCAGTATTTCCTCGCCAGAATCTGGGACGGGTCGAGCGAAACTGTCCTGAAGCTCAATAGATCCAAAGCCGAGAAGAAGGTCGCGAAACTGGCCAAGAAGGAAGAAAACCCGGACGAAGTGCCGGTGGGCGATAAATAACTACCGCGATGGGGAGACATGGCGACGGGGCGACGGGGCGAAATGAATCAATCTCGCCCCGTCGCCCCGTCGCCATGTCTCCCCGTCTGATTCAGAATCCAAGGGCTCCTATAATCGCATCGCGGTCGGCGGGCACGCGCGTAAAGGCGTTCGCGTAGCGTGATTCAACAGTTATCCTCTCACCACTCTTGCCGGAGATGCTGAGCGCGCCAGCGTGATAGTTGACCGTGTAATCCGGGTCCTTCAAAACGTGGCCGGTGAGAATAGCCACGACGTCCTCGTCCGGATTGACGCTGCCGGCCGCCACCATTTTTCTGAGGCCGGCGAGCGTGACCGCCGAAGCCGGTTCACAGCCGATGCCGTCCAGCCCGATCATAGCTTTCGCGTCGGCGATCTCCTGTTCGGTGACCTGCTCCACCTCGCCCCCGGACCAACGCAACCCGCGAAGCGCTTTCGGCCACGAGAGCGGGGCGCCGATCTTAATCGCCGTGGCCAGCGTATTCGCGTTTTTGATCGGCTCCAATTTCAAATCCGCTTCCTCAACGTCGTGGCGCCGCGCCCACATCCGATAGAGAGGGTTGGCGCCCTCGGCCTGGACGATCGTAATCTTAGGCATTTTTGTGATCACGCCGAGTTCCAGCAACTCGTGGAAGCCTTTCGCGATCGCCGACGAATTGCCCATATTGCCGCCGGGCACGATCACGCGGTCTGGCGCCCGCCATCCGCGCTGCTGCGCCATCTCGAACGCAATCGTCTTTTGACCTTCCAGACGAAACGGGTTGACCGAGTTGAGCAGATAAAGCCGCGATCGATTCGCCACTTCGCGCACCAACCGCATCGCGTCGTCGAAATCGCCGTCGATTTGCAGCACGATCGCGCCGTAATCGAGCGCCTGCGAGAGTTTGCCGAGCGCGATCTGGCCCGAAGGGATGAAGACGAACGCCTTTATTTTGGCGCGCGCGGCGTACGCGGCCATCGAGGCCGAGGTGTTGCCGGTGCTCGCGCAGGCCACACCGGTCGCGCGCAGCCGCTTCGCCTGCGTGATGCCCGTGGTCATCCCCAGATCCTTGAACGACCCGGTCGGGTTCATCCCAAGGTGTTTGAACGACAGGCGCTTCATCCTCGCGTACGCGGCGGATCGCGGCGCGTCCCAGATCGGCGTATTGCCTTCCACCATTGTGACTATTTTAGCCTCGTCGGCGTCGGGCAGCAGTTCGCGGAAGCGCCAGACGCCGCTCATGTCGATGGTTTTAGATGACGCGCGCCGCGCGTCCCAGGTCCTCGTCAAAAATCCGCCCTGAAACCCGTTCACATCATAAACGACATCGAGAAGGCTAGAGCATTTCGAACAGGTATAGATTCTCTGTGACGTGGAGAAATTGGATCGGCAGTTGATGCAGCGAAGTGAAGGCATAATCGTATGAGTTTGCAGTCCCGCCTTCGGGCGGAGAGGTTCGATTAACAGCCGCTTTCCGCCCGGAGGCGGGACTGTAAACAATCATTGTGAAGGCTTATCAAGTTCAAAGGCGCGATGAATGGCGCGCACGGCTTCGGCGGCGTCCGGCGCCGCGACGACCATCGAGACGTTGCGCTCGGACGAGCCTTGCGAGATGGCGATAACGTTGACTCCGGAGCCGCCCAGCGCGGCGAAGATCTTTCCCGCGATGCCGGGCGTGCCCTGCATCCGGTCGCCGACCACGGCGACGACCGCGATCGAATCGTACGCCGAGATGTCTTCGATATGACCGAGCATCAGATCGAATTCCAGCGCCGAGCGGAGCGATTTCACCACGCGCGCCGCCTCCGACGAATTGATCACGATGCAGATGTTGTTCTCTGACGACGCCTGCGCGATCATCAGGATATTGGCGCGTTCTGCGGCGACGGCGGCCAGAGCCTTCGCGGCGACGCCGGGGATGCCCTGCATGCCTTTGCCGCTGATAGTAATCAAGCTAACGTAGCGGATCGAAGTGACGGCCTTGACGCCGCGCGAGGACGGGTGGCCCTCGACGCTGATCCGCGTGCCCGGATTCTCCGGGTTGAAGCTGTTGAGAATTCGAATCGGGATGCCCTGTTTGTAGACCGGCAAGATCGTCTTGTGGTGCAGCACCTTCGCGCCGTAATAGGCCAGTTCGGAGGCCTCGCTGTAGCTGATCTCGCGCATCGTGCGCGCTTCAGGCGCCTCGCCCGGGTTGGCCGTCATTACGCCGTCGACGTCGGTCCATATCCAGACCTCGTCGGCGTCGAGCGCCGCGCCGATGATCGAGGCCGTGTAATCGGAGCCGCCGCGCCCGAGCGTCGTCAGCGCGCCTTCCTTCGTTGCGGCGATAAAGCCGGTGACTACCGGTATTTCGCCCTGTTCCAGCAGCGGCGTCAGTTTGTCGCGAGTCTGCCGCCGGGTCTCGGCCATCAGCGGCTCGGCCTGGCCGAACTGGTCATCGCTGACGATCAGTTCGGTGGCCTCGATGGACCGCGATGTCAGGCCGCGCTCGGAGATCGCGCACGAGAGGATCGGCGCGCACATCATTTCCCCCAGCCCGGAGATCGCGTCGAGCGTGCGCGGCGTCAACTCGCGCACCATCGTCAGCCCCTTGCACAAGGTCTCGAAACGCTCGATCCTCTGGCGCACCATCTCGATGGCCTCGCGGCGCCGCCCGGCGTCGCTGGGCGTGAGCATGTGTATGGCCTGACGGTGCGGCTCGTGCACGTCGTCGCTGACAGTCTTGTGGTAGTAACCACCGACCGCGCTCTGCGCCGCGGCGATGAGCTTGTTCGTCACCCCGCCCATCGCCGAAGTAACCACTACAACTCTGTGACCTTCTTTAGCGCACTTGACCGCGAGGTCGGCAGCCTGTGCGATGCGTTCGGCGTTTCCGACCGAAGTTCCGCCGAATTTCATAACAATCAGCATAGATGTCAGATGTCAGATGTCAGATGTCAGATGCTAGAAGTCACACGCCAGGCTTGCTGACATCTGACATCTGACATCTACAGAAGTCCTTTCGCCACTAACAACTCCGCATTCAGCAGCGCCGCGCCAGCCGCGCCGCGAATCGTGTTGTGGCTGATGAGCGTAAACTTGAAATCGAAGATGGTGTCTTTTGCGATTCGCCCGACCACCGTGGCCATTCCGTTCTCGGCGTCGCGGTCCAATCGCGGCTGCGGGCGGTCTTTTTCAAAACGGACGATCACCGGGCGCGCGGGCGCGGTCGGCAATTTCAACTCCTGCGGCAAGCCGGTGAAATTCGACAGCGCTTCGACGACCTGTTCGACCGTCGCTTGTCCGCTCAACTTCACCCGCACCGATTCGAGATGGCCGTCCTGGACGGGGACTCGGTTGCATTGCGCGCTTACTTTGAACGAGGCCGATTCGATCCTCTCGCCCGTAAACCTGCCGAGGATCTTCTGCGGCTCGACCTCGACCTTCTCTTCTTCGCCGTCGATGAACGGCATCACGTTGTCAATGATGTCCATCGAGGCCTCGCCGGGATAGCCCTTGCCAGAGATGGCCTGCATCGAGGTCATCATCACGGCTTCGACGCCGAAAGCCTGATGCAGAGGCGCGAGCGCCATCACCAGGCCGATGGTCGTGCAGTTGGCGTTGGTGACGAGATAGCCGCGATCATAACCGCGGTTCTTCTTCTGCGCGGGGATGACGTCCAGGTGATCGGGGTTGATCTCGGGAACTACCAGCGGCACGTCAGCAGGCATCCGATATGACGACGAATTGCTGATGACGGGAAAGCCGGCGGCGGCGAACGCCA
>Ga0190270_10000495_pt1 | contig 17172 bp, 14 predicted proteins | sample Popmic320T_FD_133748 | JGI IMG/M metagenome (GOLD analysis project Ga0190270, IMG submission 133748) | Populus adjacent soil microbial communities from riparian zone of Weber River, Utah, USA - 320 T | ecosystem: Environmental > Terrestrial > Soil > Riparian zone | place: USA: Utah | collected...
GAGTTGAAAAAAATAAAGGTCCTTAGTATCGCGCCGCTTCTGGCGAAAGCGATCAAGTCGATCCACGAGGAAACCAGCGTTTCCTCGCTCTTCGTTTAGCGGAGGGCAAACACTGATGGCTTAAGAAGTCCATCAGCGATCAAATCTGTAGTTTAGAGTTCAAGCTTCAGCTTGTCGTGAACTCTGAACTACAGGCTTGATCGCTGAATGTTTGTTAAGAGGAGTAGTCATGGCAGAAGAACGAAAAGAGATAACGGTTCAGGCTAAAGCGCGGGAAGGCCGCGGCAAAAATGATGCTCGCCGTGCCCGCCGCGATGGATTGATTCCGGTCGTGGTTTACGGTGGCGAGGGCGGCAGCGTCGCCGCGCTGGCGCCACTTCGTGAGCTGGCCGCGATTCTGCGCTCCGAGTCCGGACGTAACAGCATCTTCACTCTCGACATCGAAGGCGTTGGACCGAGCGAAGTAATGTTTCATGACCGTCAGATCGATCCGGTGAGGAGCCGATTGATTCATGCGGATTTTACGCGACTGGTTAAGGGTCAGAAGATCGAAGTCACAGTTCCTTTGCACCTGGTTGGCGAGCCCTATGGAGTGCGTGAAGAGCAGGGTGTCTTAGAGCAAATCTTTCGCGAGATCGAGATCCGCTGCGAACCCAGGGAAATTCCCGATTCGATCGACGTCGATGTTACCGAACTTAAGGTTCACGATGTGCTCCACGCTTCAGATCTAAAAGTAGCCGAAGGTATTGAGATTCTTACGCCACCCGACACTGTCATTGCGACAGTAGGCATAGTGAAGGAAGAGCCTGTGGCAGCGCCTGTTGAGGTTGAAGGTGCGGCTGAGCCAGAAGTAATTGGCAAGGGCAAGAAGGAAGACGAAGAGGGCGAGGAGTCGAAGAAGGAGTAGGCGGATTGCCAATTTCCGATTTCCGATTGCCGATTTGCTAGTTCGCGTTGGCGGCATTGGACCAGGCGATTGACAGCGTCTTGAAATGGGCAATTGGCAATCGACAATCGGCAATGTTTGGTCGTTGGTCTGGGAAATCCGGGCGCGGAATATGAATGGACGCGACACAACCTGGGATTCATGTTGATTGACATACTGGGCGCGGAAGCCGGGATCAAGGTATCTCGGCGCGAGTGCCAGTCCCTGATAGGTCGTGGCGAAATCGAGAGTCGCCAGGTCAAGCTGGTTAAGCCGCAGACCTATATGAATCTCAGTGGCGAAGCGGTCGCTTGTTTGGTGGCAAAAAACAAGCTGTCGCCGCCGAGAGAGCATTTAATCGTGATATCGGACGACCTGGCGCTGCCGTTTGGAAAAATTCGAATTAGGGCCCGCGGGTCTGCTGGTGGTCACAACGGTCTGAAGTCGATGATCGCTTCGCTGGGGACCGATGAGTTCACCCGGTTGCGAATAGGCATCCAGCCCGATCATCCGATTGCTGACCCTAAGAGATTCGTGCTGGATCCCTTTCCGAAGGCGGTGCGCACTGAAGTTGAAAAGGTTTTGGAGAGAAGCGCTGAGGCAGTTCATACCATCCTGAGCGATGGTGTTTTGAAAGCAATGACGGAGTACAACGCGTGAACAGCGACAGCTGACAAGTGACGCCAAAGCAATGGTGGTTGGCTTGTCACTTGTCACTCGTCACCTGTCACTCTCGTAGGAGGATATTTTGGAAACGAAAAGACAATACGAAGTGGTGTTCATAGTGAACCCCGATGCGGACGAGGACGAGGTTACTCGTCTGACGGACGGTTTCAAACAAATTGTTACCGACCAGGGCGGAACGATCACCAAGGCGGAAAGTATGGGCAAGCGGAAGCTTGCGTACGAGATTCTTCATAAAACGGAAGGCCACTTTATGCTTCTGGAGATTGAAGGGTCTGGCCATGAGATCGCCGAGCTCGAACGCCGCATGCGCGTGAACGATCGCATCATCCGATACATCACAGTGCGCGTAGATGAAGACCGCCAGCGCGCAGAGAAGTTTAAAGCGAAGCGGGAAAAGAAGGCGGCCAGACGATCAGGCGGCGGGCGAACGAACGACCAGAAGCCTGCCGGCGCCACCGCAGAGTTTGCTGCGGACGAAGTTGAGGAAGTCGAGGACGCTGCTTAACGCCTGGGGCGGGCAGTTCAGAGTTCAACCTTCAGGTTGTTGTTTCGCTGGAAGCCAAGCTAAAGCTTCAGCTCAGAACTGCCGATAACGATAACGATTTAAGAGGATATTTATGTCAACAAATTATGAGGACCGAGGACGCCGTTACAACGGAGGGGGCGACGACGATTTCGACCGTGGCCGTTCAATGCAGGGTGGGCGCGGACGCCGTATGCGTCGTCGTAGAATCTGTCGCTTTTGCATCGAGAAAGTAGACATTATCGACTTCAAGGACGTCCGGTTCCTGGGAAACTATATTCCCGAGCGTGGCAAGATTTTGCCGCGGCGAATTTCGGGCAACTGCGCCATTCATCAACGAATGCTTGCCGAGGCAATCAAGCGCGCGCGCAACATCGCGCTATTGCCGTACACAACGGATTAAAGAAAGGGAACTGCCATCATGGCGCACACCAGAATACTTTTACGAGAAGACGTTGATGATCTCGGTACACGTGGCGAGATTGTGCGAGTGCGTGCCGGTTACGCCCGCAACTACCTTTTGCCGCGCAAACTGGCAGTCGAAGCCACTGCGAGCAATGTTAAAGGGATTGAGCAGGAGCGCGCTGCGCTGCTGAAGAAGGAAGCGACCGAACGCAATCACGCCGAAGGACAGGGCGAGAAGATGCGATCGATGGTGCTCGAGTTCAAGCGTAAAGCCGGCGAGCAGGGCGCGCTTTACGGCTCCGTGACCTCGATGGACATTGCGGAGGCTTTGAAGGAGCGTGGTTATGAGATCGACCGTCATAGGTTGCACCTGCGCGAGCCGCTTAAACGGGTTGGCGATTTCACGGTGCCGCTTCGTTTACATCGCGAAGTGACGATTGACCTGCAAGTGAAAGTCGCTCCTGAGGGCGAGGTTATTGTTGGTCACCTGTCGCCTGAGCAGGAAGCAGAATTGGCGAAGCAATCCGAAGGCGCGACCGAAGAAGAGTCAGCGGAAGCTGCCGAGTAGATATAAAACACGCATCAGTAGTCAGTTCATTGGCGCTGTAAGATCGCTGTAGTATATTTCGACGCCGCGAGTTTTTGACTTGTGGCGTCGTTTTCATTATTCACATACTCCGTTATTCACTGCTTCGTTTCGTGTATTTCGTGGACTGTTTGATCGGTTCCGGCAAAGCGATCCACGAATCACACGAAATACCAGCAAAAATCTGATACATGGCCACACCTGATCCTATTCGCGAGCAATCGTTCGAACGTTCATTGCCACATAGCGCCGAAGCTGAACGTGCAATCCTGGGCGGCATCCTTATTGATAACGGCTTAATCAGCCAGGCAATTGAATTGCTACGGCCTGAGGACTTTTATGTGCCCTCACACCGGCGCATCTTCTCCGCGATGAGCGCGCTTTTCGAACGGGGCGGCGAAATTAATCCTATCCTGATCGGCGAGGAGCTGAAGAAGGAAAACGCGCTCGAGTCGGTCGGCGGGATCACTTTCATCACCAACCTCACTTATGGTTTGCCGCACTCGACCAACATAGAAAATTACGCAAAAGTGGTGCGCGGCAAGTCTATGCTGCGAAATCTCATAAGAGCCGCGAACAAGATCACGCAGGAGGCTCTGGAACAGGAAGACGAACCGGAGCTCATCCTCGATCACGCGGAGCACGCCATCTTTCAGTTGGCGGATGAACGAATACGTCAGGGCTTCGTTCACGTTAAGCCGGTTGCCGAACAACTGCTGGAAAAGATTCAGGAGATGGAAGGCCGCGCGGCGGTATTAACCGGCCTAACCACCGGCTTTGCAGACCTCGACAAGATAACTTCGGGCTTGCAACGTCAGGACTTGATCATTGTTGCCGCGCGTCCATCCATGGGCAAAACAAGCTTCGCGCTGATGCTTGCGGAAAATGCCGCTATTCACGTCCCGGGGGCGGTTGTTGGCGTGTTCTCTTTGGAAATGTCGAAAGAGGCCCTGGTAATGCGTATGCTGTGTTCACAGGCCAACATCGATGCACAGCGTTTCCGAAATGGCTTTTTATCGCGACCGGAATGGGCGCAGATTGCGAAGTCGTTAGGCACGTTAGCCGACGCGAAGATATTCCTTGATGACACTGCCGGGATTACGGTTCTGGAAATGCGCGCGAAGGCCCGACGTCTGGCAGCGGAACAGAAGCGTTTAGACCTGATCGTAGTTGACTATCTTCAATTGATGAGTGGTTCGGCAAAGCGAACAGAGTCGAGACAGCAGGAGGTATCCCAAATCTCTCGTGAACTTAAGGGCCTGGCGAAGGAGCTAAATGTTCCGTTGGTGGCGCTATCGCAACTTTCACGTGCGCCTGAAGCGCGTTCCGATCACCGCCCGCAACTCGCAGACCTTCGTGAATCCGGCGCGCTTGAACAGGACGCGGATCTTGTGGCATTCATCTATCGGCCCGAGCAGTACAAAACACCAGAAGAACGCGACAGCATGCCTGACGACGAAAAGAACGTTGCTGAACTTATTGTCGCCAAACAACGTAACGGCCCCACCGACACCGTGCGCCTCCGCTTTACTCCGTCGAGCATGCGCTTCGATAATCTCTATCGAGAATAGCAAAGCGTAATCCGGAGTCATCTTCAACTTGTCTGATTCGACTTCAAAAGCTCGAACTGAGCAAACAGGGCGCCGTCCGACATGGGCGGAGATCGATCTTAGTGCTCTGGCTTCAAATTTCCATGTAGTCAGAACCCAGGTGGGTTCCGACGTGAGTGTCATGGCTGTTGTTAAGGCCAATGCTTATGGTCACGGGGCGGTGGAATGTGCGCGAAGGTTGGAGAAAGAAGGCGCGGATTGGTTTGGGGTAGCGTTACCCGAAGAGGGAATTGAACTGAGACAGGCCGGCATCACGAAACCAATTCTCTGTCTGGCCGGCTTCTGGGAAGGACAAGCTACGGCTTGTCTGCACCATAAACTCACTCCAGCGGTCTACCGTCTGGATGCAATCGAAGCAATCGATCGAGCCGCGCGTGAACGCGGCGAGGTGGCTGATGTCCACGTAAAGATCGACACGGGCATGGGCCGTCTGGGTGTACGCTTTGATGAAGTTAGAGATTTCGTCGCGCAGCTAAAGCGGTTTGCGAATGTTCGTGTCGACGGATTGATGACCCACTTCTCCGCCGCCGATGAACCATCATGCGGCCCTTTAACTCGCGATCAAATTCAACGTTTTGAGAACGTCGCAGGCGCCTTTCGCCAGCACGGCTTTGAACCAACCTTTCAACACCTCGCAAACTCGGCCGGCATATTTGGCCAGCCCGACGCCTTTCAGAAAGGGAAGGCAAACATGGTCCGTCCGGGCGGTGTGCTTTACGGCCTTTGGCGAGACATTCTCGATCCGGCGCATCGCGATGTGAAACTGCATCCGGTAATGTCGCTGCATTCACGAATTACTTTGTTGAAGTGGGTGCCTGCCGGCGAGACAGTTGGATATGGCTGCACGTTTGAAGCGTCAAGTAAGACACTGGTGGCCACGATTCCCATAGGCTACGACGACGGCTACATGCGCGCCCTCTCTAATCGTGGTCACGCAATCATTCGCGGCGTCTATGCCACAGTCATCGGGCGCATCTCGATGGACCTCACGATCATCGACGTGACGAACGTCCCTGGTGTTCAAGTCAACGATGAGATAACTCTGATGGGCCAGGAAGGGAAACTCGAGGTAACGGCTGAATATCTGGCAAAGACAGCCGGCACTCTGTCTTATGAAGTGACTTGCGGCATTGGCGGACGCGTGCCGCGAATCTTCACTTAATGTAAAGCAACTGTTAGTTTGCTTGTCGTCCGCTGGATGGACCAGGATAACCAACGTATTTCATCGTATGACAACCGAGCCGACAACACTCACCGTAAGAGTCAACGACAGTGATAGCGTAACGGCTCTGCTTTATCTTGCGCCAAAGAAGCAGCGGACGGGCATCACGTTAATCCTTGGCCACGGCGCGGGCGCCGGTCAGTTACACCCCTTCATGACACTTTTCGCAAACGGCCTCGCGGCCCGGGGCGTCGACGTGCTGACTTTCAACTTTAGCTATATGGATCAGCGCCGCCATGTTCCCGATCCAAAAGCGAAACTCGAATCCTGCTATCGCTCTGTTATTGAAGCTGCCCACAAGCATAAGAACCTAAGGGGAAACCGGCTGGCAATTGGCGGCAAGTCTATGGGTGGGCGAATCGCTTCTCAAGTCGCAGCCGAATCGACAGAACTGGAACTGTCTGGCCTGGTATTCCTCGGTTACCCACTGCATCCACCCGGCAGGCCTGACAAACTGCGCGATGCCCACCTGAAAAACATCAAGTCACCGATGCTTTTCGTCCAGGGCACACGCGATAGCTTCGGCACTCCCGACGAACTGCGCGCCATAATTAAGAGAGACCGCTTACCCGCAACGCTCTATCCCATCGAAGGCGGCGACCACTCACTAAAACTTCCTAAGAGCGCCGGCGTCCCCCAGCAACAAGTTTATGAATCGACGATGAATGAAATCACGCGCTGGCTAGACTCCACGGAAAGCGTTGGGTAAGGATAATTTCCGCAGGAAAACATCTACCAGAGCCTTATGGAGTTGTTAGCGCGGGCGGCCGCAAGGGTTTTTCCATCGGGTGAAAATGAAACCGACAAGATCGGATCTTCCTGGCCTTTTTCTTGCAGTGTGAGTAATTCCTGGCGGTTCTTTGTTCTGTTCCAGAGATCCACGTTCATGTCCCAATGGTTCGGGTCAGTGTCCCAGATTTTCACCGATGCATCCCAGCTTCCAGTGGCAAGTCGTTTGCCATCGTCCGAAAAAGCCAACGCTTGCACAGGCGCACTATGTCCCGTAAGAGTGACCGGTTTTTCAAAGTTTGTCGGGTCCCAAATCTTCACCGTGTTATCGGCATAACCGGTGGCGAGTCTTCGACCGTCATTCGAGAAAGCGATCGAAAGCACAGGACCAGAATTGCCGCGAAGCTCTGTTAATAGTCTTCCAGTCCGCGTGTCCCACAATTCTACCCCGCCATTAGAAATACCCGCAGCCAGTATTCCCAGATCGGGAGAAAAAGCTACTAACAAAAAATTGCTAGTGGTTAGTAACGGGCGAGTCGACACCTTTGCTAATTTGAGCTTAGTGTCGTACACGGTGATACCCTCTTCCTGGGTCCAGGTAATCAGTCGATCACTCTTCTTCGAGAAAGCCATTAGGAATTTGTTTTCCCTGGGGGTGGGCGTGGCTCCCTGCAGCTTTCCAGTCTCCGTCAAGGTATTGGTGTCCCAAAGCGTGATTCCCCCTTCGGGATTCCAAGTGGCAAACACCTTCCCGCCTGGCGCAAACACCAGGGAGGCAAAGCGATCGATTCTCGGTCTGCCATCGGAACCTCGCAGAGATTTTTCCTCCATTGTTGTCGCATCCCAGACTTTCACGAGTCCCTTCCGACTAACAGCCCCCAAAACCTTTCCGTCAGGTGAGAACTTTATGAATGAAGTCTGATCCAAGTATCCGGGAAAGGACGTCGAGCGCGCGTCGCTTTTCGCATTTGTATCCCACAACCCTACTGTCTTGTCCCTGCTCGCCGTAGCCAGAAGATTGCTGTCGGAGCGGAAGGAAACGCTAAGAATGGAGTCAGAGTGGCCCGTCAGTACTGCTTGTTCGCGACAATCTTTAGACTCGTTCTTCGTTGAAAGCGCCGACAAACAACCGGTCTCCCAGATCCCAACGCTTCCGTTGTCTCCCGCCGATGCCAGTGTTTTCCCATCCTCCGAAAAAGCAATCGAAGTTATGGGTCGCGGATGCGCTGATATAGTCTTCACCTCCTTCTGTGCTGCAACGCTCCAGAGGTTGATGCTGCCGTCAGTTCGGCCGCTGGCAAGCATCTTCCCGTCGGGGGAGAATGCCAGCGTTGTGATGCTGTTAGTACCCGAGTCTGGCCCCAGCATGTCGATAGTATTGCGGAAGGTTTCCTGAAAGCGTCCCAACCGCTGCAGGCTCTGTGCTGCCAACAAGTCGATAGTGCCCTCGGAACTCCCAATAGCAACTGTCCCATCGATTGACACTGCTAGGGTTAAGAAAGCGTGCGAAGACGTTTCCGAAGTTTGATTCGTTAATCGGAGTGTACTGGCGTCCCAGATTTGTATTGTGTTCTTACTGCTTTCCGGGTTTTGCTCGTCGCGGCTTGCCAAACTCACTACGACAAACTTCCCGTCAGGAGCAACGGCCACTGCCTGAACATTAGTCTTGTTATCTTGGCTATGGGTATGCTCTCCACTAGTCCCCTCAGCAGGATCAAACTCTTTCAAATCACCGATCCTGCGTCCGTCAGTCATATCCCACAGGGTTGCTTCCTTCTGTGTACTGTCGACTGTCGCAACTGATTTTCCATCAGGTGAGAAAACGACCTTGGCAGCACGTTCTGCCAGCTTGAAGTGGTTTATCTCTGAACCGGTTTTTGCGTCCCATAGCGTTACCGTACCATCGGCGCATGCAGAGGCAAGTTGATGTCTATCCGGAAGATACGCGACGGAAAGTACGGAGTCAGGTTGAGTTAGTCTGTATTGAAGAGATTTGTCCGGTCGAGTTGAAAAATGCCACTCAAAGCCGCGCATATGATCATAGGCGGGGGCCGAAAGAGTCCCCAATAGTCTATACATTCGAGCAAAGTCCCCGCGGTCGAACTCGCTGCGCGCCGAGTTAATATTCCCAGCATAGATCAAGAGTTTGCTGAGTTCCTTTTCCGTGCGGGCCGTCTGCCAAAAGACTAGACAGAAAACAAAAGCAAGTATGAAGACGGCAGCTATTGCCTGGGTTCTCCTAAGCTGGAGCCGACGCCGCTTCTTTAGTTCCTCCTTTTTCCTTAGACATGCTAGACGACTGGTATCCAGGAAAGCTATTGCTCGGTCAAATATGATCCTGTCGCGTAACCTTCGGCTTTTCTCCGACTTGGCATGTTTATATGTCTTTTGAATGGTGTCATTAAAATAGGGATGATAGCGTGCTGCCCAGGCTCGATTTCGGTTGTTTTGATTGCGCCACCCCAAGGCATGTTTTACTTCCACATCCGACAACAGGGGTGCCTTGCCTTCATCGTGTAGCTTTGCGGTCTCTGCTAGCCTGCGGTAATTGCTCGCGGCTTGCGCTTCATCATCTACCCACTGGCGCAGTCGCTTCCAATTGCGAATCAAGCTCTCGTGTGAAATATCAATCGAGCTTTTCCTCGTCAGTGTCTTCCCGGCTGAGGGCATCAGAAACGACCGTCCCTTTTGCCGAAACACATTAATCACGCTAATGAGTTCTTTATACTCCGCCTTCGAGATGGCACGAAGTTCTCTTAGTTGCGTCGGGCGCCGCGTCTCCCGTTCACCGCTCCCCTTTTCGGTCAAACACTTAAATAGCTTTTCTGCAATCCAGCGGCTACGATCGTCTGGCAAGTCGTTATAGGCTTCGTCGGCGTGTAAACAGAGTGCCTCAGCCATTTTTCCAACAGCATCGTAGTGACGAACATCAATCCGCTGACCTTCAACATGATCATCATTCCACTTTTCCCAGGTCCGCATCAGGGCATGCTGGAGGATTGGAAGTTGATCCGGATCATCGCCCATATCTCTAAGGAGTCGATTCACCAATTGTGGCGCAATCTCAACTCCCCGGGATGTGATCGGACCCCTAATCGCTTCTCGGAATTGGTCACGCGTTAAACGCGGTATTAGATACTGACCCTCATTAATGGCTTCGGGAAGGTCCCAAAACTTCGCGCAGTCGCCCAAGTAATCAGAGCGCATTGTAAGGACAATGTAAATAGGAATATCTCTCTGGTTGCTGGCCTCCAAAAGCAATTTGACAAAAGCCGCGGCCTGATTTCCGTGAGGGCCGTTTTCTGAGATTTTGGCGTAGCGAAATAGTTCTTCAAACTGATCGACTACCACCAGCAGGTTCTCGTCGCTGCCGAGATTAGCTTGACGGACCGCTTCGACGAGTCCGAGATCCCCTAAGCGCAGGGTGACTTCGGTAATCTTCGTTTGAATCGCGGCGTTCTTGGCAATTTCTTGAGGATATGAAGCCTCGAGTAAGAGACGATTGAGCTTTTCGATTTCCGTATCGGACAAGTTGTGTTGACCACGTTTTAGCAATTCCCGGGTTTCGTGCGTAACGGCAACTCTTTCGAATTCAGTGGCGTGGTAAAAGTCTCTCTGTTGGAGAATTGCATTGAATGCGTGAACGAACTCAGACCTTGGAAGTTGCTCCAGATCTCTTTTGGAAGCCCCACCGAGGATCACTTGCTTTAGGTTAAGTGGTAACCGACCAATGACTCTACTGGTTGGGCCGGTGCGAGCCTTTTCGGTCTCGTCATTTAGCCTGGCACATAAGCTGGGCCAATCGATAACTTCACCCACACGAAAACGCGACGAACCGTTTCCTGTCTGAGAGGCACCAAAGACGCGACGGTGGTTCAATGCCATCGAAAGCTCCCGAATCGGGTCCTCTTTAGGTCGGAATATGGCTGCTCGCCACTTTGGGCGCGGATTCGTCATCATGCCGTGATAAAGCGCGGGGATCAGTCCTGCCCGTACGAGTGATGACTTGCCGCTCCCGGATGTGCCGACTACTGCTAAGAAGCGCGTACTACCGAGCTTCTTGACCATCTGTTCGTACTGTTCCTCCCTCCCGAAGAACAACTCATGCTCATGGAATTTAAAGGGGCGCAAGCCTGGAAAAGGGTTTGTTTTTTCTTCGCTCATGATTACGCTACCTTGGGCTTCGTTTTCGAATTAGCCCGGTCAATTTGGTCCATAAATGGCTGGAGAGATGCCGCCGAGAATTCGCCAAAATTCTTCATGACCAGTGCCGTATCAGTTTGGAAATCCTTCTTGAATTCCGTTTCTGGCCCCGACACATAAATACCTCGGGCCAACATCGGCCTACCATCCCGAAAAACGTTAATTCTCTGTAAGTAGTCAAGTTTCCATTTCATCGTATTTGCCGCTCCATAAAAGACGAGCACCGCGTCGCAAAGCTGTAGATGCTCTTTGTGGCCGGTAGAGCCTTCAGAAGCCTCGTTAAAGGGAAGAGTAACGTCGCAGTTCCGGGACTTCAGATACGTGCAAACTGACTCGACAGCACTCAAATCCTGTTTGTCGCAGAGTAAGTAAACCCGTACGGGCCTATCGTTGTCAGGCTCTTGCACAGTGTGGTAATTCAGCTTTCTTTGGATGATCGTTTTCAGATCCTCCAGCCTGGTCCCGCACAACACCTCAGCGCCTTCGTCGACGCCCGGGTCGTTTTGGATATACGCGAGGAAATCCTGATAGTCCTCATCTCTTGCCGTCAATGCATCCGGCATCCACAAGAGTCGGGAGTATTCGGAATCACCATCTCCGCGGATCATCGCCAGTTCATGTTGCTTTTGAACCAGTTGTGCTGCTCGATGATGTTGTCTATTTCTCAATTCGATTCGGTCTTTGTCGGCGGTCATCATTGTATGGTCCGCCCCGATCAGGTGAATGGACATGATCGAGCGTTGGAGGTAGCCTCGGACTTTCTCTTCGAGTGCGGACTCCTCCAAGGGAAGGTTCTCGTCAGGCAGGACATGGTAGTTGCGCAACAACAACGTGCGTTTGATTTCGTTACGATCCTCGTTGAGCTCGGGGGTTGTCTCCGCCAGATATATATTGTTCTTGCTTAGCTGTTTTCGCTGGTCCCTGATAAATTTCTTTATATCTTGGGCCAGGTCCTCCAACCGTTCGAAGAACTTTGTCAGACGTCCTGGGTCCATCTCGGGCCAGAATTCCCTCAGCCTCCCACTGTTGTCGAAGTCGTAAAACTCATATCCTAGGGATTCGCGTAAGAGAGTTTGTAACTCGATCGGAACGTCGGTTCCCTTGAAGGCATCAAAGTGGGGATCATCATCCGTAATCGGAGTCTTCATGACTTTGAAAATCCGCGATTTATTATTAATTTTGATGCCACCGTTTTCGGCCGCGCGCTTGTAGAACTCGTTGAGCTCTCGCTTGCACCAGACAGAGTTGACGTAACTGGGAGAAAATACCGAAACGAGAAAAGCGGTCTTTGCTAGTCTGATGACAATGGTTTCGTCAAGGACATCATTGCCTCGCATTTCCTTTCCGTCTCGCCAAATCTTGGGTTCCTCCCCAATCAACTGAGTCAACCGAGTTGCCAGGGTTTCATGCATGGTGTCAACCCAACCCGTTAAGTTGGCGAGCGTGGTCCTGTTGTCATCGTGGTTATAGTTAATAAATATGTCTTCTTCGAAGTTAGGTATTAAGCATTTTCGTTCGGCCATTGGTTCACCTCACTGCGGAAACAATATTTTGAGATTCGACACCTGGTAAGGAAAGACCGAGGGACAATTCAAGATCTTCCAGGACAATGTCGATAGGAGTCTTGATCGTGTAGTTGCAGAACATGGTCTCCGCCGAAGCGAAAGAACCGTTCTCGTAGTATTTGTTTGAGGGTGCGCCGCCGCCGCAAAACGAGAAATACTCACACGTTTCAGAACAGAGCCGCACTCCAGCTTGAATGTCACTGAGCACATGTTGGAACTTAAGGCTTGCGGCGACGCCGGTAAGGTCATCCGTCATCACGTTGCCAAAGTAAAATTCGCCATACTCTGGGCTCTTCAAGCCAAGCAACTCAGGAGAAAAAGTAGAGATACTTCCATCATAGGCGACACTGATAATTGCGAAGGGCACGACTTGATCGTTTTGAGGAAAACTTAACGGTTCGTCTTCCACACTACCCTGGGCAATAGCCTGGTAAGCACGATCGAATTCTCTAACTGCTACAACTCCGTCAGATTCCTTCTGTAGCTCGTAGATCCTGCGGAAGAAATCCTTAACTCTTTGCCCTTTGGAGTCGCCAGTTAATGTTGAGGTTTGGTTTACACCCTCCAATTCCTCAATATTAAATCCGACCTGACGCACCCCGTTGTCTAAGAAAAACTGGAAAATCTCATCAGGGAAGTCCAGTGCTTGTTCGGTGATAACAGCGATGACATGGAAATCTAATTGATGCCGGCGCAGAACTTCGACACCTTTCATGACCTGCGCATGAGTTCCTTTACCGCCGCGCGTTTTCCTGTGGGCATCGTGAATGAAGGCAGGACCATCAATGCTCAATCCCAGCTTGATGTCATGCGCCCGAAGGAACGAACACCATTCATCGTTTATTAACATCCCGTTGGATTGCATGGAATGAGTAATCTTTCCTTGAGCAATCGGGAGTGAAGCAATCGCCTCAAAGGCTTCTTCGTAAAAAGCGATCGGTAGCGCCAGCGGCTCACCGGCATGCCAGACGATACTCAGCCTCTCGCCCACCAGACCAGCAGCAATTACTCTTTCTATTGATTGCTTCAGAACAGATGTCGGCATCCGCTTGTGGGAGGTTCTCTCAGGAAGGTAGCAGTAATCACAATTGATATTGCAAAACGGAGAAGGCTGAACGATCAAAAGGCCCACGCCTGCTGGAGGAAATGGAAAGCTTTTATCAGCTGATATCTTGTCAGAAGTCACCATGGCGAGACACTAAGCGTCTGAATTGATGTGTGGCTTGAGAATCTCTTGACGGACGTCGCGGGTCTCAACGCCACACAGAGAGGCCGGCCTGAAACCTTAGGACTGCAGGTGCGCGGGCGCTTTACTGATCGTGGATTGGCAGTGGCCCAATCCGGACCCGCTACATCAAAGAACCGAGTTCACTGGTGCGGTAACGAAGGCTCGTATCAGAAGTTACCCCAGTTACCCCAATTGCCCCAGTTTCTCCAGTTATTCCAATTATTCCAGTTGGCCCAGTTACCCCAATTTCCCCAATTTCCCCATTGGGCCAGAGCCCTCTCGGCAAAGGTAAGCTTGGTTCCAGGAATTGGATCACCTACTGCTTTTTGCTTGAGCGTTTCTCTGACTAGCCCAACGCGGTCGCGAATAGATTTTTTGCTGGGAGGGTTGCTGGCGGCCCGGGATGGCGAAACTGGAAGCAGAAGTGCACCCGCCAACACCAAAGCGGTCGTCAGGGCCTTTAAGGATAATGTGAGCTTTTTTATGGTTGTCCGCTTTTCATCTGAGGTGGTTTTCATATTTGAAACTCCGTGAGTGTCTATCTGCAGCAAGATCGCTTGCTGGCTGGGCCATTCGGATCGGATGTAAAGAGAGTATCGGCAACGACTGTGCCAACCTGTTGTATTCGAAATGCAAGGGTTCTGGCTTCACGATACATGAAAGGCCTAACCAAAAGGATAGGAGTGTCTACTGGAAACGACATCTCAAAGATGGAACCCGCACGGAAAAGCGTCGGATCGCTTGGGAAGACCGGAAGCATCAGGATTCGTTTCATTATTCTTCCGACCGGGAAATTCAGCTCACTCAGCGGCAACACAATCGTCAATAAGGCGAGTCGATTAAAGAGAACCTGAGGCACTCGACGAAGTGATGAGTGACGCTTTCACGAAATCGATTTGCACCTTCAATATTTATGAGAATAAGGAAGGAAACATTTCACCGGGTGGGGTATATCCTGGTTTGCTGAGTGTTATCGGAGGTAATGGAAGGAAGCTTTGGCCTTTGCCTTTGAACGGGCTGGGAGTTTTCTCGCGACTTAAACGACGATGACACCTTTGCTGAAGTGCCAGACAGCCGAGAGCGGAATGAAGTTGCTTGTGATTGCAGACCGCTGCGTTGAGAGCCCAGGTATGAAGTCGTTTCCCGCCTCGGTTCCGTAATTTGCTACCTTACAGAACAGCGGTTTCCTCTAACAAACGTCCTTCAGCAAAGCGTTCGATGCTCAGTTGGCTGGCATCGATGAGGTCTGAACGGCGCTGAAGAATCAGGTCCGCCGAGATTCGACCCGAAGCGGGCGAGTGCATTACGCCGTGTCCGCTGAAGCCGTTAACAAAATACAAGCCGGCGACGTTTGGGCATGGACCAATGATGGAATGATGGTCGGGAGTCATCTCGTATAGGCCGGCCCAGGCACGACGTGGATTCACTTCCGCTTCGGCCAAACACGGCACGCGATCGGCCGCTCGCGTTAGGATCTTTTCCACAAAAGTAGTATCAAAATCTGTCTTGAAGCCAGGCGTCTCTTCCGGATCGTTCCAGGCCAGCAAGATCCCTTTTCCTTCGCGACGGAAATGAAAGCCCGTCGACATGTCGATCACCATCGGAAAGCGCTTAGGTAAGTCTGCGAAAGGCTCAGTCGGTACCAGTTGACGACGCAGAGGTTCGACGGGTAGTTCGGCGCCTGCCATGCGGGCGACGTTGGCGGCCCATGGTCCTGCGGCATTGACGACTGTTCGGGTTGAAACCAAGCCGCGCGTAGTTTTTATCCCTGTGATACGTCGAGGGGTATTTGTAGCGGACGAAACGGGCGAGAGGCCCGCGGTCCTAACAGTTGCGGGACCGCGATTGTCGACCTCGGTTTCAATTCCGGTTACTTCAGTGTCGAGCCAAAGCCTGGCGCCGCGTTCGCGCGCCTTCAACATGAAACCCATCATCACACTGTGAGGATCAACGAAGCCGTCAGTCGGGCAAAACGTGCCGCCAATAATGTCGTCAGTCCTGAGTTGCGGAACTAATTTCAGAATGTCTGAAGTTGAGACGAGTTCCACATTATCGACACCCAACGCCATCTGGCGCTGCCGGTTTGCTTTCAGGTATTCAAGGTGTCGCTCATTGGTCGCGCAAAAAAGGTAACCGTGAGCTCGATAGTCTGCCGGGTAGCCCACTATCTCATCGAAGCGTGAAAAGAAGTCAATCGAGTAGCGCGACATCTGAATGTTAACGTTTGTGGAAAACTGCGCGCGCACTCCGCCCATGCTTTTGCCGGTGGAGCCCTTGCCCTGATGGGCCTCGCGCTCGATTACCAGTACGTTGGTGCAGCCTTGCTCAGCCAAATGATAAGCAACGCTGGATCCTACGATCCCGCTACCGATAATCACGACGTCCGCTGTTTCAGTCATAGTTGTCGCAAGTAAGATCGCCGCCGTAGAATGGGCGAACCAGAGATCAGAAGTCAGAAGTCAGAAGTCAGAATAGGATCTACCTTTAATGTGACTCGGCTGAGAATAATCCCACAGCTTGACCATAGACAATACGGGAATAGAGAGTTCAACTTTCGGCTGTGTCCTATGTAACGCAAACTGATAAGTTTACGGGTCGGTTGATTTGAGGTCAGCGCTGTCTCCAGCGAACGATCCGCAAACTAACAGTTTGCGTTACGTAAACCGCGAACTCTAAATCGTTGAGGAATAAACCGGAGGTGATGATGGACTTGCGCTATCCTGTCGGACCATTTGAATTTGAAGGTACGCTTTCGAATGAACAACGTGAGGCTATGATTGCGGAGATAGCTGCGACGCCGGAGCGAATGCGTGCAGCCGTCGCAGGGCTAAACGACGACCAGCTCGATACACCCTATCGTCCTGAAGGTTGGACTGTCAGGCAGGTGGTCCATCATGTGCCCGACAGTCATTTAAACAGCTACACGCGTTTCAAACTGGCAATTACCGAGGACCATCCGACCATCAGGGCCTACGATGAAAACCTTTGGGCCAACCTGGCCGATGCCAGGACGGCGCCGGTTGATATGTCCCTGGATCTGCTGGAGTCGTTGCATCGTCGCTGGGTGGTATTTCTGAGGTCATTCGACGAGAAGGACTTTGCGCGTACTTTTCAACACCCGGAAATCGGCGTTGTTAGTGTTGACAAGAATGTTGCGCTTTACGCCTGGCATGGGCGGCATCACGTGGCCCATATCACGTCGTTGCGCGAACGCAACGGATGGTGAAGAGACAGAGGTCAGAGGTCAGAGGTCAGAGGTCAGAGGTCAGAGGTCAGGAGTCAGGAGTCAGGAGGCAGAAGTCGGGACAAGTACACTTTAAATAGTTAAAGGTTGGGAAGGATAGTTAGAGGTTAGGAAGGTGGTGTCCTATTTTCATTTTTCTCTGTGCAACCTCTGTGTTCTCTGTGTCTCCGTGGTTAACCATTGCACCAAAAGCTCACCACAGAGACACAGAGAACGCACAGAGAATTTCAAATTAGGTCACTACC
>Ga0190270_10000496_pt1 | contig 17168 bp, 18 predicted proteins | sample Popmic320T_FD_133748 | JGI IMG/M metagenome (GOLD analysis project Ga0190270, IMG submission 133748) | Populus adjacent soil microbial communities from riparian zone of Weber River, Utah, USA - 320 T | ecosystem: Environmental > Terrestrial > Soil > Riparian zone | place: USA: Utah | collected...
CACGGGCATCCACCGCCAGATCTGCGGGTCGGAAGCTGCCTGCCAGAGCCCGTCCTCGTGCTCGGGCGCGAGCGGCTCCACGACGACGATCTCGCCCTCGAGTCGCGGCGCGATCCGCTCCCAGCTCACGCGGGGACGATGAAGACCGGCGTGCCGACGGAGACGTGCGCGAAGACCGTCTCCGCGTCGGGAATGCGCATGCGGATGCAGCCGTGCGAGGCCGAGTAGCCGATCGACGCGGCATCAGGGGTGCCGTGGATCCCGACGCCTGGCGCGGAGAGGCCCATCCACCGGGTGCCGAGGGGATTGCCGGGCCCGGGCGGCACCGGGGTGAGGCCGGCTGCCCAGGGCGAATCAGGCGGATACCACCACGGGTTCTCTTGCTTCGTGACGATCGCGAACTGGCCAAGGGGTGTGGGGTAGATCGCCTGTCCGGTGGCGACCCCGAAGGTCCCCCAGCGATGCTTTCCGTCCCAGACGACGAGGCGGTTCGAGCTCCGCTCGATGACGATCACGGACTTGAAGCTCGACGCGGTGACCGCCGGCTTCGTGTGCTTGAACGGGATGCGGACCGGCGTGCGGTCCCCGGCGGTGAGCGCGGTGTCGAGCTCGGAGAAGAGCGCGCGCTGCCGGACCGAAAGACCCTTTTCGTCCGCCTTGACGACCGGCCGAAGCTTGACCAGGAGGACTTTCGCATCGCGGGCCTCGCGCGCGTAGCGCTTGCTCAACGAGGCGACGTAGCTCTGTAGCTGGGCGTGGTCGACGTCGACGGCCAGCTCGACGTTCTCACCGGGCTTCGCGCGGAGGGCGCCGGCGACGGCATCGGCGACGAGGGCGTGCGCGCCGAGCCTTTGGGGCGCCACGAGCCGGATGGTGCGGCGGTCGATCGTGAGCACGAGGCGCTCGGCGAAGGCGCCCTCCGTCGCAGAGGCTGCCTGGTGGGCGGTGTAGCCGCCGACCGGGACTCCGGCGATCGTGACGCCGTCGGCGATCACGCGCTCGCCGTTGCCCTTCGTGTTTCGCCCCAACGGGTCCCCTGCGCGGGCAACCGCGGCCGCGGCGACGAGCCCGACGAGCACGAGGACGAGCGGTGCGCCGGCTCGGAGCCAGGGACGGCGGGTGCGGTATTTCCGGTAGCCCATGTTTTCGGTCATATCACGAGGACGGCGTTAGAACGACGGGGATCCGGACCTCGTGCGGGGGCGTTCCGGTTCCCGCCGCGTCGTCGTCGTGAACGATGATTAGACCACGCGTTGCCGACGTGACCTCATACGGGACCCGGACGAAAAAGGTTCCGCGGCAGCCGGTCCCGCACGTGGCGGTCGTGAAAGCGCTGCCGACGACCTTGCCGCTCGCGTCGACGACCTCCACCTGCACGTTCGCCTCGAATACGTTCGCGGTGCCCTGGACGACCACCGGGTTGTGGACGCGCACGCCGATCTGCGGGTCGACGACGAGGATCGCCGGCAGGAGATCTCTGTAGTCCTTGCGGGTCACCGGCTCGTCCACGACCACGCCCTCGCCGCCCAGCACGTCGACCCGCTGGCCGTCGAGCTCGAAGAGGACGCCCTTGACCGTCGGGAACTGAGTCAGCGTGTAGACGACCTGGGCGATCCGCATGTTCATCGACGCGGAGCCACCGCCGGACTCGAACTCGGACGTGAGGTCGACCGTCGCGACCCCGTCCTCGATGGTCAGGCCGAGCAGCTGGGAGCCTGCGGGGATCTGGGAGCCCACCGCGGCCGCCTGCTCGCGCGAGCTCGGGCCGGAGAGGAGAGATTCCATGGCCGCGGTGGCGATCCGCGGAGTGGAGGGCTCTTCACGCCTCACCACGAAGAGCGACTCGCCCCGGGTGAACCAGACCTCGTATGTGACGACGGTCAGCGTGCCGCTCGAGGTCGAGGATCCGCCCTCGCTGAAGACGCTGGTCGTGCCGGCGGAGGTTCCCGCAGCCTCTCCGTCCGGTGCCGCGGTCGGGACCGGGCCTGCGGACTCGGCGCCACGTCCGACGCCGCAGCTCGCGGCGACGATGCCGAGCAGGGCTGCGACGATGACTGCGAGTGCTCCGATCACGACCTTCACGGCGTCTCCTTGGTGGGTACGCCCTGGATCGTCGACGTCCTGCGCAACCGGCCGCTTGCCGCAGGGTAACGATCAGGTCACGGGGATTCGCACTGGAGCGCGCCCAAGACCGGATCGGGGTTCAGACAGTGGTCGTTTCCGTCCCCGCCGTCGTTTGTGTTCGCCCCCGTTCCGCCGTTGAGGTCGTCCGCACCGGGCCCGCCGAAGATCGTGTCGCCTCCGCCCCTGCCGACGCCGGTGTCGTTTCCCTTGCCGAGCTTGAGGACGTTGTCGTCTTCGTTGCCCTTGATCACGTCGCCGAACCTCGAGCCGACGACGTCCAGGACGGCGTAGAGGAGGTCGGTACCGAAGCCGTTCGCCTGTCCGCTTTCGAGGTCGATGTTCATCGGCCCCGGGGCGCCCTCGTAGTGGACCCACTCGTGGCCCCCGGTGCCGCCTCCGCTGACGACGTCGTTTCCGGCTCCCGGCCAGAAGGAGTCGACCGAAGGGCCGCCGTAGAGCCAGTCGTCGCCGGCGCCCCCCTTGAGCACGTTGCGACCGCTGCCCCCGTCGAGCTTGTCGACGCCGGCGCCCGCGACGAGCTTGTCGTCCCCGCCGTTGCCGCAGATCCGGTCGTCGCCTCCGAGGCTCGAGATCGTGTCGTTCCCGCCCAGCCCGAGAATGACGTCGCGGCCGCTCGTTCCGCGAATGTGGTCGTTGTGCTTCGTGCCGACGACTGTCGCGGGGAGGCCTTGGCAGCTGGCGGCCCCAGCGGCGCCGGCATGTGCGAGCAGCGCGCCTCCGACCACCGCGGCGACGAGCAAGGTACGCATGCTCGCAGCGTAGGCCCGCCGACCGGATGCGCCATCCACCGAACGGGTCACGCGGGGAGGCGAAGCGTGAACCGCGTTCCGCGCCCGACCTCGCTCCAGACCTCGATGTCTCCGCCGAGCAGGCGCGCGTTCTCGAGCGCGATTGCGAGCCCGAGCCCGCTTCCGGGGCCGGCGCGCGCGGTGTCCGCCTTGTAGAACCGGTCGAAGACGTGCGGCAGCCGGTCGGGCGGGATGCCGGCTCCCCGGTCGCTCACCTCGAGGAACGCGCCGACCCCGTCCCGCCCGACGCTCGCGGTGACCTCACGGCCTCCGTGCTCGAGCGCGTTGCCGATGAGGTTCGACGCGATCCGTTCGAGACGGCGATGGTCCGACTGCAGGACGACCTCGTCTCCTTCGACTCGCACCCGGCCCTCCCAGGCGCGCGAGCGCACGGCGGAGCGGACGAGCGAGGCGAGATCGACCCGCTCGGCTCGCACCGTCGCCTCGCCCGCATCGAGACGCGAGATTTCCATCAGATCCTCGACGAGGTCCCGGAGCCGGGCTACGTCGTTCACCAGGAGCTCGGCAGGGCGACGCGCTTCTGGAGGCATGCGGTCGAGTTGCTCGGCCAGGAGCGACGCTTCGGCGACGAGAGCCGTGAGGGGGGTGCGGAGCTCGTGGGAGACGTCGGATGTGAAGCGCCGCTCCCGCGCCTGAGCCTCCGAGAGGGCACGGATCTTCCCCTCGAGGGCCTCCGCCATCTCGTTGAAGGACGCGGCCCAGACGCCGAACTCGTCCCCGGACTCGACCGGCAGACGGGTCTCGAGCAAGCCTTCGGCCAGAGAGTGCGCCGCCTGGCTCGCCCTCCCGACCGGCGCGAGGATCCGCCTCGCGAGGAGTGCGCCGACGAGCGCGCCAAGGAGCGCGACGACTCCCAACGCGGCGAGGAGGACGTTGCGGAGCTGGGCGAGCTCGTCCCAGAGCCGCTCCTCCGAGTAGAAGTAGTAGAGCTCGGTGTCGGCCTTCTTCACCTGGCCGCCGACGACGAGGTAGGGCGTCCCGCCGACGTCGACGCGCTCGTAGCCGAGCTTGCCCGACGCCACGAGCTCGCGAAGGGCCGGCGGCACCTCCTCGATGCTCAGCGACACGGTCGAGGAGAAGCGGCGCTGGCCGGCGGTCCCCACGGTCTCGAAGCCGCCGCGCCGCTGGTACGCGGCGAGCAGCTGATCGATCTCCTGCGTACTCGGGTTCGGGGTGAGCGTCTCGTTGGCGAGGACGAGGTTGAAGCGGCTCTGCTCGACGGACCGGTCGACCGAATCGGAGAGGCGCGCCTCCCGGACGATGGCGTACGAGGCGACCGTGAGCGCCGCAGCCGACAGGCCCGCGACGAGCAGGAAGGCGATCGTGAGGCGCCGTCGCAGTGATCCCGGCCGGATCGCGGGTCGGTCGGGCAACGTCTACTCCGCGTCGAAGCGGTAGCCGACTCCCCGCACGGTCTTCACGTGCCTCGGCTCCTTAGGATCGTCCTCGACCTTGGCGCGGAGGCGCTGGACGGCCACGTCCACCAGGCGCGAGTCGCCGAGGTATTCGTAGTTCCAGACCCGTTCGAGGAGAAGCTCGCGTGTGAAGACCTGCCCGGGCCGCCGCGCGATCTCGAGCAGGAGCTTGAACTCCGTCACGGTCAGGTTGACCTCCTCGCCGTTCTTGCGCGCGACGAAGGCGGCCGGGTCGATCTCCAGGTCTCCGCGCGTGAGGACGGGGTCCTCCGGGACCGCCGATGCGCGCCGAAGGGCCGCCCTGGCCCGTGCGACCAGCTCGGGGAGCTCGAACGGCTTCGTCACGTAGTCGTCGGCTCCCAGCTCGAGCCCGACGACGACGTCCACGGTGTCGCTCTTCGCCGAGAGCATGATGATCGGCACCCGGCTCTCGGCCCTGATCTGCCTGCAGACCTCGTACCCGTCGAGCTCGGGGAGCATGATGTCGAGGACGACGAGGTCGAAGCGCTGGTTCCGAAACTGGATGAGGCCGTCCCTGCCGTCCCCGGATGTCGTCACCCGGAAGCCGGCCTGCGAAAGCCCCAGGCCCGCCACCTCGCGGATCGACGGATCGTCCTCGACGAGCAGTACGCGTTCGTCCATGCCTTCATCCTGACGGACGGGAGGGTCGGATTCCTGAATGAGAGGCTTGGTAGCCTTGATTCCGTGGGAGTTTCACGCGAAGAAGTCCTGAAGGCGCTCGAGGGCGTCATCGACCCGGAGCTCGGCCGTTCAGTCGTCGAGCTCGACATGGTGCGCGACATCGAGATCGACGGTGGGCGCGTCGACGTCACCATTGCGTTGACCGTCCCCGGCTGTCCGCTTCGGGCGAGTTTCGAGGAGCAGGTGCAGACCGCACTCGCGCCGGTGGCGGGTGTCGAGTCGATCGGCCTCGGCTTCGACGTCATGTCTCCGGAGGAGAAGACTGCGCTGACGGATCGCCTGCGCGGCGGCGTCACCGAGCGCACGCCCGGGATCTCGGTCGGGGCCTCCACGCGGGTGATTGCGGTGGCGAGCGGCAAGGGTGGCGTGGGCAAGTCGTCCCTGACCGCGAATCTGGCGACAGCGTTTGCGGGGCTCGGGCACAGGACCGGCGTTCTCGACGCCGACGTCTACGGCTACTCGATTCCGACGATGCTCGGGATCAGCCAGCGCCCGGTCGCGGTGGACAAGATGATCGTCCCGCCGGTGAAGGGCGACCTGAAGGTCATGTCCATCGGCTTCTTCCTCGACGAGAATACGCCGATCATGTGGCGCGGGCCAATGCTGCACCGGGCGCTCGAGCAGTTTCTTACGGACGTCCACTGGGGCGACCTCGACACGCTCGTGGTCGACATGCCGCCCGGGACGGGGGACGTGGCCATCTCGCTCGGGCAGCTTCTGCCGCGCGCAGAGGCGGTCGTCGTCACCACTCCGCACCGCGCGGCGCAGCAGGTCGCGGTGCGCGCCGCGCAGATGGCGCGGAAGACGAACATGCGCCTCCTCGGCGTGATCGAGAACATGTCCTATCTCGCCGGGTCGGGCGACGAGCTCTTCGGCTCCGGCGGAGGAGAGGCGCTCTCCCGCGAGGTCGAGGCGCCGCTGCTCGGCAGGATCCCGTTCGACCCGCGCCTCGGCGCCCGGTCGGACGAGGGGGAGGCGATCGTCGAGACCGATCCGGAGACGGAGGTCTCGCAGGCGATCGTCGCCCTCGCCCAGGCGATCGCGTCCACGAAGCGCGAGCAGGGAGTGGGCATCCTGAAGCCCCTTCCGCTCGTCTCGGCCTGAACGCGTACGACCGCCTGCGCGGGCTCGGCTTCTCGGAAGCCGACGCGCGGACGCTCGCGGACCACTTCGAGGAGGCCGACCGCCGCAACCGCCCGGGGCACGGGACCTCGCGCCTCGACTGGCTCGCCGAGCTGCCCGACCTCGATCCAACCGCCGCACCGCAGCGCGCCGTCGTCGAGCACGGCTACGAGCGCTGGGAGGGAAACGGCGCGCTCGGCTATCTCGTTCTGGCGCGGATCGTCGAGTCGCAGCTCTTCGACCCGCCTGCTCGCGCACGCCTCATCGTCGCCTCAAGATGCTTTCCGACGGGCTACCTCGGCTACTGGGTGGGGAAGCTTGCGGCGAAGGGGCTCGTCGCGGCGCTGACGGCCACTTCGCCGCCACGGCTTGCTCACCCGGAAGGGGGCGAGCCACTGGCCGGCACGAATCCCCTCGCCATTGCCGTGCCGAGCTCCGACGGGCGCCCCTTGGTCGCGGACGTGTCCATGGGGAAGGTGACCTACGGCGACGTCCTCGTCGGCGCGGCTCCGCCCGAGGAGCTCGTCCCCTTCGGCGACGAGCAGGCGCACAAGGCGTTCGCTCTGGCCATCGGGCTGCACATGCTCGTCTCGTCCCTCGCCGGGGAGGAGCACGGCGCGGTCATGCTCGTCGCGCGGCCCGAACACGATCCCGTGCCCGGCCTGCGGGCCCGGGCCGGAGGCGTCAGACTTCCGGGCGATGGCTAGCGAGCTCGGGCCGGTCCTCGAGGCGCTCTACAAGGGCGAGCGCGATCGTGCCGGAGAGCTCGCCGCCGAGGCGGAGGCGCTGAACGTTTTCGAGGCCGCCGCGTTGGGCGACGCCGAGCGGCTCGAGGAGCTGCTTCGCAGGGACTCGCAGCTCGCGAAGGCGCCGAGTCCTGACGGGTTCACCGCCCTCCACTACGCGGCGTTCTTCGGTTCGCGGGACGCCGTGCGTGCCCTGGTCTCTGCAGGCGCCGACCTCGAGGCCCGGTCGACGAACCAGGAGTTCGCGCCCGAGGCGACGCCGCTCCACAGCGCCGTTGCCGCCGGGCGGATGGACAATGCTGAGGTCCTGCTCGAGGCGGGCGCCGACCCGAACGCGCGCCAGCACGGAGGGTTCACGCCGCTGATGGAGGCCGAGCAGCGCGGTGACCTCGACCTGGCCGAGCTCCTCATTCAGCACGGCGCTTACGCCGGCGGCGGCGCCTAGGGGAGCTTGCGTAGCTCGGCGAGGACGACGGGGTCGAGGCGGTCGATTCCCCTCACGCGTTCTTCGAGGTTCTCCGTCCCCGCCCAGTCGAGGAAGGCGCGCTCGAGGTCCTCACCTCCATAGCCGAGCGCGTCGAGCCGCTCCCGAAGCTCGAGCGCGATCTGCTCGTCCACGTCGAGCCACTCCTCGTCGGGTGTCTCGCCGAAGAGGAGGTCGTGCATGACGTAGATCCGGCGAAGCTCCTCGATCGGCGTGGGGTGGTCGTCGACACGCAGATCGGCAACCGCGTCCGTCGTGCCCATGTAGCCGCCGTTCTTCGAGACGACGAGGAGCGCGGCGGACTGCTGCCCCCGGCGGTCGCCTCCCGCTGCCTGTGCGGCCGTGAGCGCGTCGAGGAGGCGTTCGGCGAGCGGCTTGCCGGCCGTCGTCTCGAATGTTCGCCCGAGGGCGGCGACCGTCTCCTCCGAGACGAGGATGTTGCCCTGGGCCGCGTAGCCCTCGCCGGTGATCCCACCTGCCCAGTCGAGGCAGCTCTGCCCCGTGTAGCTGGCCGCGCGACCCTGGGCATCGACGACGCCGAGCTGTCGGTCGGCCCTGCCGTCGTCGGCTTCGGTCAGGCGCTGGACGACCTCCTCGGCGGGGAGTCCCTGGCGCAGGAGCGCAAGCCCATCCGGGCCATAGCGCATGTTCGCAAGCGCCTGGGTGGCAACCGCGCCGACGTGGGGCTCCGCCGCGGGGACGCCGGCGCCCACGGCGAGGAACTTCGACTGCACCGCCACTCCCCACTCGGCCGCCTCGAGGTCGCAGGCGACGATCGAGTAGGTGGAGGGCTTAGCCATATTTGAGTTGGCGGAAGTCGAGGTCCCGCAGCTCGCCCTGCTCCGGCGGGACGAGCACGCAGGCGACCTCCGGGCGTTCGAGCGCCGCGCGCACCGCCTCGGCCGTCGCGGCCCGGACGACCACCGGGACTCCCTTTGCATGTGCTTCCTCGAGGTGGCCCACGTCATCCACCCCGTCGACGACGAGCGCGTCGTCGAGCGGGATGTCGTCCTCGCCCTCGACCGCAATTTCCGGGACGCGCCGCCCCGTTGCGCCGAACCAGCGCTCCCTCACAGCTCGTACGTCGCCCCGGGCGCGATGTCGACGATCTCGCAATTGGTCGTCAGGGCCTCGCGGCAGGCCTCGGGGGTTCCGGTCAAGAGTGGGAAGGTCCCGTAGTGGCACGGGACGCAGCGGCCGACGCCGAGGAGCTCGAGCGCCACGGCGGCCTCCTTCGGCCCCATCGTGTAGTGGTCGCCGATCGGCAGCACAGCGAGGTCGGGCTCGTAGATCCGGCCGATGAGCTGCATGTCACCGAAGACGCACGTGTCGCCGGCGAAGTAGATCTTCTTGCCGTCCTCCAGCTCGAGGATGAGGCCCGCAGGCTCTCCGAGGTACTGGAGATCGTTCGAGCTCGAGGAGTGGAAGGCGTGCGTGAGGGTGATCTTCACGCCCTCCTTCTCGATCGTGCCGCCCTTGTTTCCGCCCTCGGATGCGTCGTCCGGAAGGCCTTGCCCGGTGAGCCAGTCGCGTAGCTCGATCATCGCGACGACCGGGCACCCGAAGCGCTTGGCGAGCTCGACGGTGTTGCCCACGTGGTCCGAGTGGCCATGCGTGAGTGCGATCAGGTCGACGCGCTCGGGCTCCTTCTCGGACTCGGGGCACTTCGGGTTTTCGAGCCAGGGGTCGATGTAGACGCGCTTGCCTCCGGGCGTGTCGAGCCTGAAGGTCGCGTGACCGAGCCAGGTCAGTGAGCCATTTGCCATCTTCCTCCTCCGGGTCGCTGGGTCGAGCGTAACGAAAGGACTTCTTGCCGCGGGCGCGAACCCGGAAAGCATGTGGGAGTCCCGTACGGGCGCCTCGGCCATGGCGGTGGAGCTCGCCGCCGTCCTCATCCTCGCCACGGCCGTCTCTGACGCGTTCGGGTTCGCCTCGGTCTCCTTCTACCTGCTCGTTCTCGGGGTCCCGATCACCGCCGCGGCCGGCCTCGTCTGCTTCGCGCGGGTCGTGGACGCGGTGAACGGCGGGCGCATGGACGCGCTCGGCCGGCTGCAGGCGACGCTCTCCGCTCTCCTCGTCGCAGGGATCGTCATCGGCGCCGCAGTGCGCGAGCCCTTCATCGCGGCGGGCAATGTACCGCCGGAGGCGAGCGGCGTGCTCGCGCTCTGCTTCGCGCTCCTCGTCCTGCAGGCGCTGATCGCGCTCGTCCCGTCTAGGCCAGGCCGCGAAGAACGAAGGCCCGCACGGCCTCACTCCTCCCTTTCACGCTGAGCGGCTCGAGCTCCTCGACGTCGGCCCGGTCCGCGAGACCTGCGTAGGTCGTGTCCGACACGACGACTTCGCCTGCCCGGGCTTGGCCTTCGAGGCGGGAGGCGAGGTTGACGGTGTCTCCCGTGGCCGTGTAGCCGCGCTTCCCCGGGGCGTCGATGACGCCGAGGACGGCGTCGCCCGAGTTCACGCCGGCCCGGAAGCGTGGCCAACTAGGGTGCGTGTCCGCGATCCGGGTCATCTCACGCTGGAAGTCGAGGCCTGTGCGTCCTGCGCGAAGCTCGTGCTCGGACCCTCGGAAGACGACCATGAGCGCGTCGCCGATGGTGTTGTAGAGCTCGCCGCCGTGCGCCTGGAGGACCGCGGCTGCGGCCGGGAAGTACGTGTCCAGCATCGCCTTGATCTCGGGCTCCGGCGTCCGCTCCGAGAATGCGGTGTAACCCTGCAGGTCCGCGAAGAGGACGCTTACCTCCTCCAGGTGGCCGCGCGTCTGCTCCTCGTAGATGTCGCTGAAGATCTCCGCAGAGGAGCCTTCGAGCCGCCATTCGCGACGCGCGGCGAGGCCGACGACGCCGAACGCGACGAGCATGAGGAGGTGCCACTCCCACCACGTGGTCTGCCAGTTGCGTGCGAAGGCGACCGCGAACATGGCCTCCGAGAGCAGGATGAGCGCGACGAGGATCGCGAGCGGAAGCGGGCGTTTGCGCTCGCGGTAGAGCTGCCAGTAACGCCAGACGCCGAAGCCGTAGGCGAGCAGCCCGACCACGGCGAGCGCGGCGAGCGGCCCGCGGGTGTCCTCGGGGGTGACGGGGTCGTCGAGCGGCGGCAGGGTCGACAGCGACACGGCGGCCCAGGCAGCCATGTGCAGAATGAGCAGCCCGTAGATGACTCCGCGGTAGCGGACGAGGAACGCAGAGGTCTCGGGGTGGAAACGGACTGCCGAGGCGGCCGCGAAGAGCCCCGCTTCGAGGAGGCCGATCGCCGAGGCGATCTGGAAGCCGGCGTTCTTCCCGGCGAGCAGTACTCCTGGCGTGGCGAGCGCGTGCAGGACGAGGTAGCCGGAGGTGGCGAGAAACGCAAGCCCGATGAGGAGCACGCGGGCGTCGGCGCGGCGCGCGGCCGCCTCGGCGAGCAGGAAGCCGAGCGCGAAGGAGAGGGCACCGACCAGCACGACGAGCCAGAAGTGCGCCGGATGGTTCTCCCAGATGAGGTCGTAGCTCGGCTCGGCGAGCAGGACGAGCAGGCCCACGAGCGGGATGACGCAAAGCGCGCCCCAGCCCGCGAGGCGCCTCACAAAAGGCTCTCCAGCGCGGCTCGGTACTCGGTCTCGCCGAAGTCGTTCAGTGCGTGGGGCGGCAGCTGGCGCTCGTCGATCTCCTCACGCGCACGCACGTACGAGACCGGGTAGATCTCGCCCTCCTGGTTCATCTCGATCGTGATCGCGATCGATCCGTGCTCACAGTGGTCGAGGAAGTGTGCGAGGGGGACGATGCCCGTGCTCCCGTCCGGATAGACGGCCCGCGCGAGATATCCCTTCTGCGTCCAGATCTCGGGCCCCCCGCGGAGCTCGGAGAGCAGGAACGGGACGATGTCGCCGCGGCCGAGCTGTTGCCACTCCTGCTTGTGCCCGAGGCGCTTGGCGATCTCCTGGGCGAGCAGGCGGGCGTTGTAACGAAATCCGCTCACCGTGCCCGAGGCGCTGCCGATGCCGTTCTTCCGCAGGCCAGCGGCGCCCTGCATCGTGTTTCCGGCGAAGTAGACGCCTGCGAGCGTCGTGCTCTCCCAGTACGGCGTCAGTGCGGGGATCCGGCCGTCGGCGACGGTGCCGAGACCGAGCTCCCACAGGTCCTGCAGCGGCGTGCGGAAGCCCGTCGCCGCGATGGCCGCGTCAGCCTCGAGGGTGATCGGCCCGGGACGGGTCGTCCCGTTCGCGTGCAGCCTGTAACCCCCGCTCTCCGTTCGCTCGATCCGCTCGACGGCGGCGTCGAGAGCGAACGTGCCGCCGCCCCAGGCCGCGTCCTCGAGCGGCTCGAAGTAGCGCACGCGGACGGTTGCGTTGGCGAGGACCGCGGTCTGCACCGGCCGCGGTGAGACGAGGAAGATCTGGCGCGCCCACGGCTCTAGGCCGTCGGCGATCTCGAAGCCGGAGTTGCGCTTGCCGATGACGAGGACGCTCTTGCCCTCGAACTCGCGCGCAGCGGGTGTCTCCGCGTAGTGGGGCACCTCCTCGATCCCGGGAATGGGCGACTTCCACGGGTCGGTCACGCCGAGGGCGAAGACGACTGCGCGGCAGCGGTACTCGCCTTCCGATGTCACGAGGACGTAGCCGTCTTCCTCCTTGCGCGTGGACTCCCACCGGCAGCCGTAGCGAACCTGGATGCCGCCCCGTTCCGCGAACGCAGCGAGCCCGCGCTCCATCTCCGAGCACGACGGAGTCATGTAAGTGCGGTCCACCTCGGCAGCGACGGTTGCCCGCAGCTCGGGCTCGTCGGCGATCAGGCTGTTGTGGTCGTACCACTCGTATTCACGCTCGGTGCGCTCGTATGGCGCGTCCGGCTTCGTCCAGGAGAGCAGCCGCTGGTAGATCGGCCACTTGCGAAACATGCCGCCGGGCGAGTCGTCCTGCGAGACAATCGCGTGCTCGACGCCGAGCCGCGAGAGCGCGTAGGCGGTCTGCAGGCCACCTGGCCCGCTGCCGACTACGACGACCGGATACTCGCCGGGCGGATGGACCCCCGTCAGCTCCGCCAAGCGAGGACTTCCTGCAACCGTCGCGCCTCCGTGACGAGCATCCGCAGCATCACCTTCGGATAGCTGAGCAGGAACGCCTCGAGCCGCGGGCCCGGGATCTCGAGCACCCGTACCGGCGTCTCCGCGGTGACGTCCGCGGTCAGCGGCTCGTCGAGCAGCGTCGAGATCTCGCCGAAGAAGTCGCCTTGCCGGAGGCGGTTCAGCTCCTCCCCGCCGAGCGTGACCGAGGCTTCGCCGTCGAGGATGACGTAGAAGCCCGACCCGCTCATGCCGCGCCTGAGGATGCGCTCGCCGGCCCCGAAGCTCCGCTCGCTGTCCGGGTCGGCGATCGCCTCGAGCTGGGCGCGGTCCAGGTCGGCGAAGAGGTTGAAGCGCCGGAGGGTGTCGACCAGGTCTTCGCCGTTGGCCATTCTGGGGCGACTTTACAAGTCGAGCTCGCGTGCGGCGAAATACACGACTTCGGAAAAGGTCGGGAACGGCTGGATCGTGTCCCGCAGCGTGGCGACGGTGACCTCTGCGCGGATCGCGAGCGTGATCTGCCCGATCCATTCGCCGGCCTCGGGCCCGACCGCCACGGCGCCGACGACCACCTTTCGCTCCGGGTCGGCGAAGAGCTTGAGGAAGCCCGGGCGCTTGGGATCCTGGAACGTCGACGTGCGCGAGACCTTGTCCACCCTCCACTTGCCGACGACCGTGCCCTTGCCGCTCGTGTCGCCGACGCTCGCGACCTGCGGGTCGGTGAAGACCGCGGCGGGAATGGCGTTGTAGTTGGCGACGAGGTCGCGCCCGGCGATGTTCGCGGCCGCGACGCGTCCCTGGTACTTGCCGAGGTGCGTGAAGAGAGCGATGCCGGTCACGTCTCCGGCCGCCCAGACGTGCTCGGCCGCGCGCAGCCGCTCGTCCACCTTGATCCCCGTCTTGCCGATGTCGACGTCGAGGTTCTCGAGCCCGAAGCCGTCGACGTTGGGCTTTCGGCCCGTGGCGATCATCAGGTGCGTCGACTCCAGCGGTTCGCGGCCCTCGATCTCGAGCCGGTACCCGCCCGGCCCGCCCGTCACCTTCGTCGCCCGCGCGTTCAGGCGGAGCTCGATGCCTTCGTCCTGGAAGAGCTTGCCGAGGAGGTCACCAGCTTCCCGGTCGCTTCGCGGCAGGATGTACTCGCCGCTCTGGACAATGGTGACCCGCGCTCCGAGGCGGGCATAGAACTGGGCGAGCTCGCAGCCGACGGCACCGCCGCCCACGACGACGAGACTCTCGGGGATCTCGCTGGCGCTCGTGCCCTCTCGGCTCAGCCAGGGCTCCACTGAGTCGAGGCCCTCGATCGGCGGCAGCGTCGCCCGGGATCCTGTGGAGACCATCAGCTCGTCGTATGCGAGCTCGCTGCCGTCCACGTCGATCTTGCTCGGCTCGGTGACGACGCCCTTGCCTCGCACGAGCTCGGCGTCGAGATCCTCGACCCACTTCACCTGACTCGAGTCGTCCGGGCCCGCGTTCTTGTCGCGCCACCAGAAGATCTGCTTCGGGTCGAGCGTCGCTTCCACTCCATGGGCGCTCTTCGCGCGGAAGGCGATCTCGACGGGGCGCAGCAGCGTCTTCGAGGGGATGCACGCCCAGTAGGAGCATTCGCCGCCGACGAGCTCGTCCTCGACGAGGGTGATGCGCACCTCCTTGTCGAGTCGGCGCAGCGCGGCGATGAACGCCTCGCCGCTCACTCCTCCACCGAGGACGACGACGTGCTTCGGCATCAGTGCGGGAAGGACAGGACGGAGACGGCGTCGGTCGCGATGTCCAGGAGCGGCTGGGCGGCTACGAAGCTTCCGATCGTGACGACGACGGCCAGGAGGACGGAGGTTCCGAGCGCCAGCTCGCGCGAGGGCGAGCCGCCGGCCGACGCGACTCCGACTGCGGCGGGCTGGAAGTACATCGCCCGGACGACGCCGAGGTAGTAGTAGATGGAGACGACCGTTGCGATCGCGCCGACCACGGCGAGCCAGGCCCACCCACGGTCGACCGCCGCCGAGAAGGCGTAGAACTTCCCGATGAAGAGGCCTGCGGGTGGCAGTCCGATGAAGCCGAACATGAAGAGCGTCATCGCCGCTCCCATACCCGGGCGCTCCCAACCCATCCCGGCCATGCCGTCCAGGGTGACCGGGCGGGCCAGCTCGCGCTCCCTTGCCGCGACGATCGCGAAGGCGCCGATGCTCATCGCCGCGTAGGAGATCAGGTAGTACATGAGCGCGCGACCGCCCAGTGGACTGGCGACGGCGATCGGCATGAGCAGGAAGCCCGCGTGCGAGATGCTGGAGTACGCCAGCATCCGCTTGACGTCGGTCTGGACCAGAGCGCCGAGGTTCCCCCAGGCCAGCGAGATGCAGACGATCACTGCGAGCGAGATCGTCCAGAGGTTCTCCTCCGAGGGGAACGCGGTCACGAGCAGGCGCATGGTGAGGACGAGGGCGGCGATCTTCGTCGCCGCGGACATGAACGCGGTCACGGGCGTGGGCGCGCCCTGGTAGACGTCAGGCGTCCACATGTGGAACGGCGCCGCCGAGGCCTTGAACCCGAGTCCGACGATGATCATGGCGAGCCCGGTGACGAGAAAGAGCTGGTCGGCGTCGCCCGAGGCGGCGGCGATGTCGGCGAAGCCGATAGCGCCGGTTGCCCCGTAGACGAACGCGCTTCCGAAGAGGAGGATCGCCGAGCCGAAGCTCCCGACGATGAGGTACTTGAGGCCGGCCTCGAGTGACACAGGCTCCTCGATCGCGATTGCGCAGAGGATGTAGAGCGAGATCGAGAACCACTCGAGCCCGAGGAACATCGTCATCAGGTTGTTGGCGGCGACGAAGAAGCACATCCCGGCCGACGCGGCCAGAAGGAGGGTGTAGTACTCGCCCATCCGCTCACGAAGGACGTACGCGTAGGAGACGCCGACCGCAAGAAGGCCCGAGCCGGCGATGAGCACCTGCGCGAGCTCGGCGAGGCGGTCGCGGTTGATGGCATCCGCGACGATGGCCGTGGCGGTCTCGTCCATCTGGAACAGCGCGATGGCGGCGGCGCCCGCGCCGACGAAGGACAGGATCGAGACGAACGCGCAGAAATGCCTGCGCCAGGCGTGCGGCAGGAAGAGCGGGACGAGGAGGCAGACCGCCGCGCCGCCGAGAAGGATCAGCTCCGGCGAGAGCGCGGCCCAGTCGATGGACGGCGTCGGGAACTTCGTCACGGCGCCGCCTCGAACCGGGAGCCGAGAGAGTCAGCCGGCCTCCCGCCGAAGGAGTGGTCGGTGATCGCCGCCGGCCAGAACGAGAGCGCAAGCAGGACGGTGACCAGCGGCACGATCACGCTGATCTCGGCCGGGCGAAGGTCGAGCGCCGCATCGGTGACCGCGGGGCCGGGATCCCGGTGGAGGACTGCGGAGATCAGACGGAGCATGTACATCGCCGCGAGCACGATCGCGACTGCGCCCGCGACGGCCCAGCCCCAGCCGCGCGTGAAGATCCCGTTCAGGATCAGGAACTCGCCCGCGAACACGCTCGACCCGGGCACTGCGAGGGCGATCACTCCCGCCGTGATGAGCGTCGTCGCGAGGATGGGGCGGCCACGAGCCATCCCGCCGAGCCGGCTGAGATCGCCGGTTGCCGCTCGCCGCTCGACCGCCCCCGCGAGCAGGAAGAGGACCGCGGAGACGAGCCCGTGCGTGACCATCTGCAGGAGCGCGCCCGAGAGGCCGGAGTCGTTGACCGCAAAGAGGCCGATGACGATCAGGTTCACCTGTGCGAGGCTCGAGTAGGCGATCACGCCCCGGATGTCCGGCGCGCGGAAGGCAAGGAGCGACCCGTAGACGAGCCCGATCGTCGCGAGCACGAGGATGACCGTCCGCCAGTCCGCCACCACGCTCGGGAAGAAGACGAGCCCGATGCGTAGGAAGCCGTACGTCGCCGCCTTCGAGATGACGCCGGAGAGGATCGCCGAGACCTCAGCCGGCGACTCGCGGTAGGTGTCCGGCAGCCAGCCGTGGAAGGGCCAGATCGGCGCCTTGACGGCGAATGCGGCGGCGAAGCCGAGGAAGATCCACGTGCTCGAGCTCTCGCCGATCTCCCTCATGTCGAAGGTGCCGGCCGAGAGCCCGAGCGCGATCACCGACACGAGCATCAGCAGTGAGCCCGCGAGGGTGTAGATGACGAACTTGATCGTCGCGCCGACGCGACCGGGCCCGCCCCAGACTCCGATGAGGATGTAGAGCGGGATCATCATCGCTTCCCAGAAGACGTAGAAGAGGAGGAGGTCCTGGGCGGCGAAGACTCCGACCGTCGCCCCTTCGAGGAAGAGCAAGAGGCCGAGGTAGACGCCCAGGCGCTCTCGTCCCGACCAGAAGCCGTAGGCGACGGCCGCCGTCGTGACGACGACCGTCAGGCCGACGAGCCAGAGCGAGAAGTCGAAGAGACCGACCGTGTACGAGACGCCGAGGTCAGAGAACCATGAGTGCGAAGCCTCGTCCTGCAGGCCTGGGTTCCCGTAGTCGAAGTTGAGCGTTCGGTTCACCCAGACGATCAGCTCGGCGAGTGCCACGAGGAGAGCTGCGCCTCCGGCGGCCCGCGGCGTCGGCCAGGGAACGATCCAGACGAAGAGGGCGCCTGCGATCGGAAGGAAGATGAGGATGGAGGTGAGCACGGCTACGTCACGAGGATGAAGACGATGGCGAGGACGGCGAGGCCGGCGGCGAGCGCGA
>Ga0190270_10000497_pt1 | contig 17160 bp, 9 predicted proteins | sample Popmic320T_FD_133748 | JGI IMG/M metagenome (GOLD analysis project Ga0190270, IMG submission 133748) | Populus adjacent soil microbial communities from riparian zone of Weber River, Utah, USA - 320 T | ecosystem: Environmental > Terrestrial > Soil > Riparian zone | place: USA: Utah | collected...
ATATTAAGCGGAAACGCGGGCTGTATTTCAGCGCGCAAAAGGGCGTTACCTGCCTCTTTCCGGAACCGGTGGTAACCACTTCGTCCGGCAGTCAGCGCAGGCGAGCTGCCCTGGTCAATAGTTGTCTAGTTAGGGATGTTCTGAGTCGCTACGGGGGCGTGTGTGGATTCTGGCTTCCCTGGAGCCAAACTTTTCTGTGGCGTCGCATGTCTGGGACGAGAATCCCGATTCATCGGGATTTCGAACGCGTGCCTGCGTTGGAGCTACCGGCAAATACCGGAGCGACGCAGACGGCTTACGCCACAATAATTGTCAAATCCGGCCGCACAATTGCCGCCGGGCAACGCCTCCACACCGACAGAACCTACCGGACGTTGCATTGTTGACTTCAGACTGTCAGTCCGAAACCGTGCATATTAGTTGCCAGCAGGAGGACTGTCAAGCGGAGGTGGGCGCCCCTACAGAACCGAGCGCAGTAGCGCCGGATGCCAGGGTAAATTCCGGGAAAGCAGGGTAAAGGAATCACCCTTTTTCAGAAGTCAAATCTAACATCCGGCGCTACAGTGCTCGGTTCTGTAACTATGCGGCCGACGTTACCAGACGCCAAAGTCCCCAACCAATCGCTCCCAGTACCAAGAGCAAGAGTACGATTGCTCCAAAAATCATGAGTTTGAATTTCCGGTAGCGGTTCTTATCTGGCGGCGCTAACGATCCCTGGGGGAAATACGGTGGTGGCGTGTACGTTGCCATTATTTCTCCTTCTGTTGAGTAGAAACTGAGCTCTGCTTCGAGCTGGTTGCCGAAAATGCGATCCACGAATCACACGAAGCAGCACGAAAAGAAATTCTGTTTTGTGTGAATTCGTGTTTTTTAGTGGATCGTTCTGCTCTCGAAATGGCCATTTCTGTTTTCAGCAACCTGCTATGGCTTTCGATTGCTATTCGACTTAGGCTTTGAGGAAGAGTTCGTCGAAGAGCTTGTGGGCGACTCGGTTGCCTCCGCGTTTTCGTTTCCGTTTTCCGGTTTCTTCTTCTTCAGCAGCTCTTCCTGATGCTTCTTGCCTGCACGGATCCGTTTCGCGCCTTCGCGGGCTTCCTCCAGAGCATCCTCGGCCCGATAGTTTTCGGGATCAATCTCCAGCGACTTCGAGAAAGCGCTCACTGCCTCGTCATACTGCGCCAACTTCGACAAAGCCAATCCCAGGTCGTAATAGATATCGGCGTCATCTTCCTTAAGACGTGTGGCTTGCCTGTATTCTCTGACAGCCTCGCTGTAGAGACGCAGGCCGGCATAAGTTTGGCCCAGGTTGTAATGCGCCTCGGCGTCTTTGCTGTTCCCATCCAAGTACTTCTTATATTTCTCTATGGCCTTCTTATACGCATCTTCGGCTTCCTGATCTTTAGCGAGGGCTTCAAACGTTAGACCTAAACGAAAGTAGCCCTCGGCCAGATTTGGGTCCAGTTTGATTGCCTCCTGAAATGCCTCTGCCGCTTTTTCATCTCGGTCCTCGCGGTAAAACTCTTTTCCCTGGTCGAGGTAAACGCGCGCCTGCGATACTTGATCCGGGTTTGCTGTGCCCGAAGCGTTAGCGTTGGGATTCGCATCGCCCGGCTTCTTCCTCGAACATGCCAGTTGACCGAACAGGAGCAAAGATATGACGATAACGAGGGCTGGCTTCATTCCGCTTTTACCAGGTTAAGATTCAGGGAGATGTTTTGGATGCCCACCTATCTACTTGAATTTGGTACGTGAGTCAAACCAGACCAGAGCTACGGTAATGATGCGGTTTCGTCAACTGGTTACCAACTACAGAACCCAGTTGGTCGCCCGGGATGCTGGAAGCTTGTCAAAACTAAGTAGTAAGAATTTGTAGCGCTCGATACATCTTCGCTCCCGCGCTACCGTGCTGGGTTCTGTAACTGGGTTGCGTGATAAAGTTGTGGAATTACGCCGCTATTCCCCCTATTTTTGAATCAAGTGCTACTTCTCTGAGAGTTTCGTCGCCCCACGGGTTATGGCGGACTCGCGAAATTGTAATGCCGGAAAAGGAGTCGAAATGTCGAGACACGAGCGTCGCCTTGGTTTATTCCTACCGATTGCCCTGGTAGCGATCTTTGTATTTGCTACTGCGGCCATTGCCCAGAAAAAGGTAAGAGTTGAGACTCGGACCTTCACACCGCCGAATCTGAGTCTGTCGGCAGATCCTCAGGTGATGACGGTTTGTGAAGGGGCAGGACCTGCGATAGTGCAATTAAATGCGCGGGCGACTTCTGACTATCCAATCCGTTATCGCTGGACCTCCAATGGCGGCCGCATAACCGGCGACGGCGCCACGGTTAGTTGGGACCTTTCCGGCGTTCAGCCCGGTTACTACAAAGCTTACGTCGACATCGATACCGGCAGCGGCGATGAAGCCTGTCAGGCATTCTCGTCCACCGCCGTATTGGTAAATCGATGTCCGCCACCGCCTCCAGTCTGTCCCAACGTCTCCATCATCTGCCCAGAACGCGGCGAAGTAGGACAGCCGCTCACCTTCTCTTCGAATGTTACCGGCGGTACGCCCGGTGTTGCGCCGATCTACAATTGGACAGTTTCCGCCGGCCGCATCATCGACGGGCAGGGAACGCCCAGCATCCGCGTCGACACCGTTGGACTTGCGGGTCAGACTGTTACAGCGACACTTTCCATGGGTGGCTACACACTGGATTGCAGCGCAACATGCTCAGTACAGTTTCCGGTGCCCGTTGAATGCCGAAAGTTTGATGAGTATCCAACGATCTCTTATAACGACGAGAAAGCTCGACTCGACAACTACGCAATTGAATTACAGAACGATCCGACTGCAACTGCTTTCGTGATTGTTTATCCGGGTCAACGTGGACGCGCTGGTGACGTACAAAAGCAGACGACTCGACTAGTCGACTACCTGGTCAACTCGCGGGGCATCAGCTCTCAGCGGATCGTTACTCTCGTTGGGCCATCCAAAGATGTCCTGCTCGTCGAGCTGTGGCTTTGTCCGCAAGGCGCCAAGCCGCCGAATCTCCTTCGTTAGAAACCGAGCAGCTTGAACTGACACGACCGGCGGGATGCCTCAAAGCTCCCGCCGGTCTTTTCCTGTTATACTCCTCCTCCCCCCAATAACCTGCGAAGGAATGACGTAGTTCAGAGTTCAACCCTTAAGTTGCGGCTTCGCCACGCAAGCTGAAGCTTGAACTCTGAACTTCCGCCAGCTTTGCTCAGCACAGAAGTCCCTGGAGAATCCCGAGATGGCAGAAGCCTGGTACGAAGTAGTAATTGTCGGTGGTGGTCCGGCCGGTCTGAGCGCGGCGTTGGTGCTCGGACGATGCAGAAGGCGCGTGCTCGTTTGCGATGCCGGCCAGCCACGCAATGCTGCCTCGCATGGTCTTCACGGGTTCTTAACTCGTGACGGAATCAAGCCGGCCGAGTTTATCGAGATCGCCCGCCAACAACTGGGGCATTACGACACCGTCGAGATCAGGCGAACCGAGGTCACTTCGGCGAGGTGTGTGTCCAATGGTTTTGAGCTGACGCTAACCAACGACAAAAACGTCTTCGCGCGAAAACTATTGGTCGCAACAGGTGTGGTGGACGAACTGCCGGCGGTTAATGGACTTCAGGACTTCTACGGCCGTAGCGTCTTCCATTGCCCTTACTGCGATGGTTGGGAAATGCGCGATCAGCCTCTGGCCATTTATGGAAACGGGGAAAATGGCTCGGGATTGGCACTCGAACTGAAACTATGGAGTCGCGACCTGGTTCTTTGCACCGACGGACCATCACAGTTAACGCCGGAACATACCGAGCGTCTGGCCAGGGACAACATTGAATTACGCGAGGAGAAAATCGATCGCCTCGAGGGAAAAGACGGTCTGCTCGAATACATTGTTTTCGCCAATGGAGAGCGGCTCGAAAGGCGAGCCATGTTTTTCAGCACCGGCCATCACCAGGGTTCGGATCTTGCAAAACAGCTCGGGTGTGCTTTTACGGAGGATGGATGCGTTGCGACTGGAGATTACGAAACCACGAGCGTGCCCGGCTTATATGCTGCGGGGGACGCGTCAAAGCTGGTTCAGTTTGTGATTGTTGCGGCTTCGGAAGGCGCACAAGCCGCAGTGGCGATTAACAAGGAATTAATAAAAGAAGATCTCACGTGATCAAGTTCCTCCCTGGAGTGCGCCGCCTTGTCGGCGCTTTGGCCAAACCGTGAGCAGCCTTAATCTTCCACGTTGCCTATCAGATCGACGCCAGGCCGTCGCGGGCCAAAGCGGCGCCCGGCCGCCGCACTGCTCTCCAAGGAGGCGCCTCTTCCGAGACGCCGCCGTCAAAGTCAGGACTCTCTTTCACGCACAACCTCAGACGCCTTCTTATCCGCACGCAGCCCCTGAAACGACGGATGCCGAACCGAACCGTCGGCAGTCCATTCGGTGAACTCAACTTCGCCTACCAGCTTTGGCTTGGCCCAATGCGCGTCTCGCAGTCCCGGGTCTTTTGGCTTTACCGCAAACGGCGTGGCCGGCTGCGCAATCTGATCCAGTTTTGCCTGCAATTCCAGACGTTGCTTGATGCTGAATCCAGTGCCGACGCGCCCCGCGTAGATAAGTTTTCCTTTGTCATACACACCGAGAATCAGCGAACCAAATCCCGGAAACCCCTTCTTCGAAGGCGTGTAGCCCGCGATCACAAACTCCTGCCGCCTATTGCATTTCACCTTGAGCCAGTTCTTATTTCGCGTGGACTCATAGGGTGAATCGGCAAGTTTGGAAATGATCCCTTCGATGCCGTATTCGCAGGCTTGATTGAAAAACTGTTCACCGTTTCCCACGACGTGATCGCTATACCGCAACTGTCCCTTTGATTTGTCCGCGGCCAGCAGGCTTTCAAGTACGGCCTTCCGTTCAACCAAAGGAGTTCTGGCGAGGCTGTACCCCTCGAGATAGATGACATCAAAAACCTGATAGACAAAGGTAACGGCGGCGCCACTCATTGATTGCTGCAGCCGCTGAAAACTACTGCGACCTTTCTGATCAACCACGACAACCTCTCCATCGAGGATCGCGGTTTTCAAAGGGAGCGCCTTTAGGACCTTAATCAGGTTCCCAAATTTCTCGGTCCAGTCTTTGCCGTTTCGGCTCCAGAGGCGCACTTCGCCAGCACGCAAATGAGCCAGCATCCTGTACCCGTCAAACTTAAGTTCGTGCAGCCACTGGTCGCCCTCCGGCGCTTCGCTCATCAGGGTTGCTAACTGAGGCTTAACAAAGGCCGGCATCGCAGTTTTGCGTGCGCCGGGAATCTTTTTAGGATCAATTCGCATTGCGTAGGATAGGCATTCCTGCCGGGTCTCGCTTCGACCTGGCCTGATTTGAATCAACCTGTCACCTTTTTTTGTTTAATCGTTTAGGAGGCGGACTTGTCCGCGCGTCGCCGGCACAAGTGCCCTATCTAAACGGCCGCCCCATATATGTGCTACCCCGACAAACCGGACAGTGATTTACATTGACTGCTTTTCTGAATCTTTTACGCGTTAGGTCATAGAGGGACATCACTGTAACCGGACAGACCGGAGTTTCTGTACAAATCCCCAATGAACTTGTTTCACCGGCATTTGACGGTTTACTATTTGCGCAAGTCTATAGTACTCAGGAGTTCCCCCGTGTAGCCCGAATAAGATACCCGCAGGAGGCATTTATGTTGAAGGCAAAAACGAGCTTGTTAATGATTCTGTCGTTGGTGCTGTTTGCAGCGACGGCGATGCCCGTGCAGGCGCAGGACGCAAGCGACAAGGACAAGAAAGAGAAAAAAGTCTACACCGGTCCGGCGGTGCTCTGGCTCGCACCCGAGGACATTGAAACCCGCAATCTGCTGGTAGGCGCGGGTGGCGAGGCAATGAAACCTGATCTCTCGCGCGTCACTTTCGTCGAGGTGAAGGAGGGTGGCTGGTCCACCAAATATCGCGTTACCGATGGCAAAGGCGAAGAATGGGTGGCGAAACTCAGTAAAGAGGCGCAACCCGAAACCGCTGCCAATCGCTTACTGTGGGCCATCGGCTACGAGACGGAGATCGCCCACCTGGTTCCCGAGTTGGTGATCCAGGGCAAAGGAACCTTTAAGAACGTCAAACTTGAAGCCCGGCCGAAGGATGTTAAGCGAGACGGATACTGGATGTGGGCCAATAATCCTTTTGTAGGCAAACCTGAATTTCAGGGTTTGAAAATCATGATGGTCCTGATTAACAACTGGGACATGAAAGACGATAACAATGCGATCCTGGTAACCAAGGGCGTGACAGATTCTGAGCGGCGTTTCATAGTCAGTGACCTGGGCGCCACTTTTGGGAAAACTGGTGGACTCATTTCGCGAAGCCGGAACAAACCTTCCGATTACGTTAAGGCCGAGTTTGTAAACGGCGTTAAGGGAAATGTTGTCGACTTCAACTACGGCGGCAAAATGGGAAAGGCATTTGAGGGCATTACCATTGATGACGCGAAGTGGCTTGCCTCATGGTTGAGCAAGCTGAGCGACGAACAGCTCAAGGATGCTTTTCGCGCAGGTAACTACACGCCAGAGGAAGTTAATCAACTCGCGGCTGCGGTGCGCTCACGCATCAACGCCCTCACGAACCTTTCGTCAACGCGGGCGTCTAACTGAAGCGTCCACAATCCAAACAAAAAGACCGGCTCGCGCCGGTCTTTTTGTTTGACAGGCATTCCTGCCTGTCATTCCTTTTGACAGCGAAAATGTTCAATTAAGTCTATAGAGGTATGCGTCTTCGATAACGGTCCCGTTAATCACATTATTAGTGAGCCTTACTCCATGGATCCCCGAGCCTGTTTGTATTACTGTTCGCAGAAGCGTCACCAAAGGAGCATCTGACTTAGACAGCGCTAAGTCGTCGAGAGACAGGTCAGCCAGTTCGTCCTTCATCTGGGTAAGCATTCGCTGGATCTGTCGATAGATTTCTTTTGGTCCTTTTTTCCCGGCCTTAACCTCAGCCACCACCAGCCTCCAGACCAACAAGTCTTAAGTCGTACAACCGCTTACGTCCTTCTAGCAAAAAAGGACACTATCGTGTCCTTCTTCACTTCTCTTCAAATTGAGGCGAGCCCTACTCCGTCACGTCTGGTTCACCGTCACTAGCCACTGCCGGAACCAGCGGCTCGCGCACGGGCGGCGCCGGAACGTCATGCCCGCCGACGATATCAGGAAACTCGTCCAGGTCACGCTCGCGAGCCTGATCCATTGATTCGTCGCGGTCGATGTCCACGTTGCGGTAATACTCCATGCCGGTGCCGGCTGGAATCAACCGTCCCATGATCACGTTCTCTTTCAAGCCGCGCAGGTAGTCGATGCGGCCTGAAATAGCCGCCTCAGTCAGCACGCGCGTGGTCTCCTGGAACGACGCCGCGGAAATAAACGACTCGGTCGAAAGCGACGCCTTCGTGATTCCCAACAGCAACGGTTCGGCTTGTGCAACCTCGCCGTCGTTCCCGACAACACGCTCGTTTTCGTCAGTAAAGCGGAAGCGATCCACCTGCTCCTCGAGCAGGAAGTCTGTATCGCCCACTTCCTTGATTTTCACCCAGCGAAGCATCTGTCGCACGATGACTTCGATGTGCTTGTCGTTGATGTTCACGCCCTGCAGACGATAGACCTCCTGGATCTCGTTGACGAGATACTCCTGGAGTCGCTGCATTCCCAGCACGCGCAGAATGTCGTGCGGATTCAACGGGCCGTCCATCAAAGCTTCGCCGGCGCGCACGCGATCGCCTTCCTGCACGTTGATGTGCGTACCGCGCGGGATGTCATACTCGCGCTCCTCGCCATCGTCGCCGGTAATGATCAGTTTGCGTTTACCCTTGGCGATTGGACCAAGTGTAACAATGCCATCGATTTCAGACATGACCGCCGTTTCCGCCGGGCGTCGTGCTTCAAACAGCTCAACGACGCGCGGTAGACCGCCGGTGATGTCCTTGGTCTTGGTAGTTTCACGCGGAATCTTCGCGATGATGTCGCCAGGCTCCACATTTTCGGTGTCGGCCACCATCAGATTCGCACGCACGGGCATCTGGTAGGTCTTCAGGACCTTGTTGCTGCCGCTGCGAATTTCCATACGAGGTTGTTTCTTCTCGTCAGGCGAGTCTTTAACAACCATGCGCGACTGGCCGGTAACCTCGTCCACTTCCTCGTCAAACGTCACGCCTTCTTTCAGATCCTGATACTTAACGTGGCCGGCAACCTCCGTCAGGATTGCGAAGGTAAACGGGTCCCAGGTGGCCAGCAATTGGTCCTGAGTAACGCGCTCGCCGTCTTCGACAAGAATGTGCGCACCGTAAACGATCTGATAACGCGCAGCTTCACGGCCGCGGTCGTCGATGATTGTTAACGAACCGTTGCGGTTCATGGCGATGCGTTCGCCCTTGCGACTCTTAACCGTCTGCAGGTCAAGGAATTTGATTGTGCCGTCCTGGCGAGCTTCGTGTTTCGAAGACTCTTCAAGACGCGCCGTACCGCCGATGTGGAACGTACGCATCGTAAGCTGCGTGCCGGGCTCGCCAATCGACTGCGCGGCAATCACACCCACGGCTTCGCCAATCTCAACCGGACGACCTGTTGCCAGGTTACGGCCGTAACACTTGATGCAGCAGCCGCGTCTCGATTCGCAGGTCAATACCGAACGAATACGAACGCGCTGTACACCGGAGCGTTGAATCTCGGCTGCAAGGTCCTCATCGATCTCGGAGTTGGCCTCGACGATTACTCGACCTTCAACCGGATCCATCACGTCTTCCAGTGCTATGCGACCGACGATACGGTCACGCAGCGATTCAATCTCTTCGCCGCCTTCAACGATGGCGCTAGCGGAGATGCCTCTCAGGGTTCCGCAATCCGGCTCGCTGATGATTACGTCCTGCGCCACGTCAACCAGACGGCGCGTCAGGTAACCCGAGTCGGCAGTCTTTAACGCCGTATCGGCCAGACCCTTGCGCGCGCCGTGTGTCGAGATGAAGTACTGCAGCACGTCGAGACCTTCGCGGAAGTTTGCCTTGATGGGCGTCTCGATGATTTCGCCCGAGGGCTTGGCCATCAGTCCGCGCATGCCTGCCAACTGGCGAATCTGCTGGGCGCTGCCACGAGCTCCCGAATCGCTCATAACCAGAATTGGATTCAACTCGCCGGACGACTTCTCGCGCTCGTCCATTGCTTTGAACATTTCCTTCGCGACTTTGTCAGTCACTTCCGACCAGACCGCGATTACTTTGTTGTAACGCTCACCGGAGGTGATCACGCCGTCGAGATACTGTTGCTCAACTGCGATGACATCCTTCTCAGCTTTATCCACCAAAGGCTTCTTCGCATCCGGCGTGACCAGATCGTCGATGCCGATTGAGATGCCGGCTTTCGTGGCATAAAGAAAACCAAGATTCTTCAAGTCGTCGAGCATCTTCACAGTCATCTCGTGTCCGAGACGGATGTGCGAATAGTTGACCAGCGACTGCAGACCCTTTTTCTTCAGCGTGCCGTTGAAGAACGGTAGACCCGGCGGAATCGAATCGTTGAAGATGACCCGACCAACCGTCGTATCTATAACGCGGCGCACATCTTCCTGAACGGCCGCACGCAGGATGTCCTGTGGATCGTGTTCCTGCGTTAGATCAATCAGGTCGCCCTGGATGCGAAGTTTGATGGGCGTTTGCGTCGTAACTTCCTTCGCATCGAGCGCCAACAGAACTTCTTCGAGCGATGCAAACACGCGGCCCTCGCCTTTAGCGCCGGGCTTGTCGCGCGTTAGGTAGTAAATTCCGAGCACGATATCCTGCGACGGAACGGCGATCGGCTGACCACTTGCGGGGCTGAGAATGTTGTTGCTCGAAAGCATTAACACCGCAGCTTCAATCTGTGCTTCAGGCGACAAAGGAATGTGCACTGCCATCTGGTCGCCATCGAAGTCAGCGTTAAATGCGGTACAGACCAGCGGGTGAATCTTGATCGCCTTGCCTTCAACCAGCACCGGCTCAAACGCCTGGATGCCCAAACGGTGGAGAGTTGGTGCGCGGTTTAGCAGCACCGGATGCTCGCGAATAACTTCCTCGAGAATGTCCCAGACCACAGGCTCCTGACGCTCAACCATCTCGCGCGCCTGCTTGATAGTGGCAGCGTGACCTTGCTTCTCCAGTTGGTTGTAAATGAACGGTTTGAAAAGCTCGAGTGCCATCTTCTTCGGCAAACCGCATTGATGCAGTTTCAACTCAGGACCAACCACGATCACTGAACGGCCCGAATAGTCGACGCGCTTGCCCAGCAGGTTCTGTCGGAAACGTCCCTGCTTGCCCTTGAGCGTTCCACTCAGAGACTTCAGCGGGCGATTGTTAACGCCACGCAGCACGCGGCCGCGGCGACCGTTATCAAACAACGCGTCAACCGCTTCCTGAAGCATGCGTTTTTCGTTGCGCACAATTACTTCCGGCGCACGCAGCTCCATCAGTTTCTTCAAACGGTTGTTGCGATTGATTACGCGACGATAAAGATCGTTAAGGTCGGAAGTAGCAAAACGTCCGCCATCGAGCGGCACCAGGGGGCGCAGCTCAGGTGGAATTACGGGAATCACGTCGAGAATCATCCACTCCGGACGATTGCCCGACTTCAGAAAGCTGGTCGCCACCTTCAGGCGTTTCGAGTATTTGAGCTTCTTCTGTTGCGACGTTTCTTCGCGCATGCGCTTGCGCAGCTCAGTCGCCAGCTCTTCAACCTTGACCATCGACAACAGTTCCTTGATCGCCTCGGCGCCCATCTTGGCGACAAATGCTGCCGGGTAATCGCGTACCAGTTCACGATAGCGCTCGTCGGAAAGCAGCTCGCGCTCCTTAATTCCTGGCACGTCGCCGGGATCGATAACGATGTAGGATTCAAAGTAGAGGACCTTTTCCAGCTCGCGCAGAGGAATGTCGAGCAGGTGACCGATGCGCGAAGGCAGTCCTTTGAAGAACCAAACGTGCGAGCATGGGCTAGCCAGATCGATATGGCCCAGACGCTCGCGACGCACTTTCGCCTGCGTGACTTCCACGCCGCACTTGTCGCAGATCACTCCGCGATGCTTCATGCGTTTGTACTTTCCGCACAGGCATTCCCAATCGGCTACCGGCCCGAAGATGCGGGCGCAGAACAGCCCATCACGCTCGGGCTTAAACGTTCGGTAGTTGATCGTTTCCGGCTTGGTGACCTCGCCATGTGACCACTGCCGGATTTTGTCCGGTGAAGCCAGCGAGATACGGATTGCCTCAAAGTCAGGAGCTAATTGCGTCTTCTCTTGTTGGAATCGAAACACGGGATTCTCCATTGCCAATTGCCGATTGCCAATTGCCGATTGGCATCTCGCATAGGTTGTTCACTGCCCTAACTCAAATTCCTAATCGATGTCCGAAGACCAATCGGCAATTGGAAATCGGCAATTGGAAAATTATTCGGCCGCGCTGGTGATCAGCGCTTCACCGACTCCGTCTCCATCGCCTGTGCCGTTGCCTGCGACCTTCTTGTTGATGAGCTCAACATCAAGGCACAGGGATTGGAGCTCGCGCACCAATACATTGAACGACTCAGGCAGACCCGGATCGAAGTCAGCCTCACCTTTCACGATTGCCTCGTAGATCTTGGATCGCCCGGCCACGTCATCCGACTTGGCCGTCAGCAACTCCTGAAGAATATGCGCCGCGCCGTACGCTTCCAGCGCCCACACTTCCATTTCTCCGAATCGCTGTCCACCGAATTGCGCCTTGCCGCCCAGGGGCTGCTGCGTAATCAGGCTGTATGGCCCAATCGACCGAGCGTGAATCTTGTCGTCGACGAGGTGGGAAAGTTTGAGCATGTAGATGTAACCAACGGTCACCTTCTGCTCAAACGGATCACCCGACAACCCATCATAAAGAATCGCTTTACCCGACTCGTTTACAATTTCAGGTAAACCGAGCTCAGACGCGCGATTGTTGGCCAGCTCCAGCTTCTGCTTGATCTCTTTTTCGGTAGCACCGTCGAAGACCGGCGTTGCGAAATGAACACCTAACACACGTGCGGCCCAACCAAGGTGGGTTTCCAGAATCTGTCCCACGTTCATACGTGAAGGCACACCCAGCGGGTTGAGCACGATTTCCACAGGTGTTCCGTCCGGGAGGTAAGGCATGTCCTCTTCGGGGAGGATGCGTGCAATCACGCCCTTGTTACCGTGGCGTCCGGCCATCTTGTCGCCGACTGAAAGCTTGCGCTTCATGGCGATGAAGACCTTGACCATCTTGATTACGCCGGGCGCCAGTTCATCACCCTGACGAAGCTTGGCGATCTTCTCCTCGTAGATGTCGGAAAGGATTTTGATCTGGCGTTCGGTGCGTTCTTCGTATTCCTTGATTTCCGCGCCGACGTCGACACGCGACGAGGCCATCTGGACTTTCCTGAGCGCCTTCGGGTCCACTTCAGCAAGCATCTCGCGTGTAATTGCAATGCCCTTCGGAATCACGACTTCGCGGTTTACCGTCAGGTCAGCTGATAGCTTCCGCCCTTCGAGCAATTCACGAATACGTTGATCGCGCTGCTCACGCAGAATACGCATTTCGTCTTCGAGGTCGCGTCTCAGACGGTCTTCTTCTTCCTGCTCAATCGCCAGCGAGCGCGCATCCTTTTCCTGACCCTTGCGGGTGAAGACTTGAACGTCGACAACTGTGCCGTCGATTCCCGGAGGCGAAACCAGTGATGCGTCTTTCACGTCGCCCGCTTTTTCACCGAAGATCGCGCGCAGCAGTTTCTCTTCAGCCGTGAGTTGCGTTTCTCCCTTGGGCGTAACTTTGCCCACCAGAATCGAGCCGGGCTTCACCTGGGCGCCGATACGTATGATGCCGCTGTCGTCCAGATCGCGAAGCATGTTTTCGCCGACGTTGGGAATATCGCGCGTAATTTCTTCCGGTCCCAACTTGGTATCACGGGCCTCGATCTCGAGCTCTTCAATGTGAATTGAGGTGTAGTAATCCTCTTTCACTAAACGCTCGGAGACGAGTATCGCGTCTTCGAAGTTGTACCCGCGCCATGGCATGAAGGCGACGAGAACGTTTCGGCCGAGGGCGAGTTCGCCGCGGTCAGTACATGGACCATCGGCAATCACCTGACCCTTTTCAACGCGCTCGCCCACATGCACGATGGGCCGTTGGTTGATGCAGGTGTTCTGATTTGAACGCTTGAACTTGATCAGCGTGTAGATGTCGGCCGTCACTTCGCGAGAAATGGTGCCGTCAACATTGTGATCCGCCTTAATGATCAAACGCTCGGAGTCAACGTAGTCGACCACACCGTCACGCTTAGCCACGACCACGGCGCCCGAATCGCGCGCTGTAGTCTTTTCCATTCCGGTTCCGATGTACGGCGCTTCGGCGCGTAGCAACGGCACTGATTGGCGTTGCATGTTTGAACCCATCAAAGCGCGGTTCGCGTCGTCGTTTTCGAGGAACGGAATCAGCGATGCGGCTACCGAAACGAGTTGCTTCGGCGACACGTCGACGTACTCGATATCTTTCCGCAGGGCCAGAATGAACTCGCCGGCTTTACGCGCTGCGTTGCGCTCGTTAACGATGTAGCCCGTTTCATCCAACCCGATGTTGGCCTGACCGACGACGTGTTTGTCTTCTTCCCAGGCCGTTAAGTAAAACGGCCACGGCTCATACTCAGCTTTCCGACCGTCGGCGCTCACCTTCTTATTGGCCTTCTCCAGGTCTTCGAGCGGCATATGTTCACCATGCTTCAGCTTGGTGTCGCCGCCATTCAAAACGCGCACGTATTCAACAACTCGACCGTCCGTAACTTTGCGATATGGAGCCTCGATGAAACCAAACTCATTGATGCGCGCAAAGCACGACAGACTGGAGATCAAACCGATGTTTGGACCTTCAGGCGTCTCGATAGGACAGATGCGGCCATAGTGAGTTGGGTGAACGTCGCGGACTTCGAATCCGGCACGTTCGCGCGACAGACCACCCGGTCCCAGCGCCGATAAGCGGCGTTTGTGCGTGATCTCCGATAACGGGTTGGTCTGGTCCATGAACTGAGAAAGCTGACTTGAACCAAAGAACTCGCGCACGGCCGCGGTCACAGGTTTGGCATTGATCAAGTCCCGGGGCATGGTCGTCTGCATTTCCTGGTGAATCGACATCTTCTCTTTGATCGCGCGTTCCATGCGCTCAAGACCGATGCGGAACTGGTTTTCCAGAAGTTCGCCCACGGCGCGCACGCGTCGATTACCGAGGTGATCGATATCGTCCGCCTGATACTCCGACGGATTCTTGCGCATCTTCAGGACATAAGAGACGACTTCGTAAAAGTCCTTCGCCGAAAGCAACGGATCGTTGATCCGATCACGCTCGGGCTTGCCCATTTTGATGTTGAATTTGAGGCGGCCTACGCGCGAGAAATCAAACTTGCGCGGGTCGAAAAACATCGCCTCTAAAAGCTTGTAGGCGGTCTGGACTGTCGGCGGATCGCCAGGGCGCATCTTCCGGTAAATCTCCAGAAGCGCGTCGACCGGCTTGGTGATGACGTCTTTCTTCAGCGTTTGGGCGAGGATTGGTCCAATGTCGTCGCGCTCAGGGAAGAACACTGTGAAGCTGTCGATACCGCCCTCGACTATCTCCTGAAGCTTGGCGGGATTAATCTCATTATTCGCTTCGAGAATTACTTCGCCACTCTCTTTATTGACGATGTCGGAAACCGCATACGCGCCGTCAAACTGAGCGGTGTCAATCTCCACTTCTCCGATGTTTGCTTTGCGCAAACCCTCGAGAGCGGAGTGGGTAACCTTTTTGCCGGAGCGGACGATAGGTTCGGGGCCACGTCCTTTAATATCAAAGTCTACCTTCATCCCGACGAGGTTCGTCGAACCCTGTTCGGGGACCTGGGCCATCAGTCGCCCATCTTCCACACGGATTTCATCAGTGACGTAGAGTGCGCGGAGAATGTCCTCGTCACCAAACGACGCATTCTTCACTCGTTCCTCGAGCACCGAATCACTTTTGACAAGCTTTCCGTCTACGTCTTTGCCGAACCACAGCCCAAGCGCGCGCAGGAAAATCGTCGAGAGAAACTTACGCTTTCCCACCCGGACGTAGAGCAGGTTCTTCTGATCGTATTCAAATTCAACCCAGGAACCGCGATAAGGAATAATCTTGGCAATGTAGATGGCGCCGCGCTTGAAGAAGACGCCGGGCGAACGATGCAGCTGGGAAACGATAACGCGCTCTGTGCCGTTGATGATGAAGGTGCCGTTGTCAGTCATCAAGGGAATTTCACCAAAGAAGACCTCTTCCTCTTTGATGTCACGGATAGACAGTGCTTCCGTTTCAGGATCCTTGTCGTAGACGGTGAGGCGAATCTTCACCTTTAGAGGCACGCTATAGCTCATGCCGCGTTCCTGGCATTCCTGCTGATCGTGCTTATGCTTCAGGCCCACTGGCTCGCCGCAGTTTTCGCAGAGTTGGGGACGGACGGAATTGAAGGTGCCGCACTTGTGACAGAGCGTTTCGCCGGCGGCTAATGGGTTTACCTTAATTGTCGAACCGCAATGCTTGCAGTTTGCTCTCAGGTAGTTCAATCCTTCGAGACGACCGCACTTACACTGCCAGTTGCCGATCTGATACTCGACGAAATCGAGCGTCGCGGTGCCGCGAAAGTCGGAGATGGGAAACACCGACTCAAACACGGCCTGCAGGCCTGTGTTCTCGCGCTCCTCCGGCAGAAAGTCCATCTGCAGAAAACGATTGTACGACTCGCGTTGAATCTCAATCAGATTAGGAATGCGCACGGCAGTGGAGATTTTCGAAAAATCCACACGCTCCGGCGCCTGGCTCATTCGTTTTCCCAATCCTGTATTTACTTGTTGCAGCAGGTTTGCAGACATGAGAGGTCCTCGTTCGATTGCTGAATGCGGATTTCAGATTGCAGATTTCGTGGTACCGTTAAGTGGTCCATTCCGAAGTCTGAAATCCGCATACCAAAAATGCGTAGACGCGGTCAGAGCGCAGAACGCCCCGACCGCTTATTCACCAAAAGCGGCAGTTTCGTCGTCAAATTTGTTCAGAGTAATGCCAGCGCCTCAATACTCTCTTAACTTACCGACCAAAACCACGAGTGTCAAGCCAACGAAAAGGTGACGGGTGTCAGGTGCCGGGTGCCGGTTAACTATGACCGACACCTGACACCCGGGATCCGATACCCTCATTTCACTTCGACAGTTGCGCCTGCGTCAGTCAGCTTTTGCTTGATCGTTTCAGCTTCTTCCTTGGACACGCCTTCCTTGACGGCCTTGGGTGCTGCTTCGACAAGATCCTTGGCTTCCTTCAGACCGAGCGCAGTGACTTCGCGGACAACTTTGATCACGTTGATCTTGTTGCCGCCAACGGCCTGGAGGACCACGTCAAACTCGGTCTTCTCTTCGGCCGGCGCCGCGGCCTCGCCGCCTCCGCCGCCTGCTGCAGGAGCTGCCACAGCAGCAGCCGCAGCCGAAACGCCAAAGGTCTCTTCGATCATTTTTACCAGCTCGGAAGTCTCCAAAAGGCTTTTTTCCTTCAGAGCATCAACTATTTCCTGATTTGAAAGTGCCATGATTACCTCATCCTCCTCAAAGGGTTCCTTGTTGCTGTTGTTTATGAGATTCGCAGCAGGAGAACCCACGGGACCCTTTTCAAGTTACTGCATCGCAACCAGAAAAATGTCCGAAGCGCTAGGTGCGATCTGACTCATCGCCACGCTCGTTTTCCGCGTCCGGCCCTGTGCTTACTTTTTCAATTCTGAGATCTCAAATTTGAGATCTCAGCTTTCGAACTCAATTATACTAGGCGGCTTCCCCGCCCTTTTGATCACTAACCTGCTTAACCACGATGGCAAGATTGCGCGGCACTGCTGAGATTACAGTCGCCAGCCGCTGGGCCTGCGCGTTGAGCAGGAACAAAACCTTGCCTAACAATTCTTCTTTCGAAGGCAGGCTGGCAATCGCTTCCACGTCGCGGAGTTCCACCACTTTGCCTTCGACGATACCGACCTTGAACTTGAAAATATCGGGATTCGCTTTCGAAAACTTCGCGATGGCCTTTGATAGGTTCACTGGATCCTGACCGCTCA
>Ga0190270_10000498_pt1 | contig 17155 bp, 11 predicted proteins | sample Popmic320T_FD_133748 | JGI IMG/M metagenome (GOLD analysis project Ga0190270, IMG submission 133748) | Populus adjacent soil microbial communities from riparian zone of Weber River, Utah, USA - 320 T | ecosystem: Environmental > Terrestrial > Soil > Riparian zone | place: USA: Utah | collected...
GGAGCACAAACCATCTCGAAATGTTGGAAAATGCTCAGGAAATTGCGCGTGCCGGGATGATCGAACTCTAACCGAGATGTAAAAAACCTTTATTCATCGGTTCGATCCCGGTCGCTGCAGGCTAGACGTAGCTTGCTTTGACGGCTGAAGCGTCGGTAAGTACTGCTTAGCAAAGCGTGGCAGAATGAGTTAAGTACCCGCGCAACAGACTTAAATCCGTTGACCCCTAACGAAGCGTCGGTTCCCTTGTAGGGCAAATCGGTACGACAATCGCTCTAAGAGCGAACTTGTGATTTAGTTAGGTAGGAAAGGCTCATGCCCCAAAATCCGTTGAGAGCAATGGGTGTGGGTACGAATCCCACCCTCGGCACCAGTCATTTCAATTATGTCGTGCTGTTTCCGGGGTAATAATAAAACAGCACTACTCCTTGTCATGTCTGTGTCGCGGAAGTAGACTAGCACCGCACTATTTTCCTCCCAGGCCGACCTAGAGAAGATCGCAGTTCTCATTTGTTGTTTCAACAACTCCCGATATGCAGAGCTCTCTATCTTGGTAACTTCAGCAGGCGGCCTGACACCTGCAACTGCCTGCAAGCTCCTTCACTGCGTGTGCGGCAATGGAAATTTGGCACTGCTCCCTCGGTCAGAAACCTGATGCTGGCATCGTTGATGCTTTAAGGCGGACGCTGCTTCCCCACCGTTTCTACGAATCACCGCCGTCACAAGGCGCTGGGATAATTTTCTTTGACGAAATCACCACTCAACTTCCCGATCTGCTGCGCGAAGCCAGCCGTCGAGGAACGGAGAGAATTCTGGCCATCAGTCTCTCTCCCGCGGGCAATAAGCCGCCGGGCGTCTGGAGTTTGCTCAGCGCCGGTGCCTCGGATGTCCTCGCCTGGGATCATTCTTATGATCCGGCGCACGAGGTTGCCGCCAGGTTCGATCGCTGGGAAAAAGTAGATGAAATTGTCCGATCGCCTTTGGTGAAGGGTAGTCTTGCCGGCCAAAGCGCCGCCTGGATTCGCTCCCTAAGGCAGATAGTCGAGGTTGCGGGTTTCACCGACTCGTCCGTACTGATCACCGGAGAAAGCGGAACGGGTAAAGAATTGTTTGCCCAATTAGTTCACACGCTCGATGCGCGGGCGCACAAAGGTAGTCTGGTCGTCTGCGACTGCACGACAATCGTGCCGGAACTTTCGGGCAGCGAATTCTTTGGTCACGAACGCGGCTCGTTCACGGGCGCTGTTGCAGCCCGCAAGGGAGCTTTTGCTCTGGCCGATGGTGGTACACTTTTTCTCGATGAGGTAGGAGAACTGCCGCTCAATTTGCAGGCTGAGTTGCTGCGCGTGATTCAGGAACGTACTTATAAGCGGATTGGCGGTAATTCGTGGCAGAAAACGAATTTTCGTCTCGTCTGCGCCACGAACCGCAACTTGATGGAGGAACAATCGCGAGACCGATTTCGTCGCGACTTCTACTACCGGATTGCGAGTTGGACTTGTCACTTGCCACCGCTGAGCGAACGCCCCGAAGACATCGTCGTGCTCGCCAAACACTTCATCGAACGGCTCCGGCCGGACGATCCGCCCGAACTGGACGAAGCTGTTCGCCAGTATTTCCTCGCACGCGAATATCCGGGAAACGTGCGCGACCTGAAACAACTCATCACGCGAATCGTCCAACATCATGTGGGTCCGGGGCCTATCACCGTGGGAGACATTCCCGAAGACGAAAGACCCAGCGGCGATGACAGATTTGATGGTTGGTGTCAGGAAAACCTGGACATTGCGATCCGTGCGGCCATCGCCTCCGGAGTAAGTCTCAAGGAAATTGAGCGCACCGCTGGAGAACTTGCCGAAAGAATTGTGATCGAAGAAGAGCAGGGCAATCTACAGCGCGCGGCCGCAAGGCTCGGAGTAACCGATCGGGCGCTCCAAATGCGGCGTGCCGCCCGGCGACCAAATGGTCAAGCTGGAGCCACAGTCAGTCTGAATTGAGCCTCGCGATCTTCAGCTACGAAGGTCCTGCCACGGATCGCCGCGCTCACCCTGCTCTATAAATACCCCAGGGTTCCAACCGGTGAATGATCCAGTCACGCGCGGGTGTTGGCCGACCCTGACACGCGAAATCAGTTGGAGGAAATTCTGCCCCAATATCAGGCGTTCGTCGGCGGGTGACAAATTCAGGGCCTTCACTTTTGCGAGCTCGACTGCTGGGTGCAGCCACGGGCCGTCGGTGCCGAAGAGAATCTTTTTCGGCCCCGCTCTCTGGACTGCTTGTTCAAGTAGATCAAAACGGCGCACACCCGAGGTGTCGGCGTAAATGTTTGGGTGACGAACCAGGTGGTCAATCAAAGCAAACTGGGCGCGCCAGTCGTCCGAAAAACTTCCCTGGTGTGGAATGATGAACCGAACATCCGGATATTCTTCGGCTAGTAATTCAACCACAGAGATCTCACCGACAACGTCGTAGATTATTGGGAGCGAGAATGCCCGAGCGCTCTCGCAAACTTCGCGTGTAATCGGCGCATCATGGCGATGTACCTTGATTCCGACGAAACCATAAACCCTGACTGCCTCTTCAATCATCGTCCTTACGCGTCCCCGGTCACGTTGCGCATTAACGAAAGCAAAACCATAAAAGCGATCCGGCCGGCTGTGGACTATGCGGGCGACCTCGCGATTAGCGATCGCATAGTCGGAATGAAAAGCCGCAAACAACACCGTGCGATCAATTCCCGCTCGGGCGGCTCGCCGCAGATATTTTTCCAGCGGCGCGTTGGTATCCCATGGACCAGTAAGTCCATCGCCCTTTCCAGCATGGCAGTGGCAATCAATAATCATCAGTCCCTACTTCAAACTGAATTCGTTCACGATTTTCCGATGCCTGCGGTCATCAGGCGTTTCTCCTGGTTATGCATGAGGTTGGCGTTGACCACACCAGCTTGTTTAGCGGCGACTTCATGTAAGAACCAGATGGCGGTAGCGATACCCTTATGGAAGTTTGGCAAATGAAATTTCTCGTTTGGCGCGTGAATGTGATCATCCGGCAGGCCAAAGCCTACCAGCGCCGTTGGCACTCCGAGCGTGCGATGAAAGGCTGCCACGGCTGGATTGGTACCACCAGATCGCACGAAAACCGGTGGGACACCAAAACCTTTATTGGCGGCAACGGCGGCGGCTCTGATCAATGGATGACCACGATCAACAATCACTGGATCCGCAGCAAGCTGCATCTTTAGTGTCGAACGCAACGTGAAGGGCGTAAGCCGCGCAATGTGGCGGCGCACGAGTTGACCGATCTCCAAAGGATTCTGATCTGGCACCAGACGAAAGTTAAGCTTCGCCCCAGCCCGAGCCGGAATAATCGACTTAGGGCCGGGTCCCTGATAGCCGCCGGCAAGGCCACTGACGGTTAGTGATGGGCGAATCGTTGTTCGTTCGTAAAGAGTGTAGGCGGGTTCGCCCCAGGCTCGTGACGTTCGGGCATTGCTTAGGATTTGATCATTGTCTGGGCCACTGCTTTTCATATAGGCGCGTTCCTCCGAGCTAACATCGCGCACGCGATCATAAAAGCCCGGTATCGTGATCCGTCCGCCACTTGTTTGTAATCCAGCAATGATGTCGCAGAGTCCCTTTAGCGGGTTATGAACGGCGCCGCCGAAAAGACCGTCGTGCAGATCCACTTCTGCACCGTTAACTTCCAACTCCAAGCTGAGGGAACCGCGCATGGAAGACGTGATCGCCGGACGATTCCGGTCGAGCATTGCTGTGTCAGAGACAACCACGACATCCGCAGCCAGTGCTTTCTTGTTCGCGGCGAGGAACGGCTGAAAGTTTGGACTTCCGACCTCTTCTTCTCCTTCAAAGAGACACTTCACGTTGACCGGCAGCCGGCCAGTGGCGCGCAGGCAGGACTCGAGGGCCTTAATGTGAGCGAACATTTGACCTTTGTCATCCGAGGCGCCGCGGCCGTAAAGATCATTGCCGTGTACCACTGGCTCAAACGGCGGCGACCGCCACTTGTCGAAAGGCTCTGCTGGCTGGACATCGTAGTGACCATAAATGAGAACAGTCGGGCGATCCGGCGTATGAAGCCAATCAGCGTAGACCAACGGATGACCACGCGTGGATGTTATTTGGACGTGCTCCAGTTCAATCTTCCGCAAATGGCTAGCCAGCCACGCCGCGCACTTCTTCATATCGTGATCGTGTTGAGGTTGGGCGCTGATGCTGGAAAAGCGAATGAACTCCTTCAGTTCGGGTACGAAGCGCGCGCGCATGGTTTGTGCAAACGCAATGGCAGAAAGAATAGGATCCACGGATCCAACAGCTACCTTTGCCTCAAATGTCGACTCAACAGAATATTGATACATGGAACACCGTGGCTCACTCTTACGGGGTCGTCCGAGATTAAGCGAAAGTGCGGGCGTCACCTACACCGCTGATAAGAGTCAATGATCATTAGAAATGCGCGGTTCATTCCGGCAGAGGAATCTCCATGTGAATGTGATCCAGGTGAACTGCACGGAGTCCCGGATTGGGGTGATCTGGATGAACGATGCATTGACTTGGCTTACCAATGATTGTCGGCGGTGGTCCTTGCGGATGTTTCCCGATACACCTGACACATTCCTGCGGATCGATCTTGGGTTTACATTTCGGGTCAAGGGTTCCTTTATCAGTACAGTGAAAAGTCGCGAAGCTATAGATGTCGCGAAAGATTTGGAAGGCCAAAATACTGTCCCGGTCTGTGCGGTTCGCACATATATTCTGGTCCGGGTCAAGGCGGTATCTCGTGTCCCTGAAATCGATACCCCCGATTTTCGACGGCCAACCCTTCCTGCAGGTTCCCGCTGGAAACTCGACATCCTTATTTCCCCAATCCCTTAGAACATTCAGTTTGAATGGACCGCGGAGTGATTCTGCAAACCTCGTGACGTCAGGAGTGAGATTTCCGCTAACGCCTCCAAAGTCCAACGCCAAGCGACCTACATGCGTGCCACTGCTTCCAACGCCGATATGATGAATTTCAGTAACGCCCCAGGTAAGCCGAAGGAATCGAGCTAGATCGAAAAGCAGAACTACCAGTCTTAGATCAAGTTCCGGCATCGGAGTCTGCCTTGCAACAACGCGACCAGTTCGCTGGTCACGGCTTAAGCTAAGGAAGGTTACTCGATCAATGATTGGGGGCTGAATTTTGACCAGCTGTTTTGGACCAGGCTGTAAGACTTTGCATGTTTGATCGAATTTTGGTGGAGGCTGAATCGTTAACAAGTTCGCCTCCACGAGTCGCACCGCGATGTCTCGAGCCTGCACTTTGGTTAGGTCCCGAGCCGGAACTCCCAGAAGCACGCTGAGCGAGGCGTCCGTACCGGTCTCGATACACGAAGCCGGAGTCGCAGCCTGACAGAGGAGCGCCGGCACCACATTGTTAAGCGTTCTTGTGGAGTCTAACTTGGGCGCGTCAACTTCAGTAAGAACTCCGCCGTTTAAGGCAGGTGCAATGAAGCACCTTGTGCGTTGGTCTGGATTCTGAGCAGCCCGCCAAAGTTTGTAGCTAGCCCCAGCTTTCAGTAGTGCCGCATCGAGTCTTGCGGGAGACGCAGCAAACCGTTTCTCACCTTGCAGCAGACCACAGTCAGGATCCAGTTCGCGACGAAAGGCAATCAGCGGCGGACCGGTCAATAGATTGCCGGGATCCAACATAAGAACTGCATCCTCAGACTTTGGAATCACCGTCCACCAGGACAGCCCCAGCCGCAGCGCTCGCTGGGCGGGTAATTTCCAATTGACACAAGAAATTCCTGCTAGCCGTCCGGTTTTAATTTCATCAAGCATGCCGACTGCATCGGCGTTGGTTGCAGGATTCTTGGACAGGCGCACCAGAGAATGCTGAGCCGGAACGCTGATTCGATTGTCAATAACGTCCTTTGTCGTATAAGCAAGAATTCGACGACCAGGGAGAGGTCGGGCGCCACGACTGGCTATGGCGCTCATTTCGTAATCTGGCTGCGCCTCGTTGTCGGGCAGCACCAAGATCATACCGCCCGCACGAAACCACTGACCCGCTCGGCCGAGAGACTGTCTTAGTGAGTTAGGCGGCGGAGTCTCGAAAAATAAGGAGTCTTGGTCAGAACGTGTGTAAGGCACCGTGCTCGCTGGCATTTCCTCTTCCCCGGCCCACCCCAGTTCAGAACGAGTAACTTGACAGCTTGATTTGCCAAGGAGAAATGGCGCTCCTTGAATCCGGTCTTTCAAATGGGTGCGTGGCACCTCGTCATGCGCCGCGGACGCTCGCTCAGCGAATATGTTCGTCGCGCAACTGACCTGGCCGGGCTTCGGAACACTCCTTCCCATAAGTGCCGCACACAACCGCTGACCGGACATACCTGGGAGGTAATAGATGTAGAGCTTGTTCTGTGAACGCGACCCTGCCCACTTTTTCCATCCGCTGGCATCGCCCATGTTGGCCGGTTCAAACGCCCAACACTCCTGGATCTTATTCGCGGAGGTGTCGCTGCCCAGAGCGATCGCTCGCATCACCCCGCCGCTGCCCGAATGGCACGCGAGGATAATGTTTCTGATCGAGGGAGACGTTTGTTGGCCGGCGTAGGGACCATGCTGTTTTAGCGCGAGCAGCACCTGGTCCAGAAAGTTATCGAAGCCGCCAGGACATGTTAGGCTCCCGGGCTGATTTTGTGGGCCAAGTGTCGGAGCCACGAGAATCACGTTCTTTTGACTCCCGTTTACTTCCTCCCGCAGCAAAAACTCCCGCAGCTTCCAATACTCAGATACCGAGAACTCTGGCTTATGAACTCTGACTTTAAATCCATGCAGGAAGACGATGAGGTCTACTTGCGGCAGCGGACAAAAACCATCGGGAAGAAAAATCCCGGTCATCGACTTCGCATTGCCGAGTCGTATTTGCAGCGGAATGTCCACATATACGGTGAGCGCCGGTGGGGTCGTTTCTGAGGTACGGGCCTGGACCATGCCCGGAGGCGGGTTGGCCCCTGCCGCGACAAGCGCTCGTTCGGTGTCGACGCAAACAACGTCCCCGCTTGATCTCAAGCGCGCCCGACGTCGAAAGGTCCAAAGGGCATTGCGCGTTCGCGTTCCGAAATCCCCATCCTCGACCAGGCGCAAGTTAAGTGACTTGTTCAGGGACTGCTGCAACCACAAAACGTATCGATCAAGGTTTTTTCCAGAGACTTCTTGTTGCCAATTTTCAGCGAAATCGTTAGTCCACGACTCCTCCTCGTTATCGAATTCCGAATAGAACTTGAACGGATCTTGGCGTGAGCGACACCCATAAGTCATGGGCTTTCTCCTCTCGCAATTGGGATGCTCGCTAGCTAGTTCACCGGCGGTGGCAGTTAAGATTCAGCGACCAACTCGGCTCACGCGACCAGGCACCGGTGCTCGAATCCAACACATTGCACAGAATGGTTTGCTTAGACGCCGCGCATTTTCCTGAATCATTGGCGTTTTAATTAAGACAGGAATAGATACTGTTCGGATCGTTTCGTCTTGCCTCAACAAAACTGTTTATACGGAACAAGCTGGGATGGTAATTGTTTCTCTGTAAGGGAGACGTATTACCAAACAACTGGGCCATGCTTTGCGCCGTATAGTCAAACTCTCTTTGAAGCTTTTCTATTAATTGGAGTAAGAGAGCAAGCACATCATCGCTAGAATCAACCAGATGAATATTGAAAAGAATCGGCTTAAGGTGATGAGTAAAAGGAGATAGCAGCTGATATTTACTCAGAGACGTGTACTGGGACTGGATATCCTTGTGCGTGATCAAAAACATCATCACTGGCTGGACGCACATGCTTCCTGGATTTCGCATCAGTTGACCGATACTACATCTTTCCCCTAACAGCACGACCTTGTCGTCGGCCCCGCTTACGATCAGGTTGAGAATACAGATCAAAGTCTCGGCCGGAGCTGGGTCCAATTTCCCGTCAAACACGTTCTGTAGCATCAGCGAAATAAAGCGATCAGCGGCTTCCCGAAACTGCGGCTCCAGAGCGGCAGGCAGCGGGACGCCACGCGCCACCAAACCCAACACGAAAGTTTGGGCGTCCGGTTCCAGTGGCCCTGGACCACTTGGAACGTTCGATGCCATTTTCTTTTGCAGCTCTCTCAGCAATACCGTGCAGGTGATCGGTGCAAGCGCGCCACGGAAGAGACGACTCAAGGGGTCTGCGTGATTTTGCAATTGGTTGTAAAGTGCTTTCGCAAACTGGGCCGGGACAAGTTTGAAGAGCCTTATCAGCTCTTGCCTGCGCACAATGAGCAGGGGGTCGTCAGGGGAGTGGAATCGGAGCATAAGTTGGCTGCGAATCTTCCCTAGCGTGTCCTCATACACGGCTTGAGCATTCGTTTGTGCTTGACGCAGTGGCGGAACCTCATGGTCCAGGGACCTCTGTCCACTAAGTAACCCCAAGTCTCCTTTCCGGGGAAGTTCGCTAGTTGTAACCATTCTTCTCATGCCCTGGTTTCCTCGTTCACGCCGTGAAGTTGTCGCGAGTAACAACGGCACGTCTTCACCCTTGGCAATTGCGAAACCCAAACGCAGATCTAGGCTGGTCGTTCGCGACACTGCCTCACATCTGACTGATCGGCGGCATGGCCGGCGAGCCGCATCGCCAGGGCCTCGTAGCAATGGGCGTTATTTCTGCGTCGCTCATTCGGATTGTGACGGATAAACTCGATGTAAAGTTGGTGGAGCATCTCATGAAGGATGACCCCTGCTCGGAAAAATCGAGTGGACAGTCCGGGTTGGGGCGAAGCGCCCCAGAATATTGGACACAAGCGGACTTCTATAGGACTGATCGTGCGCGCCCGGACACCCGGGCCGGCTCCGGGACAACCACACCGGTATTGCGTCCAGCGGCCGCCGCCGAGTTCACGCGTACTTGTGAGTAGTCTCTTGGCGACAATGAGCCGTGACTCCTGATTGTTTGCCCACGGCACCGGCCGCGAAGGATCGTGGCCCAGGAAGAAACGAAACAGGCGTCTGGTTTCGGCGTCTGTCTGGGCAGCCGTCAGTTTGCGTGCCGCATTGTTGGCAATCTCAATCGCATCGAGAATTGCGCGGCGCAAAGTTGCGTTGCATTGAGCGGCCACAACTGGCGCGCAGCCTGCAGGACATTCCAGACGGAATGTTGCTCGAACCTGCGGAACCGGTGGCTGACCACCTTGCTCCATTTCTCCAAATCCATGTTCAAATTCCGATTGCAAACCCGAGACTCCCCGGTGGACCTCAACAGATTCATTTTGTGAGCGACATCCACATGTCATGGTCTTGTCTCCTCGGGTAAACTTCGCTTGTCGCTACTAATTCAATTTGACAGATGGTTTCCAGTTCACTTCCGGACTGCGCTCTTGATTTTGCCGATGGTTCCCTGCGGCGACGTACTAAGCTGAGAAACGCCCGTGAACTTCTCGATGGTGTCGCACTTGCTCCCCTCTTCTTCCGACTCGAACTCAAACTAGGGGCGGGCCGGAGCGCATCCCCCGGGATCGGTGTAATCCGGACGCGAGTTTGCTCTCCCTTTCGGAATCGTCCTCGAGTAGAGACACCAACTATTATCTCGTCCCGCACATCCGCGATTGTAGTGACCGTATACCCTTGGGTTAGAAAGCGTGCCTGACAGATGCTCCAACAAAGACTGCGCGAAATTGTCATCATCCCCTGCAACGTCGCAGCCTTCGGCCTGCCTGCAACCATGCAGAACAAAAATCACATTGTTCGAAAGGATGTCGGTAGGAATATCGGCAATGTGTCGTCCACCCTCAGTGCGTGATATTGCATCGATCGTAAAGGAATTCTGGTAGAGGCCGGCACGATTTCGCGTGTTCCCGGAGATACCGTGATTCCCGCTGTGCCCGAAGATATGAACAGTTTCGATTGGTCGCCTGCCGCTGCACTGCCAGGCGGCGCGGATCGCGTTGATAATGTCAGCCCCGCTTGAGTAAGAAGTTGCGCCTACCCGCGGATTGCAGTTGGACGCGTCGGGACTCCCGATGGCGCCTATTCTGCGGGCCGTACCGAGCGCCTGGTGCTGAAAGTGATTGCGTTCACGTGAGTCGGTCGCTTCCAGGTAGAGACATAACTTCGGCCGAACCCGGACACGCCGGACCGGACGCGTCTGTTCAAACTCTTGCAGCTCCTGGGCAATCTCAAGCTCACGCTGCGGGTTCGTCACGGGAACGCCACACCCCCTCGGATCGGGTGGAAGCCGCCGACCTCCGACTGGTGCGCAGCGCTCGCCGTTCTGGCGCTGGGAAAGGAGGTGAATGTCTACACGCCGGTTGCGGCCACGGGCGGTTTCACTCGTGCCTCGGGGCGTGGGATCCGTCTCCCCCAGGCTGCTCACAACGAACGTCATGGTATTAGCGCGGCTGCCCAACGCCTTACAAAGCGCTTCTTTCACAGCTCTCGCCCGGAGAAGACCGAGCGTGTAGTTGAAGTCTTGAGCGCCAACGTAGTCGGTGTGGCCCGTGATGCATACGGTTGGAACTGGTCGACCTCTCGCTGCCCGGTTCGTAATCTCGAGCGCGACGGCGTCAATTTGGGCGGGATGATTGCGCGTCGAGTCCTTTCGAAGCGTCGGTTTGCCGAAGCTAAAATTGTCGAGCGACGCGAACGGTGGCCCACCGCAAATCACGATTTCTCCGAGATCGATGGTGCGAGGCCTCGAACCAACGGGAGGTGATTCGCGATCAGAAGCGCCAAACTCAAACTCACCTGAATTTGCCTCCGCCTGGCGGCAATTACACGTCTCGCTTTTTTTCGATCTACCACCATTCAATTGGCGTTGCCAGTTGTCGTATTCCCCGGTTAAGCCAAACTCATCAGCAAATTCTGTCTGAGGAAAAAACTCAAGAAGCTCTTCAGCGCCAGGTGTCTGCTGAACGTCGCCCGCCTGTGCCGAGTCGCCATCGCCTGGTTCCATGCCGCCATCTACTGTTGGACCTTGTCCGTTGCCGTTCGATGATCGTTGGTCCGTACCTTCGACCGGGACGCTATCTGGACCCCAACCATCGTCCGGAGGGGTTGGGGCAGGTCCCGAAGGCGCCGAATCTCGTGACGCCCCCTGGTTACCCGGCGGCCTCATCGGTTCGCCCACTGGGCCCCACCCGACCGGAAGCAAGGGGAATGGGCGTGGAAACGAAAAAGACGGTCGTGGGATGGGACGCGGGAACGGGCGTATGAACCGGCGAGCAAACCTTCGTGGGTTCTGAAATCGTCTATTCCGGCTCGCAAAATTGAACCGGTTGCCAAACCGACTTGGTGGCCCAGCCATGCGTCGAAACCTATTGCGACCCCTGACCTCGTCTTCCCGTTCTTCGTTTTCGAAAAATTCGGAAAGTAGGTTCGAAGACTCGGATTCCACTCGGGTGCTCATTTGTTTCACCTCCACCGGATTCACGACCGATTGATGGGAGCTTCCTTTCCACAGGCGTTCTGTTGAAGAGTCGAGACCGCGGCGCTTCGGGTAGAACCGCTGCAGTCCGACCTCTTCAAATTTGATAGTTATTCTTTCCGAGCGGGATTCAATGCCCGTCTGCGCGCCGCCGGCAACGCTGCGAAGCTAACGCCTGCGGATGACAGCGCTCGGCTTGCGCGAGAGGTCGCGATTTCACTTTGTGAGCCCTGTCCAATCCGGGCTTCCAACAGCGAGGAGGGCTGGACATACCGAGCCGGCGCGCCTCTGAAGTCAACGATATCCTCCGACAAATCAACGCCGGTAGCCGCGAGATACGCATGGATGTAACCCTGAATTTCAGGTCTCCAGTAACGCGCCCATATTTTGGCGTTGTCCTGATTGTTGATCTCGCTCCAATCGCCATAGCGAATTGAGAGCAGAATCTGCTCGCCATAGACCGCCAGGTTTCGGAAGTGGGTGATTGTAGTGTCGGTCCAGCCTTGCAATTTCTTCATCGTGTCCACTTGTCCCATCCAACGTTCACTGTACGGGACCATGGCGCGGCCACGCAGAAATTCACGCATCTCGGTTCTGCCGAGTATCCATTGCATCATCAGCATCTCAGCTCGTGAGGTCCACGGCAGATCGCCGAATTGGTTATGAGCGCCTTCGGCCAAAAGTAAGTGAACTTCACGAAGCGAACTTAACAGCGAGAAGCCGTCGGCAATGACTGTCGTGTCGGCATCCTCGCGATAGAAGGCTGCCGTGCGATAAAGCAGATTGTGAAAGGCCTCGATGAACTTCGAGCGACTGTCGGCTGAGCGAATCTCCGGAACAGCTTTGCCGATTATCTTGAGCCCGTAGTGATGGTCATATTCGTAAGCTCGGCGTGGAACTGTTAGGCGGTTGTACTCGTCCTGGATGTAACCCCAAAGCAAGTTGTTCAAAGGTCGCAGCGGATCAATTTCCAGGTTCGCAAGTGGATCGCGCTCTGAGGGCCCTCGCCTGTTTTGAAAACGCATGCAGATAGCATTCATGGTCTGCACGAGCATTCCTTCCTCGTGCCAGTAAGACCAGATCAGTTCGAGCATGCTGGGGCAACTGAATCTGTAGGTGAGTGCTCCTTCGCAGAATGGCGAATCTTCTTTAAGGCCTGCCGCCAGTGCTGCGACTATTCGCTTGAGGTAGGGGAGTCCGCCGGGGACGTTGATGCTCTTACCAAGATAGTCCTCCAAGCGACCTTCCAGATCCTCGAATGTGATTCTGTCACCGATCCTTGATGCTTCGCCGGGAACGAAATCACTTATTGGGCCTTCCGCTCCGGTAAGAGGGTTTCGCGGGCTTTGGATGACTACGCCAGCTTCAAGCAATAGAAAAGCCTGTGTTGCATACTTGAGCAGGTTGTAGGCGTCAACACCGTAGCCGCTCGTCGCGCCCAGTAGTTCCGCGCGTTTGGCGTTGATCGCCCCTGCGATGGTTGTTCTGGGCCTCCGATAACGATCGTCCTGCTCCTGATAACGATCATCCCCCTCTGGAAGGCATACCGCGTCGCCGGCAGCATCGCCTTCGCAAAGAACCCGAGCAATAAACTCGTCGTACCTGTCGCCGCGAATTGCTTCCGTGCGATTGCGAATCGCCGCCCATAGCGCAGCGTCATCAGTAGGTGCGACGAACGATTGTGACAGAGCTACGCTTGCAGCCACCCGAAGTGGCGGCCCCCCGGGACTTCCAGGACTGCCAGGAGGGGGAGCTACTTGAAAGGGCGCGCCTCCGGGAGTGCCAGGGGTGCCAGGAGCAGGCTCTATTTGAAGTGGCGGGCCGCCTGGACTGCCAGCACTCGGACTGGAATGTCGTTGCACAGTGTCTCTTTCACTATCAACGTCAATAATTTCCTTCCGTGTTGAATCTTGTTGCGGGCCTTCAGCCGGCTGCTTTTTGTCTGCCATGTTGGCCTCCTTAATTTGTATCGAAAAATAATGATGGGGCGGTTGATGGTATTAGCTTCGGCTTTGCGCAATAGACCGGCGTGTCGAGCGTGTCGCGCAGCGCCCAGTAATTCAGCATGTTTGCGAAAATCCGCCCTTCTGTTTCCGGAGTGATGAACCCTTCTGCGCGCGCTTGACCAATCACCGCAAAAACCATCGTGGGCGACGCCTGGTACATCCTGGATGGCGACGCATGCCATGAACGAAGCAGTGCGCTAAGCCGGGCGGGTTGCCGTTGATCAATCTCCAGTGCTTCTTTCAAAGATGCGCCGTTGAGCGATTTGGGGCGGTGATGAGCGATAAGCGTCGCCAAACCTGGCATTGTCTTTTCGAGCAACGCGATCGTTTCGCGCTTCGCGCGATCAAGACCAGCCGCTGGGTAGTAAGACATCCAGATCTTGTCTAGTCTGTCCCACTGCGGATGAGGAAAGAGTTCGCGGCCAATAGCGCAACTCAACCGCACCCGCAACCATGGAACCGGATGTGGGTCGTCAAGGTTCAGTCGAAAAACAAAGTAACGCGGCAACGCCACGACACCCATCAGACCCAACGTTGAAGTAATGCCCACCCTGGCGACTGACCAAAAGTCCGCAAGTATTTCTGAGATGCAGCGGTCCCAATATGCCCACGCTGTGCTCTCCGTGCCTCCGTTACGCTGCAAGCCGCGCAGTATTGGGCGAATTGATTCGATTAAATCGAGCAGCGCAGCAGCTTGATGGCCGACCTCATGAACTAAGGACGATGCGATTCCGCTCCCGATCATCCGCTCTCGTGGCATGCGTATGATTGCGACAGGATTGTCGCCTCCTCCTGGCAAGCGTGTCCTTGCCCGTCGAATAGCTGCACCGTGACTGCGATCCAGATAACAGATCAAGCCTGGCAAGCTATAGTGATTGCCGGTAAGCGACAAAGCATCAGCGGCAACGATGTCCAATCCCGCCAGCCAAATCCCGACCCCCTGCTCACTGCGTTGAGTCATCACTGCTGCGAATATGTCGAGCTGGGCCAACGTGGCGTTGAACCGCATGCGCAGCATGCTGAAGCCTCTCTGCGCGGTTTCAGGCGAAGCCGCCTGCCCGGCTGGACTGTGCAGCCACCGAACAAACTTGCGGACCATTCGATGGACTCTGCGCCGGCCGTCGATCAGATACCGATCGATTGCGCTGAGGGAGGCCGGTGGCAGTGCTGCGGCCGGTACCATTGTTTGCTGCAAAGCAAATGGTCTAACTCGGGCCAGTCTCACAAGCAGCGCACGCGCTTCCTGTTCGACTAAACGCAAGCCCGGATCAACAATCGCAGCAGACAACGCCGGCAAGGATCTTGCTGGCTTCGTGATCACGTTTTTACGCCCCTAACAGGATGATCCCGTTTCCTCGTCGAATCCAACGCCCCGTAGTCCTGTGCCGGCATCTGCGCCGCGGCGTTACGTAAGAAGAAGCATCGGGTCGAAGCAAACCTGGTGCGAACTTTCGCGCAGCCGACGTCAAGGCGGCCTGTGCCGCCTGAGTGGGCGGAGCAGATGGGGGTGCTTGCGCCGCAATTTTCGCCGCCGTGGCCCCCAGGCGAACCACCTGTTTGGCAACCTCGAACTCCTGGTCTTCGTGGCTCAATCCCTCAAGCTCGAGCCCAAACATGCCACCTGCGGCTGAAGCCAGCTTGCTTCCTATCGCCCCGCCGAGCCCTGGCACTAAGAAATTCCCAGCGACGCCACCCAGCACCGGCAATGCTTTTTTGGCTATACCTTTGACCGCTCCGATGAGAGAGCGACCAATCCCTGATTTAAGAAATCCTCCGGCCTTCTTGAACAGCTTGCCCAGGAATTGCTCAAGCTCTTCTTCGCTTTGAACCGTCAGCAACTCAGCCGCGAGTTCCATCTCTTCGGCTTCGCTGAACGGACCTTCGTGGCTGTACTCGCGATCGGATTCAAACGATTGTTCGAATTCACCGGGATATTCGCCGGCATACTCGCCGGGATATTCCCCGGCATACTCACCGGCATACTCACCGGCATATTCGCCCGCATACTCGCCGGGATATTCTCCGGCAAACTCACCGGCATATTCCCCGGGAAATTCGCCGTAGGTCGATTCCAGATTCGTACGGTCAATGTTGTGCATAGATTCCTCCTCTTTGATTCGGTTGACGGAGCAAATGCGCGTTTTGATCAGCGCCTGTCCCAGTGCACTAAGCGTGCCAGCGCGAGTCGTTGATTTTTGGGTTGCGCGACGAAGGAGGTTTCGCGAGCGAGAGATAGATAAGGAATTCGGCGAAATTATCTTCGGCAGGTTGGTAGCAAATTTATGCAAGCGTTGTGGCTTTGCACGAGGAGTCGGCGAAGCCGAATAAATCAGAACCGGAAGCGGTTCGCCGCTCATCTACGAAGGCGATGGTCGATAGAAAACCCTTAGCGTTTTCTTAGTAACGGTAGCGACCGGTTCGCCGCTCATCTACGAAGGCGATGGTCGATAGAAAACCCTTAGCGTTTTCTTAGTAACGGTGACCCGGTCGCTAGCTTCCGGTTCTGATACCGCTTCGCGAATTTCTTCAGTCGACTTTTTGTGCAAACCATGCAATACAACGCGCTGCCGTGATCGTCGTAAAGTCCGTTGTCTTCGTTCGGTTGAATTAACGCCAGAATGGCTGGGCTAACGGCCCGACGACGACACGCGTTAGGTGATCTGGTGTCAAAGAAATACGACCCGCACGACGGGTGTCTTCGAATGTGCAGGGCAAAAGAGTGATGAACTTCGCTTAAACGCCGAGAACCAGTATGTGGTCGCCACGTCGTGTCCAACTGCCTTCGTTGTTTCTTGCCGAAGCGAATGCGGTTGTGGAAATCTCACCCTGAATTCTGGGAAGACGCAGTTGGTTCTGAGTAAATCGCCGCGAGGCGACAGGGAGTCGACGAGCAGCGCCAGGGAAGATTGGGCCAGTCTGGCGTTCGATCCGTTTCATAACCAGGCCGCCAGCCGAAGATAATGCGGCCCGTCCAAGGTTCTCTCCCGAAGCTGCGTTTTTCACAAAAGACATCACGTCCGCCGCGAAGGGAGACTTCGGCAACAGTCGCCCACCTCCTGCAATGAGGGAATCTTGAAGGCTCTTGCCCTTCATCAGCGCTAAACCTGAATCGAACGCTGCTTGCGCGACAGGACCACCCGGCAATCGGGAACGTACGGCCTCTAACGCCGCCTCGCCGAGCTTCTGTCCTTTTGCCAGACGAGTGGCCAGGTCGAAGCCCGTCTGGGCCAGAGCTCCGCCCGGCACGGCATTGCGAGCTGCAGCAACCAGCGCGTCAGTGATTCTCTCTCCAGAGGCGAGCGCGTTTGCAGCTCCCAGAGCGGCAGCCACGCCGGTACCCACCCCGGGAACAAATGGCGCCACCATGGCCGCAAATCGCAGACTTTCCCGGACGTCACCTATTCCGGCCTGGGCAGCTCTCTGGGCGGCCTTGAATACGTTTTCGCCGCGAGCAGCGCCGGCGGCCGTGTCCACAGCGAAACGCAACGCGGGATCATTCGCTAAAGATCGAACGGCGCCCTGAAATACATTCTTTCCGCTTGCCGCGGCTGACACCGCCCCTATTCCGGCGCGAACAGCAAGGCCCATAGGAGTGTGCGCAAGTGCACTGGTCAAGACCGAGACCGGTATGAACTTGCCCACGACATTAATGCCCCCGCCCACCGTCTTGGCGGCTCTTCCCACCGATCTCGCCACACCTGAGGCA
>Ga0190270_10000499_pt1 | contig 17112 bp, 15 predicted proteins | sample Popmic320T_FD_133748 | JGI IMG/M metagenome (GOLD analysis project Ga0190270, IMG submission 133748) | Populus adjacent soil microbial communities from riparian zone of Weber River, Utah, USA - 320 T | ecosystem: Environmental > Terrestrial > Soil > Riparian zone | place: USA: Utah | collected...
ACGAACGCCACCGTGATGGCCAGGGAGATCAGCGTCATCATCCCGGGCTTTCTATCGCGCAGCTCTTGCAGTCCCCCTTTGACGAACACCAACCCGCCGTAGAAGTAGACGGCGGTGCCGAAGAGAGCGGGCACGTACTCCGACCCCGGGAAGGTCGGCGCCGAAAAGCCAAACATGTGCTGCACCATCCCGCTCCATAGCAGGGTCGGGATGCTGAGCAGCAGCGTGATCCAGAACCGATCCCGGAACATGGCCACGCTGTGTCCCTCATGCCGGTCGTGTGCGCCTGTCTCGCCGTGGCTGTCTGGTGCCGGCGCCTTGGGATGCTCATGGCCTCCTCCGGCAGACAGGGGACTGGCGTGCGGCTTCCCGTGTTGGTGATCGTGCGGCTTCGGCGAGATTGCGTTCATCTGGACACTCTGATCACATATTTGGCGGTGTAATCTCGAGCCACTGCCACGCGCTCGTCACGTCACCGCGTTCCGTCGCGTCCCACAGTTGTAGATGCTCGCGATCGAGGCGCCGATCAGCCACGCCAGCACGAACGTCTCGACGAGGCCGATCATCATCTCCCATACGGGCATCGTCGTTCGGAGGATCGCGGTCATGTCGAGCCCGTGGAGCAGGCTATTGAAGAAGAGAATCTGTGCTTCGTGGCTGACCGTGGACATCACGATTACACAACCCACGTAGAGGAGCGCGCCTGTAGCTCCGCAGGCCATGCCGAGTCGCCTGATATCAATGGCTTCCATGATGGCCTCCTCGCGTGCTTTCGGGATCACGATGTGTTCCGCCGTGCCCCCGCATCGCCACCAGATGGCAGGCAAACATCAACACGATGAAGAGCAATGTCCCAACATTGCTGCTGATCCCGAGGAGGGGCAACAGGAAGACCAGGAGCAGCGGCAGTGTGCAACCCAGAATCATCCATAGGCCGTGGCCTCGCATACGTGGTTCCTCCGACGGCGAATAATGCTATCGCCGAGTCATCGTGATCTGTCCGTTGTTGAAAGCGCCAGCACACGAGTGCATGCCGCTGTAGCTCCCGGTCATCGTCATCGTGCCCGGGTTCATGTGCGCCGTGCCGCTCGCCTCCACAGAGCACGTGCCGGACATCATGGATCCCACCGGCAGGTGCATCGTGAACGTCATCTCCTCGGCAGTCAGGGTCCCGGAAAGCGTGCCGCGCATCATGTTCGGCATTCCCGAGAAGCTCATGCTGCCGGTTACGTTCGAGCCGTTCTGTGTGAGCTGCCATGTCATCGTCCCCATGGCCGCCTGGCCCATCATTCCACCGGCGCCGAGCGGCGCAGTGCTTGAATCGACCGCCGTACCCGTCCAAGTTCCGTTGGCCGATGCTACGGATCCGGGCATCGTTGGCGAACTCCCGCCACAACCGGTAGCGCCAGCGATCAGTCCGAACAGTGCAGCGATTATGAGTCCCTTGGTCATGATCCACCCCTTGTTACCGCATCGATGTAATCCGTTGAACAGACACGCGCCTCATCAAACACGCAGCTGCCGCCTCGGTTCGGTATCTGTCACCTTCCTCAACTGCGGTTGGCGGAACGGCCGGCTGCGATGGCACGGTCGCGCAAAGCGGGAACGACGTGTCCCCGGCAGCACTCTGGCATTTCGGCGCGCAATAGCTCGAGTGCTTCAGCGGCTTTGTCGAGGAACTCTGACGCGGACTCCACGAGAAACCGGCGCGGATGCGACTCCCAGGCCCGCAGAATCCGCCCATCGATCTCTGCCGCTGCAGCCGCAGACTCCGTTCGGAGGGGGTTCTGATGGTTGTATCCGTGTTCCACCGCCGGAGTCCGGAGATGAATCACGGCATCGTAGCGGGCGACCTGTTCGGCGATCGTGCTGGTCACCGAGGACCAGAATTCCTCGACGGATCCTGGCCAGTACGCAAGGCCATCAAGGGTTCCACGGTCGCACAGCACAATCGTGGGATTGTGACTATCCGCCGCGTTCTCCAGCTCGCGCTGAACATAGAAAATCGCCCGCTGCGCGGCACGTATGCAGAGGACGTCATCCTCCCGTGGAAACCCACCGCCGAACACGATACCCGCAGCCTCCGGCAGCACTTTGACGTGCTCACAGAACGACTGGCGAATGAGCTCGAGCACCGCCGTCTTGCCGGCGCCGGGACCGCCCGTCAGCACGACACGCCGTCGTTCATGAACTGCGGCGCACTCGCACGCCACCATGTTTCCTCCTTGTCTCGGTCGCCGTCGAACCGCCTTCTGCGTCCACGCCCCATTTCTCAATGAGTGCAAGTACACCGAGTGCTGCGTCTTTGATCTGCGCGTGGCGCAAGACGTCCCAATGGTCCCTGAGGTATTGCTGAAGGAACTGCACGACGTGTCGCATTGAGATCGTCGTCCACGTTGCAGGCGGCGTGTTCGCCGAGACGTCACCGAAGGCGACCATTCGCACTGAATGGCCACCAGGCGTCACGACGTGACCACGCGATAGCAACTGCTGTGTCACTTCCCGAACATGCTTGGGCGGACAGCAGCCAAACCGCGCCAGGGCGACCTCCAGCACGGCGGGATCCCGCATCGCCGCGTTGAAGCGCGCGGCCCCTTCTTTCACCTCGCCGACGATCATGTCCGGCCGGTCGACCGGACAGCGGAGAATTGGATCGGTCACGCGATTGCCGAGCGGTTTACGTTCACGTCCGCGAACGACGTTGTGCCCGGCACCCGCAAAGCGGAACGCGAGAATGTCCAGGTCGGTGACGGTGCGCGCCTGGTCGCGATAGGACTCCAGCACCGGGTACTCTGCAACGGTGAAGTACCCGTTCACGTGAAGGTAAGCCTGGACGAGGGCAACGCACGTATCCACACGACCTCCGTTACGTGACTCGACTCGACGTCGCAGCCGGCGCCCGGCTGCGCACTCGCGTTCGCACGCGACCGAACGCTATGTTTTGCGGTTCACCGGCGCAGCATGGCGCTTTGCCGTCGCAGCCTGGGTGCTCGCACCGAAAGCGAAATGCGAGACGACGGACTGATGCCGGGAACGGACCCAGCGTGACCTGAAAGCGTCGGGCCCCGGCCATCACACCACCGACCGCCACGAGATCCCTCGCTTGCGCCGCGGCATCGTCGATCCTGTACGTCAGATGGCCAGGGCAGTTCGTCCGGATGGACACCTGATCGGTTGTGCGAATCGTGTTCACCGGATGCGTAAACGTCCAGACGATCGGATGCGCGACGATGAAGTCGTCGAGAGATTCGGGCGCCTGCAAGTCGAGCGCTTCATAGACGCCCCGGAGATGCGCACGAAATAGCTCGTCGAACGCGGCGTCGTTCCGCGACTCCTGGTCACTTCCGAACCACCAGAACCAGTCGGAACCCTCGGCAGCCAAGATCGACTGGTGAGCGCGTTCGACCCCTGGCGCATGTGCCGCCGCGCCCGAGACTGCAGACCGCGCCAGACCGAGGAGATTCCACGCTGCGTTTTCCTCCGGTTCACCGATCCACGTCCCGAGATCGACTCCCGGCGACGAGCCCGGTTCGTCGATCCATGAGCCGGTCGCAAGGTCGTACACACGTGTGAGCTGCTCGACTGGATGTGGTGCGATCCCGCGGGTCGGATTGCCCAAGATGTACTCAGAGGGGGTGACGGTCTTCAGTCGCGCATCGGACGACAGTCGGCTATACAGCGCGTGCAGAAACGGGCGGCCGTCATCCGGATAGCCGCCCCACGCGTTCTCGCCGTCCAGGACGATGGTGAGCACCGGATCGTCGCCGTCGCCGAGCCCATCGAAGAATCTGGTCTCGATTGTGCGCAGGAAGTCCTGGACCGCTACCTGGGCATCCGCGTACTGCCCGTACCGAAAGCCGATTCCATCGGACAGATCGGTGTCCCGGAAGAACAGCGCTAGTGCGGTCGCGTCGTCAGACGAGCGGTACGGCTGGCACAGCACTGTGGGCTCGGACGCGCGATAGCCCCATTGGCCCGATCGTGCGAGAACGCCCGCATCGGTCGCGAGCCAGCTGATCCCCCCGCGTCCGATCATCTGAACGGCATCTGAAGACACGGCGCCTTCGGCTGGCCACATGCCAGCCGGTCTTCGACCGAAGCGAGCCAAGTAGTCGCTGGACGCCAGCTCGACGTGCGCCGCGGCGTCTTCCGGGTACGCGTATCGCGTCGGACGCGACGTGCCGGGCCTGTCGACGTACGCGGAATCCGTATCAATGAGGAGCGGCAGGATCGGGTGAAAGGCTGGCGTCGTGCTGACTTCGATGCGCCCGGAGTCCTGCAGCGCCCGATGAATCGGAACGACGGCCCGCAGAATCTTGTACTGGTCGTCCACCATTGCCATCAGGTCGTCATGTGAGAACCCGCGCTGTTGCCGAACGAAGCGAGCGACCGTCACCGTATCTCCGGTGATCAACCGGACATCGCCAGACCGGAACTCGTGTCCGAACCAAGCCAAGTTGAACCACATCTGCAGGTCCCGAAGGTCCTGCCGCGAGAACCGAGCGCCCGCGGTCCGCTGCTCGAAGAGCTCCCTGTAACGCGGATGGACGTACACCTGGTTATGCCAGTCGGCATCGAAGAACGTCGAGAGCACCTCCTCGACCTGTGCCCGGGTCAGCTTTTCGGCCTGGCGCCGAGTGAGGTCGAGCGCGCCGTCCGTGGCGCCGTTGAGCAGATAGTCATCGATCTGGCGGAGCAGCACGGGCGTGAGATTGAACGTGACATGTACGTCGTGTTCGGCGGCAAGAGCCGCCATCGAGTAGTAGTCGCGGATTGCGTGCAGGCGGACCCACGGATAGCGGTAGCTTCCGCGTGCGTCTGGAGCCGCCGGATCGCGATAGAGCGGCTGATGCTGGTGCCACAGCCACGCGATGTACAGAGGCCTCACTCGGAAACTCACTGGCGCGATCTGAGCGGCTCCCTCCGGGGACGACCCTTGGACCGTGTAACTCACACGATCGCCCTCGCCGAACGGTGGGAGGCGCGCCATCCAGTAGCTATTCACATCGCTGTTGCGCTGCCAGTCGGCAACCGCGTTGCCCTCCGTTGCGTCTCCGTTTGCGGCGACACGCTGCCAGGTGACCCAGACCGATTGTCCGGAGCCGATGGGCCAGGTGCCGACGATGACGTCGACGCCTTGTCCAGGGCCTACTCGCCGCAGCGTGCGTGGCGCATCGACGGTGTCATGCCAGATGTTCATCGCGGTCTCGCAGTCCTACTCCGCTCGAATCAGGCGCCCGTCGCGCGACCATCGCAGCACGTGACGCTCGACGAGGACGTCGACGATACGCTGGCATGTCGCGGCGTCGCACCCCCACAACCGGCGCGCCTGCTCGATGGTGAGCGCAAGCCCAGGCATCTCTCGGTACTCACCCAGCACACGGTCGACCAAGCGAGCGTCGATCGAATCGTCTTTCGCGGCAACGCTCCACCTCATCTCGAGGTTCACGACGCCGTCCTCCTAGGGTTCCAGCGACGTACGAGCTTCGCGACTTCAATCACCGTGACAGGTCCACTCGCCACCAGCAGCGTCAAGAGACAGTCAGCCGCAGAGAGGGGACCAATCTCGAACACGGCTTGCGCGGCCGGAATGTGATGGATCCCAAGCTGCATCAGCACCGAGAACACCACCACGGCGAGCAGCCGCACGTTCGTGAACGCGCCGACTTCCCAAAACACGCGCGTCGTGCTGCGTGCGGCAAACGCGCGAAACAGCTCGCCGAAGACCAGCACCGAGAACGCGAGATTGCGCGCCTCTGACAGATCGCGGGCGTTCAAGGCCCAGACGAACATGCCGAGCGTCGCCGTCGCTTGCAACAGGCCGGTCGTGATGATGAAGCGCCACTCTGCGCGCCCTAGCATCGGTTCGTCGGGATGCCGCGGAGGCCGCTGGAGGACATCGTCTTCCGCGGGATCGACGACGAGCGCCAGTGCGGGCAGGCCATCCGTGACGACATTGATCCACAACAGGTGGAGCGGTAGCAGCGGCAAGGGCAGTCCACCCAGCGCCGCGACGAGCATCACCGTGAGTTCGGCCGTATTGCCCGACAGCAGGTACACAAGCGTCTTGCGAATGTTGTCGAAGATCCCGCGACCCTCACGGATCGCGGCGACGATACTCGCGAAGTTATCGTCGGCCAGGATCATGTCTGACGCTTCCCGGGTCACCTCAGTGCCGGTCCGTCCCATCGCGATCCCGATGTGCGCTTCGCGCAACGCCGGGGCATCGTTGACGCCGTCACCCGTCATCGCCACCACGGCGCCGCGCGTCTTCCAGTCGCGCACAATGTGGATCTTGTCCTCCGGTGTGGCTCGCGCGTGGACGACGTCGCCCTCCATGTCGCGGCCTGACACGATGCCGAGTTCCCGCGCGATGGCTCGGGCCGTCAGGAGATGGTCGCCCGTGATCATCACCGTCGTGATGCCTGCGGCACGCGCGGCGGCCACCGCCTCAATGGCCTCCGTGCGTGGCGGATCGGCAATGCCGATCAGGCCGATCAGTGTCGCGCCTTGGTCGGCGCCGGTTGGCGCGACAGCGATCGCGAGAACCCGGAGACCGCGTTCGGCCATCTGCGTGTTAGCTTCCCCCGCGTCACCGACACCTTCCACACACAGCGGGAGGACGCTCTCCACGGCGCCCTTGATATACACACGGCCGTCGGTGCGCTCGATCGACATCCGCTTCAACACCGAGTCAAACGGGACCTCCGCGACCCGAGCATTAGTGCGTTCAATCTCGTCGCGGTGGATGCCACGCTCCGCGGCCGCCTTCAGAATCGCCAGTTCGGTGGGATCACCGACGCCCGTTTGACCGTCGCGACGAATCTCGGCATCGCAGCAGGACGCCGCAGCGAGTAGCAGCTGTGCGTGGTCACGGCCCCAGAGCTCGCGCACCTGCATGACGCCGGTCGTGAGCGTGCCCGTCTTGTCTGTGCAGATCACGGTGGCGCAGCCGAGCGTTTCCACGGCCGGCAACCTTCGGATCAGCACGTGGCGCGCTGCCATTCGCTGCACGCCGACGGCGAGTGCGATCGTGACCACCGCAGGCAGTCCCTCCGGTACGGCCGCGACAGCGAGCGAGACCGCGGCCATGAACACTTGCAGGAGCGGCCACCCGCGCAGCAGCCCTGTCAGGGCGACAAGCGCCACGATGCCGCCGCAGATGTACAGAAGGGTCTGACTGACTCGCGCAAGACGCCGCTGCAGCGGGGTCACGCTCTCCTCTGCGGTCGACAGCAGGTGGGCGATTCTGCCGAGCTCGGTCTGCATCCCAGTCGCGATGACCTCCGCGAGTCCGGTCCCGGTCGCGACGGAGGTGCCCATGAACACGAAGTCATGACGCTCGGCGAGTGGGGTGTCGGGTCCCGTCGGCGCCGTCGTTTTTTCGACCGGTGTGCTTTCGCCGGTTAACGGCGCTTCATTGGTGGTCAGCGCGTGAGCGGTGCGCAGTCGCGCATCTGCGGCAGCGATGTCTCCAGCTTCGAGCACGAGGAGATCGCCTGGGACGATCGAGCTGGCTGAAATCATGTGGCTGTGGCCGTCCCGCATGACCCTGGCGCGTGGCGCGGTCATCGAGCGCAGCGCCATCACTGCACGCTCCGCCCGGTGTTCCTGGAAGAATCCGATGACGGCATTGAGGATCACGATCGCGCCGATCGCGATGGCATCGAGCCATTCCCCCAGGGCCGCGGACAGCACAGTCGCCACGAGGAGCAGCCAGATCACGGGGCTCGCAAACTGACGGACCAGCAGCGTGAGCGTATTCGTCGCCTGCTCGCGACGAATTTCGTTCGGACCGAATTCCGCCAGTCGGCGCTGCGCTTCGGCAGACGAAAGGCCGACCGTGACGGGCAGCGCAGGACCAACATGTTCGGCTTGCGGAGCGAGCTTCAGCCTTGTCATGCGGCACCTTCCGACGTCGCCACCGCTTCGTGTGGCGTCGAGACGGCCATCGCCACACGCACCTGATGCCGGCGCCACATTGCGTACGCGGCGGGGAGAACCAGCAGGGTCAGCAGCATGCACGACCAAAGTCCGCCGACTACTGGCGCGGCGGTGCGCGCCGACACATCTGCGCCAACACCGGATTCCCAAAGCAGTGGCAGCAAGCCGAGTACTGTCGTGGCGACCGTCATGATCAGTGGGCGCACGCGAGCCGCGGCGCCCTCAACGACGGCAGCATCCACGTCCTCCGGTTTCTGAATGCGGCCCTCACGCATGTACCGTGCGAACGACTCGTCGAGGTACACCACCATGACGATGCCGGTTTCCGCCGCCACGCCAGCGACGGCGATCAGCCCAACCCAGACGGCCGTGGACAGGTTGTAGTGCATGAACGCCAGCAGCCAGACGCTGCCCGCCACAGCGAACGGCAGACTGGACAACACCAGGAAGGTCTGTGGCCATCCACGCATCGAGAGGTAGAGCAGCGCCACCACGAGGACCAGCGTGAGCGGAATGACGTAGCGGAGACGAGCTTCCATCTCCGCGAGGAATTCATACTGGCCGGTCCACTGCAGGCGGTACCCCGCCGGCAGTGCGAGCTGTGACGCGACGACGGCCTTCGCATCATCGACCCAGCCGCCGAGGTCGCGCTGGGTCTGGTCGATGTCGGCGAACACGTACCCGACGAGAACGCCGTTCTCGTCTTTAATCATCGGCGGCCCGGTCGTGACCCGGACATCAGCGAGTTGGCCAAGCGGCACGGCCGCACCAGGCTGGCGCCACTGCTCCATGACATCGGGCGATGCAGAGAAGCCACCCATCGGTGGCGCCGCGAGACTCGCGGACGTGCCGCCGGACGCCCCCGGCCGTCCGCCGCCGCCGCCCATTGATCCCATGCCACCGCCGGTGCCGCCGCCACCAGGTGTGACCATGCCGCCTGCCTGGCCACTCGTGCCGGCTCCCGCATTGCCGCCGCCGAGGTCGGTCAAGCTGCCTGTGGCCTGAACTGGTACGAGAATGCGGCGGAGCGCTTGCGGGTCCGATCGTTGGTCGGCGGCATAGCGCAGGTTGATGGAGAAGCGCGCGCGACCGGCGATGGCCGTTGAGACGGGCATTCCACCGACGGCCGCTTCGACAACGTCTTGAACATCTCGCACCGTCAAGCCGTAGCGGGCGATGGCCTCGCGGTTGGGTACGATGTCGACGTACTCCCGCCCCGTTTGCCGCTCGGCGAAGGTGCTGCGGGTCCCCGGCACCTGGCGCAACATGCCTTCGAGGGCGACGCTGATGCGCTCGATCTCCTTCAGGTCCTCGCCGAAGACCTTGATCCCCACCGGCGTGCGGACACCGGTCGTCAGCATGTCGATGCGCGTCCGAATCGGGGGGGCGATCGCCATCTGATAGCCGGGCATGCGGAGCGCAACATCCAGGTCACGCGACAGTTCGGCGAGGGTCCGCGATTGCTGCTCGGGCCACACGCGCCGCAGGCTGCGCTTCACCCAGTCAGGGGCGGTCGCGCTGTACCAGCGAGGCGTGTAGCGCGTTGGCCAGTCGGCCCGCGGCCGCAACGCGATGACCGATTCGATCATGTCCAGCTGCGCGGGATCGGTGGCCGTCTCCGCGCGACCGGCCTTCCCGTGCACCGACGCGATCTCGGGGAACCGCATGATGATGCGGTCCTGCGCCGACAACGCGCGGCGCGCCTCTTCAATCGCGATCCCCGGGAACGTCGTGGGCATGACGAGGAGCGATCCCTCGTCGAGAGGCGGCATGAACTCGGAGCCGAGTCGCTGAAATGTCGGCACGGTGGCGGCCATGAGCACGACCGCTGCCGCCACCACCAGAATTCGAAACCGGACGACCAGGACGGCGATAGGCCGGTAGACGGCGCTCAGCAGTCGGCTGACCGGATTGGTCGCCTCGGTGCGGAAGCGTCCCTTCAGCAGGAGCACCATCAGCGGCGGGGCCAGCGTGATCGAGAGCATAGCGGCGGCGAACATCGCGAACGTCTTCGTGTAGGCGAGCGGCATGAACAGGCGCCCGGCCTGGCCGGCCAAGGTGAAGATGGGCAGGAAGCTGATCGTGATGAGCAGCAGCGAGAAGAAGATCGGTCGGCCGACTTCCTTGCACGCATCCACGATGATTCGTTGGCGATCCGACCCGGGCGGCGCCGACGCGAGCCGCACGTGGGCGTTCTCGATCAGCACGATGACGGCATCACCCAGCTCGCCGATGGCAATGGCAATGCCGCCCAGCGACATGATGTTCGACGACAGGCCCAGATATCGGATCCCGATGAAGGACATCAACACGGAAAGCGGCAGCACGATCATCACGACGAGGGCCGATCGCGCGTGGAACAGGAAGATCAAACAGATGATCGTGACAATGATCGCCTGTTGAATCAGCGTGTCCGTCAACGTCTCGACGGAGCCGAGGATCAGCTCCGACCGGTCATACGTGGGAATGAGGCGGATACCGTCTGGCAGGCGCAGGGTGGCAATCTCCGCCTCGAGCGCGCGGATCACCTGCAGCGCGTTGGAGCCGATGCGCATCACCACGATGCCACCGACGGCCTCGCCGGTACCGTTATAGTCGGCGGCGCCGCGACGAATCTCCGGACCATAGCCCACACTCGCCACGTCACCGAGGCGAATCGGCGTGCCACCGGGACCGACCGTCACCACGCTCTGTTCGAGGTCCTTCAGCGTCTTGACGTAGCCGCGGCCGCGCAACACGTACTCTCGACCGGCCAGTTCGAGCACGCGTGCGCCCACCTCCGCGTTGGCGTCTCGAACCGATCGCGTGATGTCGGTCACCGTCAGGCCGAAGCCCACCAGCTTGTCTGGATCGATGACGATCTGGTACTGACGCTCAAATCCCCCGAGGGAAGCGACTTCCGCCACGCCTGCGACGGCCTGAAGTGCGGGACGAACGGTGAAATCCTGCAAGGTCCGTAGTTCGGCCAGATCCATCCGTCCCGTGCTGTCCTTCAGCACGTACTGATAGACCCAGCCCACACCACTCGCGTCGGGTCCAAGCGTCGGAGAGACGCCAGGCGGCAGCAGTTGCTGCACGCGCCCCAGCTGCTCGAGCACCCGCGTCCGCGCCCAGTAGATGTCGGTGCCCTCGCTGAACAGGGCGTACGTGAAGCTCATGCCGAACATCGAGTACCCGCGGACGGTCCGCACCCCCGGCGTACTCTGCAGCGCGCGCACGAGCGGGTAGGTGATCTGGTCCTCGACCAGATCGGGGCTGCGACCCATCCACTCCGTGAAGATGATGACCTGCGGGTCGGAGATGTCCGGAAGCGCGTCGAGCGGCGTCTTACGCGCGGAATCGGCGGCAAATAGCGCGAGCATCAGCACCGCGCCGAAGACCACCCATTTGTGACGGACCGACAGCTCGATGATCTTTTCGACCATGGCCGTTACTCCCGATGCCCGGCGTGCGGGTCGATCGCCGGAGCGGCTGACTTCTTCTCATGCTCCGCATGCGGGTCTTTGGCCGGAGCCGTCGGCGCGTTCTGCGGAGTCGTTGGTGCGCCGTGGCTGTGCCCGCCAGCGCCGCCGGTCGCACGCAGTCGGCTTTCCGAATCGAGCAGGAACACGCCCGCAGCGACGATCCGCTCACCTTCCGCGAGACCGCTCCGGATTTCGACGCGATCCGCCAACTGCACGCCGAGCGTCACCGCGCGCGGCTCGAATCGGTCGCCAGTGGCGACGAAGACGTGCTGCTGCACGCCGGTGTCCACCACCGCATCACGTGGAACAGTGATCACCCGCTGCCCGGTCGATGCAAACGCCGCCGTGCCGTAGAGTCCCGGCCTCAGTGCACCGGTCGGATTGCCGGCCGAGAAGCGGACCCGCAGCGTTCGAGTGCGGTCGGTCAGGGTGGGATAGAGGAAATCGACGCGTGCCGCGAACGGCTGACGGCCTGACGCCGGGAAGTCGAGCTGCGCAGTCGTGCCGACGCGAATGCCGGGAATGTTCGCCTCTGGTACCTCCGCAAGTACCCAGACCCGCGACAGGTCGGCAATCGTCAGGAGGGTCGTCGACGGATCGACCGACGTGCCGACCGTGATCCCTCGATTCACCACGACGCCGCTCCTCGGCGCCACAACCGTGACCAAGCGCCTCGGTTCACCGGTGTGTTCGATCTCATCGACCTCCGCCGGTGTCATCCCCAGCACCGTGAGGCGCGTCCGCCCGCTGGCGATCACCGCGCTCGCAATGCCTGATGCGGCGGTGGTCCTTCGTGCGGCGAGGTACTCCGTCTGCGACGACAGCAGCTCTTGCGAGAAGATCCGAGCGAGCGGCTGACCAGCCGTCACGATCTCGCCTGTGGTGTTGACGTCGAGCTGTTCAACCCACCCCGGCACTCTCGTATGCACGTGCGAGATCCGGGATTCATCGGGGACGACGGTCGCGACGGCACGCACCTCCTGCGTCAGCGCTTCGCGTCCGACGACTTCGACGCGAATACCGAGCTCCTGAACCGTGGCTGCATTGACGTCCACGGGGACTCGATCATGCGTAGAGGCGGTGCCCACTGCCGGTGGCATCTCCGAACTCGTCAGCGGAGCCACCGCCTGACTGTTGGTTGCGAAGGGCCACGCCTCACGCGCGTGCTGCACCCACAGTGCGCCGGTAAAGAGCGCAGCCGTCGCGAGGGCGGACGCAATCGGACCGCCGATTCGTCGAAGTCGCGAACCAGCGAACCGCGTCGCCGTCGCGATGGCCGAAGCGATGAGAGTGCCGAAACGTCGGAGCCGAGGAAAGGCTGTCATTGGATCATCGCCTCATACGATCCGATCGCGCGCCCGAGACGCGCCCATGCGACACCCAGTTCGGTGTCGGCCGCAATCAGGTCGGCCTGAACGAGCCAGAGGGCCTGCACCGCTTCGATCACGCTGACGAGTGGTAACTGGCCCGAGGTATACCCGGCGACGGCCGGTTCGATCGCCATGCGCGCTCGTGGCAGCACGTCGGTGGTCAGTGCGGCCTGGCGGTCACGCGCGGCTTGTAGTTGATGGATGGCGACCGCCGCGTCCCCCTCGATCATTCGGGTCATCGCCCGCAGATCGGCTTCGGACATGGCGCGCATCGCCTCTGCCTCGGCGACGCCCGCGTGCAGCTTGTCGCGCCAGATGGGCAGGCTGATGCCGACCATTGCCATCCAGCCACGTCCCTCGGCCATGGTGTAGGCGGGCCCGGTGCGGATCGTCGCCATCGGTCGGAACATGTCGCGCATGACTTCCACGTCCGCCCCGGCGCGCGCGATCTCGGCGCGTCCGGCCACAAGCTCCGGCCGGGATGTCAACGCTGTCTTGATGGCCGACCAGGAAGGAGGCGGTTGCGCAAACGCGAGAGAGGCGAACGGCGGTACGGGGCTCTCCGCGTCCAACGCGAGGCTCGTATTGAGCATGGCTTCTGCGCCCCGCACTTCGCTCACGAGTGCGCGGGCAAACGCTTCGAGCCGAGCCACCTCGACCTCCGCGCGCAAAACATCCGATTGAGGCGCGGTCCCACTGGCGTAGCGGGCATTCGCAGCGCTGACCACGTCGCGCGCGAAGGAGAGCTGTTCGGAGACGAGGGCCTCGGTGCGTCTGCGCTCCTGCACCATGAGAAAGGCGTTGACCGCCTGTAAGCCGACGTTCAGCGTGGTGCGGCTCGCCTCGGCGCGCAATCGATCGACATCCGCCAGGGCGGATGCGCGGCGGTGCCCGCGAATGCCGGACAAGGGAATCTGTTGTTCAATCGTGAAACTGACGTCCGCGCCGCCCAGCATGAAGGGCAAGTGATCGAGCGAAGGCGAAATCATGGGGTCCTGGAGTGCGGACACGATGCTGGGCCGTGCCTCGCCCGCGCGAGTACGTGCGCGCGCTGCCTGAATCTCGTCTCGACGCTCGCTGGCGATCCGAATGACATCTCCGAGGCTCAAGGGCGACGGAAGCACCGGGGCCGTCTGTGCTCCCGCCAGACTCGGCGAGGTCGAAGCCCACGCCGTGAGGAGGAGAACGAATCGAAGGCCCGTGAGACTGTTCATGGCATCACCGCATTGCTTGAAGCGAATTCCTCCGGGCCGGCAACGAACGCCGGCCCGGACGAACGCCAAATCACTACCGGGCAATGTTGGCGAGCTGCTTGTGCATCTCCGCCGCCGCAGTGGCTTCCTTGGCCGCGTCCTTCGACAGTCGAACCAAGTTGTCGCAATGCACGGCCGCCTGGGCGATCCTTGTGCCGCGGTAGGTACTCGCCGTCGTGGCGTGCGCGGTTGCGTCCGCTGAGTACCGCTTCGCCAACGTCAGGAAGTACTCCTCGAGAGCGCGGTGATCGGCGGGCGTGCTCGCCTTGGCCGCCATCGCATTGAGTTCCTGTTCAGTCGGCGCTGGTGCACCCGCGCCTCCCTCGAAGCGTGCGCCAGCAGCCGGCGGCGTCGCTGCGGCACCGGAGGCCAGTTTCTGGTGGTAAGTTGCGAGCTCACGGAGCTCGGTCGCCGACTTCGTGTTGAGATCCGCGAGCTGCTTGCAGTGCGCGCTCATGCCTGTCCCAAGGTTGCGGCTTGGATTGCCAACGAAGCTCTGCGCCATCGACGTGTGGCGCTTGGCTTCGGCGGCGTAACGATCCGCGAGCGCCGTGAAGTGCACAGCGAGTCGCGCGTTGTCGCCCGGCTCTGCCCGCTTCACGAGCTGCTGTACTTCAAGTGAGTTCAGCAGTCCCGATGGCTTCTCTTGTGCCGCCACGCTTCCTGCGAACGTCAAGACGACAATCGCAGCGATCGACAGTGAACGGAAATGGACGGTTCTCATGACGGACCAACCTCTCTGGTGACCGAAGTCACGCCGAATCTGTGTTTGTCTTGCCTGCGTGTTTCAGGCGCGCAGGACAATCCCTTGTGTGGTTTGGAGCGACGCCGCGAGCGTTCGACTTAAGTACCCGGCTGCGGCGCGGGGACTTAGATTCGGAGGGCCAGAATGAGAGGTCGTTCTTCGTGGAGCTGCCGCCACCCCGCGTCGAAGCCAGGGCGCGGGTCAGTTGCTGGGGCGACGAACCGGAACCGAAGAACAACGAGAGCGTTCTGGGCGTCTGGGGCTGGAGCCGTGCGCCGACCGTCCTCGCGGACAAACCCGACCGCGCCGACGACAGCGTTGATGCAGTCGTCGTCAGCGCTCACGCTTGGGGACGTTGTTGAGTCCTGATGCGGGCACCCCGCGGACGAGGCGTCGTGACACCAGACCTTGCAGAGCAGGCTGGCGTTTTGCCCAACTGCCAGCGTCAGCACGATCGAAAAGAGAGCGGCTCGAAACACGTGATACTCGCCACTCCAAAGGGCAAGACCTACGCCAGTCAGAAAGGGCGGGTATCCCAGAAAATACTGACGTTTTCAGCGGCTCGCCGCCGCTGGACAGAGGGACCTGCGGAATTTCGCCGGTCGGTGCCGAAAATCCCCCAGTGGGAATCGAGCACCTTAGCGCCCACCCGTCGCCTGTCCCTCGCCCGCCCTCAATGCCCGGTGTAATGAAATCGGTGGGTCTGCGTTACTCAGGCATGAACAACCCACAAAGAGACGACGCTTCCGCGGTCCAAACCACGACTCTAAGCATCGCCGGGATGTCCTGTGACGCGTGCGTGCACCACGTTCGTCGGGCGCTGGACGGCGTCCCTGGCGTCGTCCACGTCGAGGTCAACCTACGACACAATCGAGCGACCATTGAGCACCTCCCTCGACAGGCGATTGCGACGGTGCTCGCTGCAGCTGTTCAGGATGCGGGATATCAAGCACGCATTGCACCGAGCATAGGGGATTCCGATTCCGCGCCCTCGCGAGTCGGCCCACCCGCGGCCTGTGGCTGCGGGTGCTGCGCGGACCCTCGGAAGAGCGTGGACAGATCGTGGGATCTTGGGACAAGTACAATCGGGTGATGGACGCGGCGGAAAGCCCAGCGCCGGTTGCTACTCTGCTCGAGAACCACCGTGCGTTCCTGCGTTACTTGGAGCGACGAGTCGGAGACCGCGCGCTGGCCGAGGACATCCTGCAGGAAGCGTTTGCAAAGGTGGTCGCGCGCCCTGAGCAGGCGCCCGCGGACGAATCGGTCATCCCGTGGTTCTATCGCACGCTGCGGAACGCGGCGATCGATCAGTTCCGGCGGCGTGGAGCTGCTGATCGTGCGTACGAGGCCTTCGCGCGTGAGCTCGAAACGCACGAAGCACCCACGAACGACATGGAGGCGGAGATCTGCGCCTGCGTGTCTAGACTTGCCGCCACGCTGAGGCCGGAATACGCCGAGGCACTCGAAGCGATTGACGTCGCTGGCACACCCGTCAAGACGTTCGCCGAGCAGAAGGGACTGTCGTCGAGCAACGCCGGTGTCCGAGTATTTCGTGCACGCGAAGCGCTCAAGAAGCGCGTGACCGAATCGTGCGGCACCTGCGCCGAGCACGGGTGTCTCAACTGCACGTGCCGGCGCGCATAGTCGATGCGCCCGGCTGCCCACTGATTGCATCGTTCAGCCGTCGTTCAGCTCGCTGTTCGCTAGAATCTCGATTGTGCGCACTAGCGGTCTGAGGAGCCTCAGAGCATGATGACGCCTGCGTTACGCAGATTCACGTTCACTACTCACATCACATCCTCAGTCGGCTGGGTCGGTGCGGTCCTGGCATTCCTCGCCTTGGCCGTCATCGGTTTTACCAGTGACGATCCCGTGAAGGTGCGCGGCGCGTACCTCCTGATGGCGCCGGCGGCCTGGTTCGTCCTCGTTCCCTTGGCGCATGCATCGCTGCTCAGCGGCATCGTGTTGTCGTTAGGTACGACGTGGGGGCTGTTTCGGTACAACTGGGTCGTCTTGAAGCTGGGCGTAACGGTCTTCGCGACCGTGATTCTGCTGATCTACATGGGAACGTTCCGGCAGATGGCCGGAGTCGCGGCGGATCCAGTGGTCGATCTCGCGGCTGTACGAAACGCGTCACCGATCGTTCATGCCATCCTGGCGTTGGTCCTCTTGGTCGCTGCATCAGTGCTGGGCGTCTACAAGCCATTTGGGATGACCGCCTATGGAGAGCGAAAGTTCGAGGAGCAGCGGCGCTCGGCGCTGATGCCGGCAAGTGCTGGGACAGCGCGTCCACCGGAGACTGGCAGCACACCGGCTTGGATGTACGTGGTTGGCGC
>Ga0190270_10000500_pt1 | contig 17109 bp, 15 predicted proteins | sample Popmic320T_FD_133748 | JGI IMG/M metagenome (GOLD analysis project Ga0190270, IMG submission 133748) | Populus adjacent soil microbial communities from riparian zone of Weber River, Utah, USA - 320 T | ecosystem: Environmental > Terrestrial > Soil > Riparian zone | place: USA: Utah | collected...
GATTTCAACGGATGAACCGCGCCGATTCGTCGCATCTGTGAAAATCCACAGTTGATACTGCAGGTTGATTCCTACTTCCACCTTCTCTCCCTCCCACGTCAGAATGTTTACGCCGTTGTATATAGATATAACGCGAAGACAATCGACATGCCGAGAAAACCAATCCCTGTGAGAAAGGGGCGATCGATCATCCTCGAGGAGCGCAGATTGGGTATCCACTTGCCCGGATCAGTGAGGGAGTGGCGCTCAGAAATGGCGCCGCTCAACGACTAATCGATCTAGAATGAAAAAAGGAGAAGATTATGACGACTTATGCTAGCGGAACGTTTGAAGTGAAGTTGGTTCCTCAAGACGACAAATCTGAGGATGCGACCCTGGGCAGAATGACAATTGACAAACAGTTTCACGGCGATCTCGAAGGCGTAAGCCGTGGCCAGATGTTGACCGCCCTCACATCCGTTGAAGGCTCGGCCGGTTACGTAGCGATTGAGCGGGTCAGCGGAACGCTGCATGGCCGCAGCGGCTCCTTCGCGCTCCAGCACAGCAGCGTGATGAGGCGCGGCGAACCGCAACAGAATATCATTGTCGTGCCGGACTCCGGAACCGGGCAACTGGCGGGTCTTGCGGGCAAGATGGTGATCAAGATCGCCGACGGCAAGCATTCGTATGACTTCGAGTACACGCTCGCTGAAACCACTTGAAGCGTACTACCCGACCCGGCCCTTCAGCCTCCGCTCAACGCCTGAAGAATGTAGACCTCGTCCGACGATTTGAGAGCCGTATCCAACCCCAACACCTGTTCGCCGTTGACGAAGATCTTCATGTGCGGCCGGATCGAATCCTGCTCGTCAATCATCCGAAAGCGTACGCCGGGGAATTGGCGATTCAGATCGTCGAGCATTTCGGCGACGGTCGAACCACTCGCTTCAACGTCGTTACGCTGATTCGTGTAGGACAGCAATGGGCTTGGAATGTGTACTTTCATAAATTGATCCCGATCGCGGTCGGGTGCTTCGGCTGGTAGAGACCGACCTTGCCCCCTCCTGGAAGCTGGATTTTGGAAATCGAACCCCATCGGGCTTCTTGCACATCTGAACAGCAGACGCCTTTCTCGGCGAGGGCTGCCATCTCGGCCTTCAAATCCTCGCACATGAAGTAGAGTTCATGTACGTCGTTAGCATCGGAAGGATGGAACGCCGCCTCTGCCGGCGGCATCGCGAAGATCAACCAGCCGTGGCCGGCGTCGACGGACTCAAATCCAAGGACATCCCGAAAAAAGGCGCGATCAGCTTCCGCGTCCTTGCTGTAGACGATCATATGAGCGCCAGAGATCATGAAGTTTCTCCTCTTCTGTAACTGCTCCGCAAAAAGGACGAAGAGCGCAAAGAGGGTGAAGAAGACCATTAACATTCCTTCCCTTCCTCGTGTTCTTCGTCTCTTCGTGGTTCCATCACATTTCAGCGGCTTCCACCGCGTAAATCTGCGGCAGGTGTCTGGCGATGCAACTCCATTTCTCGCCTTCGTTCGGGCTCGCCCAGACCTCGCCGCAGGTCGTGCCGAAATAGATTCCGACCGGATCACGCGTGTCGGCGGTCATCGCCTGTCGAAAGACGGTGAACCATGCATGTTCCGATGGCAATCCTTCGTCCAGCCGCTTCCAGGTCTTTCCGCCGTTGTGGGTGACGTATGCGGCGGGCTTGCCTCCGGGAGAAGTGCGCGGCCAAACCTGAGTCCCGTCCATCGGAAAGACCCAGACGGTGTTGGGATCGCGCGGGTGCAAGACCATCGGAAAGCCGATGTCGCCGATCGATTTCGGCATCTTCTCGCCGATCCGAACCCAGCGCGACTCTCCGCCCGCCATGCGACGATCCATACGGTAAATGCCGCAATGGTTCTGCTGATAGAGGACGTCCGGTTCGAGCGGATGCAACCGCATGCAATGCGGGTCGTGGCCGTATACGGGGTTCGGGTCGGGGAGAAAATCGGCCGCGCACCCCGCGTTGAGCGGCTTCCAATCGGCGCCTCTGTCTGTGCTCTCGAAGACTCCGCCGCTCGACATCCCGATGTAGATACGATTCGGGTCGCGCGGGTCAATGTTGATCGAATGCATCTTCGGCCCGTCAGGCGTGCCGTCGCCAGGTCCGCCGGTCCACGCCTCTCGCATCCGATGGTCGTTGAACCCGGTGACCGATTCCCAGGTGTTTCCGCCGTCTTCCGAGCGGAACAGCCCCTGCGGCGACGTTCCCGCGTACCAGACGCCCGGCTCGCTCGCGTGGCCCGGCGTGAGCCAGAAGACGTGATCAACCACGCGGCCCTTCTCGCCTTCGGGCGCCTTCGCGAACGCGGGAGGCTTCGACGCCTCCTTCCACGTCTTCCCGAGATCTTTCGAGCGGAAGACGGTCGGCCCCAGATGGCCCGTCTTCGCCGCCATCAACATCACTCGCCCCTCCCGCGGGTCGAGCGCCATGTGATGTACGATGTTGCCCAAAAAGATCGGGCCTTTGATATCCCACTTGCGGCGCTTGTTGTCGGAACTGAGTATGAACCCGCCTTTCTTGGTCGCAATGAGCAACGCGACCGTATCCGTTTTCGTTTTCGCCGTCGCGGGTTTCTTCGCAGACGATTTCATGCTTATGACCTCCTCCGGATAATCAGTTCGTAACCCCGCCTTTAGGCGGAAGCGTCAGCCACAGATTCATCCCGCGATACAAAACGTTTCCGCCTAAAGGCGGGACTACGAACTGTTTTTCATCGTTTCATGGCGTCGCTCATTGCCGAATGAACGACTTCTTCTGAAGATTGTTTGGTTAATTGTTTAAACGCGTTTTTTGAATGTAGATATCCACCACGTATTTCCGAACGTATCTTGCACTCCGGCGCTCCGCTCATCGTAAGGCTTGTCTTCCGGTTCGGCCAGCGACGTCGCGCCGCATTCAAGGGCGCGTTTGTAGGCCGCGTCCACATCCTCGACATAGACGTAAATCGAAGCGCGCGTCGGCGTAACGTTTGGCGGAAATTCCCCCGTTTCCATCACCACCACTGAATCGCCGATCTTTGACTCGATGTGGAATCCTTTCTCGTCTCCTATGCGCTCCAATTCCACCGCGCCAAATGTATGCTTCACGAATTCAGGCAGGTCGAGATGACCATAAAGGTACGGCCTAACCGCCCCGAAATCGTGACGGACGTATTCCTTGAATTTAGGGTCCCACAGTATTTCCCACACGTGCCCGTCCAAATCTTTAAACTTTCCGGAGTAGCCCCACGGTTCTTCAATTGGGGGGCTTATCACCGCGGCTCCCCCAGTTTCGGCGCGTTTAAGCAGCGCATCAACCTCCGCTCGACTGCTGACAACGTGGGTGAGGATAAACTCCGCCGAGCTTGGTCGCGCGCCATTTTCTTGAGCGTCGCGGGCCAGCGCATCGCGGGGGTAGAGTACAAAGGAGAGGCCGCTCTGCAGTTCAAAGGCCGCATGATCAAAGGGGTCAACAGTCCCCTCGGCAGGCCACCGGGGCCGCCAGCCCAGACTGTCCCGATAGAACGCAAGCGATTTTTCCAGATCATCAACGGCGACGGTGATAACGATTATCCGTGGTTTCGTATGAACTCCCTTCGCAACCACTTATTACTTTACTTCCGGTTGCCGGCTTGTGATCCACCCTGCCAAAACTATAGCCATAACCATCAACAGCGCGGCGAGCAGGAACGGCGCTCCGGGCAAACGCCAATCGCGATGCGACCCGATGAAACTTGCGAACGTTAGCGTGAAAAGCCCCGGCCCGATCAGCCCCGTGATTCCGATTATGCTGCTGTTCGCGCCCTGAAGCTGTCCCTGCTCCGAAGGGCCGACGCGGCGCGTCATCAAGCCTTGCGCCGAAGGCCCGACAAGCCCCATGAACGCGAAGACCGGCATCGCGCTCAGGAATGCGATTCCCACCGGGGCCAGGCCGTAGATCGCGTACCCGGCGCATCCGAAGAGAAGTCCCGCAAAGAGAGCGCGCCGTTCGCCGAAGCGCGCGACTATACGCTTGACCAACCCGGCTTGCACAATAATGTTGAACACCCCGATGAAGGCCAGCGACAGCCCGGTTGCGCGCTCGCTCCAGCCATAGCGAAAGCTGGTATAGAGCACGAAGACACTGGGCAGGACTTGGTGGGCAAGCATATAAGTGAAGTTGACTAACGAGAGGCCGAGGAGCTCGGGGTGCGAACGTAGCAGGGCGAGTGAGCCGACCGGATTGGCGCGCCGCAATGAGAAGGCCTTGCGGTTCTCCGGCGTCAGCGATTCCGGCAGCACGAACAGGCCGTATAGCGCGTTCAAGAGCGTCAAGCCGGCCGCGACCCAGAACGGCAATCGAGGATTCACTTCTCCCAACAACCCGCCTAGAGCCGGCCCCATCACGAAGCCCACTCCCCAGGCGGCCCCGATCATTCCGAACCCGGCGGCGCGCTTTTCCGGTGGAGTCACGTCTGCGATGTAAGCGCCGGCGGTAGGATAACTTGCGGCTGTGATCCCCGAAATCACACGGCCTGCGAACAGCCACCACAACGTCGGCGCCAGCGCCATCAGGATGTAATCCAGCCCCAACCCAAAGCACGAGATCAGAATCACGGGCCTGCGTCCATAACGATCCGAAAGCGCGCCAAGCACGGGCGAGAATATAAACTGCATCAGCGCCCAGACCGTGCCGAATAGGCCGAAGAACTCAGCCGCCCGCGCGGTGTTACCGCTTAGGAAGCCCTCGACCAGTTTCGGCAGCACGGGGATGATGATTCCCAACGCTAGAACGTCAACTACAATAGTGATGAAAATGAAGACCAGGGCCGCGCCGCGCGCCTTTGCGACCGATTTCGATTCGGCTACGGGATTCAAGGTGACCTCCGAAAATGGGGCTATACATCATCCGCCATAGGGCCTGCGCTCGCGCGCAATATGAACCGTTTCGAATCCCGTGTCAACTATGCAACGGAACGACCCCTAGATGAGACAGCAATTTCATCCTTCAGTCTGGCCGATGACTATCATTCCAATGGCCAGCGGGCCTGATTTCGTCGTGATCCTGGTCTCCAGGATCACGTGCCCATGCTCGTTCTTGACGGCCTTCGGCAGTTCCTTGTCCGAGGTCGCCGGTCCCACGAACCAGACTGTGGGATGGCCCGTGCCCGAAGCGGTGCGGCTCAGTTTCAACAGATCCTCGGTCTTTAATTCCTTAGACGGGTCTTTGTCTTCGCCGACAGGACACAGCAGAAAGAAGTCGCGCGCGGGCGAAACGCCCAGATGGTTGCCGTCCTGCAGGCTCAGCGCGAAGCGCAGAGTGTAGAAGCCGGCCTTGATGCCCTGCCCGCGAAAATCTGAGATATTGGAGGGGAAGTTGATCACGCCGACAAACGCGCCTTCGGGGATTTGGCCGAAGCTGGCGCCGGGGACTTCGTTCTTGACTGAAGGAATCTCTTTGCCGAACCAGATTTCGCAAACCGCCTTGCCGCTGTCGTTAATTACGCGGACGCCTTTCGGTTCTAGGGCGCCGCGAACCGCCTCGGCCACAGTCGCCTCTTTTAATTCGCCTATGGATTCGACTTTGTAACCGTTATTCTCAGCGCCTTTGCCGGCGGCGTGATTATTTTTGACGAATACGAGTAAAGCGAAAAGAAGAATGAATACGAAAAACCGTCCCATCAGATAACCCTTTAGATCGAGGAATGAAAATAAAAAATCGAGGATAGAAGATCGAGGATCGAGGATCGCGATTTTCAATTCTCGATCCTCGATCTTCTATCTTCTATCCTCGATCTCCGTTGCGATCAGCGGGCGAAATGGCCCACGAACGCGCTGCGCTTCTCGCGCAACGTCCATTTGACGCCCAGTCCGTCGCCGCTGAATTGATCGAGCGACGCGGCGACCGGCATCGTGTGTTTGGTCGGCGTCAACGGCGGATAGTAGGTCTGCTCGTGGCCGCAGATCGTGTCCTTAGGCGTGAGAGAGCGGGCGACGATGGAGGCCAGTTCGCCGGCCTGCAATTTCCCGCCGCTCGGGTGCTCGTCGCGGAATTCCAGAGCTAGGCTGATCGGCGCGGCTTCCGTGCGGACAACGTTCTTGAGCAGTTCGCCGCCCATCTCCTGCGCGAACAACTTCAAAGCCTCGCGCTGCTCCGGCGTAGCCTTCTCGTCGACGATCAGAACGGCCTTGGCCGGGAACGGGTTTGAGTACTCAGAGCCAAGCGTGCCTGAAGCCTTGGCGACGCCGACGACGCTCAACCCGTCGAGCCTGACGCCCTGCCATTCGCCCTTCGACACATGCCATGCGACGATCGCCTGGTCGCCCATCAGGTTGACTTCGGCGTTCGCGAAGCAGTGTCCCGTGTAAACGTCGGCGTTGCGCGACTCGATGTATTCGCCATAAATTTGCTGCGCGCTGGCCGACGACGCCAGCAACGCCGCGAAGCAGATTGAAAGAACCAGAGTGAATTTACGCATCTTTACTGCCCTCCGAAGATGTGGGGCGAACTGACAGTTCGCCCCTTGCCCCCTCCATAGCGTGATTTGAGTCTTGGGCAAACTGTCAGTTTGCCCTACCTCGATCAAGCTACATCGCTTTCGTGACAATGGCAACCGCGGTCGATCGAGTCGCAATTGCCTGGTTCGGCAAGCTTTCCGTCCGGCCCCAGCGGGCCTTGCGTGTAAAGGCACCAGAAGACGCCAGAGTGAACGCGCTGCGTGTCCGCATCGGGTTCGACCCAGATGAACATGTCCTTGCTGCGCAGCCCCGAACAGAGGTTCGGACGATTCGGATCTAGGTTGTGAAGTTCAGCCATTATGATCTCCTTCGAAGAGCGACAGGGCGACAGGGAGACATGGCGACAGGGCGAAAATCCCCCCGTCGCCATGTCTCCCCGTCTCTCCGTCGCAGCTATCCTGCCGTTTGCAAAATCGCGCGTTTGACGGCGACGCGGGCGAGTTGGACCTTGTACGAGTTGCGGCCGAGCGGCTTCGCCTGCGCCACGGCGATCCTGCCCGCTTCGGCGGCGACGTCTTCGTTGATCGTCTTGCCGGTCAGGTATTCGGCGGCTTCGGCGGCGAGCCAGGGCGTCGGCGCCACGTGACCCATCGCTATGCGCGCGGCCTTGACCTTCTTGCCCGCGTCGAGCGTCAACGCGACCGACGCCGCGGCCAGTGGCCAATCGAGGGCCTCGCGCTGACGCACTTCATAGGTCGCGCTGCGGACCCCGAGCGCCGGCGGAATGGTGACCCATGTCACGATCTCGTTCGGCTTCAGGTCGTATTCGCGGTCGGAGTCCGATTTCGGCGTGACGAAGAATTTGTCGGCGGCCACTTCGCGTTCGCCCGAAGGGCCGAAGACTTTGATCTTCGCGTTGAGCGCGATCAAAGCGGGCGCGAGGCTCGACGGGTTGACGAATTTCGCCTCGCCGTCATTGCCCAGGATCGCGTGGTAGCGGTTGTCGCCGTTCGGAACTAGCGGCTCGCCGGTTTCGCCTTTGGCGAACAGCCCGAAACCGGCGCGGTAATACCAGCAGCGCGGACGTTGGAGCAGGTCGCCGCCGACGGTGCCCATGTTGCGAATCTGCGGGCTGGCAATGCCCTTCGCGGCCTGCGTGACGGCGGGGAAGCCGCCCCCAAGCGCGTCGATCATCTCTTCGATGGTCACGAGCGAGCCGATCGTAGCCGAGCCGTTGCGCGGCGCCCTGATGACGTCGAGTTCCTTGATGTTCTTGATGTTGACCACGCGCTTCGGCGCGACGATGAAATCTTTCATCAGGGAGAGCAGGTCGGTCCCCCCGGCGAGGACTTCTGTTTCGCCCCAGGAAGCGCCGAGCAGCGCGACGGCCTGCTCTTTGGTCGTGGGACTGGCGTACTCAAACTTTTGCATTGGCCCCTCCTTTCTTTTCGAGCGCCGCAAGCACGCGGTCGGGAGTCAAGGGGATCGAAGGCACGCGAACGCCGATGGCGTTGGCCACCGCGTTCGAGATCGCCGCGCCGGGCGAAACCGTCGGCGGTTCGCCGATGCCGATCACGCCGCGTTCGTCGTAACCTTTGCCTGTCATCATGTGGACTTTGAAATTGCCGATGTCGGCCAATCCCGCGAGCCTGTAAAACTCCATGTTCGGATTGAGCATCTTGCCTGTCTGCGCGTCCATGACCCTCTCTTCGTAAAGCGCGAAGGTGACGCCCATGATCATCGCGCCGAAGACCTGGCTCTCGCAGGTCTTCATATCAATGATCAGGCCGCAATCCTGCACGGCGACGAAGTTGTTCATCTTGACGACGCCGGTCTCGACGTCCACAGAAACGTCGGCCATCTGTACGCCGCCTACGCCGCCCGTAGTCAACGTCCCTTTACCGGCGTCAGGGTTCTTGCCGCGAGTGGTGAGCGGCTGCGAGCCGAGCTTCGCGCAGGCCTGTTTCCAGGTCATGCTCTTTGAAGGATCTTCGATTAGTCGAATATTGCCGCCGACGGCCTCCAGTTTGTCCGGGGCAGTGTTCATCGCCGGCGCAACCTTTTCGAACAGCGTGGCCAACGCATCCACAGCCGCGCGGCGCGTCGAGGAACTGATGCCGCCGACCGTCGTTGAACCGCCCGAACCACCCGAGACGGGATAGCGGTTGTCGCCGATGTGGACCTTCACCGCGTCCAGCGGCAGTCCGAGCGTTTCAGCCGCGACAATGGCCAGCACGGTGCGCGTGCCGACGCCCAGGTCCTGCGTGCCCATCTTCACTTCGACCGAGCCGTCGGGATGAATCGTCAGGTCGCAATCGCTGGCGTGTCCCTGGCCTCCCCAGGTGTGAATCGACAGTCCGAGTCCACGTTTGACGGTCTTTGAGCTGCCAGGGGCGCCTTCGCCGCGCGGACGCCAGAGCTTCTTCCATTCGATCATCTCGGCGGCCTTCAACAGTTCGTCGCGGTAGACGTTGGCGCGAGCGCCGGTCTTATCGATGTTCTTCATGAAGAGGTCGAACGGGTCCATCTTCAGTTCGGCCGCCAGGTCGTCTAGCGCGGACATTGTGACCAGGCATGCCTGCGGATGGTTCGGCGCGCGCCAGGCTCGCTGCGGCCCGGTGTTGGTGCCGATAACCGAGAAGGTCTCTTTTCTGTTTTCGACGCCGGCTCTGAAGATATAAGGGAGCAACCCGGCGAAGTTGAAGTTTCCGACGCCGCCCGAGCCCCAGGTTTGCGACTCCCAGCCCAGGATCGTGCCGTCTTTCTTCGCGGCGACTCTGACTTTTGAGAAGAGCGAAGGCCGCGAGCCGGCGACCATCAACTCGGCGTCGCGTTCGAGCATGAGCTTGACCGGCTTGCCGCCAGCCATCTTGGAAAGTCTTGCCGCTTCAAGGCCCCAGGAGTCGACCGGAAACTTGCTGCCGAAGCCGCCGCCGATGTGCTCCATCTTAATTCGAACATTGCTTGCCGGAATCTGCATATTTCGCGCGAACTCGACGCCGTTGGCCGAAACCGATTGGGTTGATTGATGGACCAGCAAGTTATTGTCGTTTTCCCATTCGGCGATCAGGCCGTGCGGCTCCAGGCAGCAATGCGTAATCATTTCGTTGCCGTAGGCGCCTTCATAGATGACTTCGGCTTCCTTGAATGCTTTGTCGGGGTCGCCATTTACGTTTTGACTCGGCGCCCGCCGGTTGGCTTCGGGGATCGTGTCCCAGTTCTGTTCATTGACGAAGTGCGGCAGCTTCTCATACTGGACTTTGATGGCGCGCGCCGCGTCCTCTGCCTGACCTTCAGTTTCAGCGACGACGGTGACGATCCCGTCGCCCGCCCACTGAATCTCCTTGCCAGGCTCTTGAATAACCTTGACGGCTTTCACGCCCGGCATCTTTTCGGCGACGCTCGTGTCAATGCTCACGACCTTGGCGTGCGCGTACGGCGAGCGCACGACCTTGGCGAAGAGCATTCCGGGGCGGTTGATGTCGTAAGTGTATTTCGCCCGTCCCGAGACTTTGTCAGGGCCGTCGATGCGCGAGATGCGCTTGCCGATGTGAGAGCGTTTTCCTTCTTCGGGCCATTTGTACTCAGCCATTGGTCTTGCCTCCTCTCGTCAATTTCGCCGGCCCCCTCTTCCGATTCTGCCCGGAAGCCTGCGCGATGGCGGCCTTGATGCCGACGTAGGTGCCGCAGCGGCAAAGATTGCCGCCAACGCCCATCTCGATCTGTTCCGGAGTCGGCGCTGGATGTTTTTCGAGCAGCGCCGCGCAGGCCATGACGAAGCCGGGAGTGCAGAAACCGCACTGCTGCGCGTCGTTGTCCCAGAACGCCTTTTGGACCGGATGGAGTTTGCCGTTCTGTTCGAGTCCTTCGACGGTCCGAATCTTCTTGCCCTGCGCCTCGACGGCCAGCGTCGTGCAGGAGTAAATCGGCTTGCCGTCAACGATCATCGTGCATGCGCCGCAAGTGGCGCGGTCGCAGACGCGTTTGGCCCCGGTGATGTCCAGGTCGTTGCGCAGCGCGTCGAGCAAAGTGACGCGCGGCTCGACGCTCACCTGTTTCGCGGCGCCGTTGATGTTGAGTGTGATGTTGACCTTGCCCGGACCGAGTATAGGGACTTCGGCCCCGGCGGCTTTCACTTCGTTTTCGCCGCCCGCGACGAGCGGAATGGTGAGAGCCAGACTTGTGCCTTTGAGGAAGTTTCGGCGCGACACCCCGCCCTGGTCGGGTTTGTCGCTCCGTTCATCTGAACTGCTCATCAGCTTACCTCCGTTGAGTTGGTTAAGAGACTTCGGTGATTCAAAAGCGATTTTGCAAAAAAGAAGGATTACGCCTCAGCAACGCAGACGTGATCGCAGTTTGTTTGGTTACCGTAATAATTTGGAAGAATCTCAGTCGAAGTATAGCTAATAAGGGCGTGGGAGTTAATAGAGAAACTGCGGTCGCGCAGTTTTCGGCGCCGGCGGCGAGTCTTAATCGAGCGCCACTCCAGAATTTTGTACCGGCCCTCCGTCTCAGCGGCTCTGTGGCGATTCATTAAGCGTAGATCATTACTTCGATACGCCACAATGCTCCGGACGCCTGCCCCGGCGCGGGATTGAGCAACTAATGGTGAATGTGAACATCTAAGTTTTCGAACAATCAGTCACTTATTTCTCGCGCACAATCACATTGCTGAGAGCGAGAAACATAGGCCAAATTTATCACCCGATTATCCACCGCCGCGACGCCTTGCGGGCCGAGCCATTGGTACTCACAAAAGTTCGTGATCCGTTACGGTCTCTACGAAGGCCGATTGCGCGCGCGCCGGCGCAGAGAGGGTTGAATGGAGGATGAAGTATTTATATGCGAAAGACACATAACTCAGCGCAAGAATCACAGAACCCGCAAGAATTGAGAGGCGCCCGCGACTTCGACTTTGCGCGGCTCAAAGAGATGAGCGCAACGAAACTGGCGCAGGCCGCCCGCGAGTTTGACGTTTCAAGCGCGACCGGAATGCGCAAACAGGAACTGATCTTCAGAATTCTGCAAGCGCAGACTGAGAAAGCGGGACTGATCTTCTCCGAGGGCGTGCTCGATGCGCTGCCGGAGGGCTACGGTTTCTTGCGCGCGCCCGAGCACAATTATCTGCCCAGCCCGGACGACGTTTACGTCGGCCAGACGCAGATTCGCAAGTTCGATTTGCGCACCGGCGACACGGTCTCGGGCCAGGTTCGATTGCCCGGCGCCGGCGAGAAGTATTTCTCGCTGGTCAAGGTCGAAGCCGTCAACTTCGACGCGCCCGAGGCCGCGCGTGAGCGGATCATTTTCGATAACCTGACGCCCCTCTACCCGACGGAGCGGTTGTTGATGGAGACCGCCCCCGACAACCTGTCGGGACGCGTCGTCGACCTCTTCACGCCGATCGGCAAGGGGCAGCGCGCGCTGATCGTGGCGTCGCCGCGCACCGGCAAGACGATGCTCATGCAATCGATCGCCAATGCGATCGCGGAGAATCACTCGGAGGTCGCGCTGATCGTGCTGCTCATAGACGAGCGGCCCGAAGAGGTCACAGACATGCGGCGCGGCGTCAAAGGCGAGGTGATCTTCTCGACCTTCGACGAGCCTGCTTCTCGCCATGTTCAGGTGGCGGAGATGGCCATCGAGAAGGCGAAGCGGCTCGTCGAACAGAAGCGCGACGTGGTGATCCTGCTCGACTCGATAACGCGACTGGCGCGCGCACATAACGCGGTCACGCCCCATTCGGGCAAGACGCTGACGGGCGGCGTCGACTCGAACGCGCTGCAGCGACCGAAGCGCTTCTTCGGCGCGGCGCGCAATCTCGAAGAGGGCGGGAGCTTGACGATCATCGCCACGGCCCTGATCGACACCGGCAGCCGCATGGACGAGGTGATCTTCGAGGAGTTCAAAGGCACGGGCAACCTCGAAATCCATCTCGACCGCCGTCTGTCGGACAAGCGCGTCTTCCCGGCGATCGACCTGCAGAAGAGTGGCACGCGCAAAGAAGAACTGCTCGTTCCGAAGGACGACATGGGCCGCGTCTGGCTGCTGCGCCGCGCGCTCAGCGCTCTGTCCGGCGTCGAACAGATGGAGATGATTATCGAGCGAATGGCCAGGACCAAGAACAACGCAGAGTTCCTCAAATCGATGAATATTCCTGAGTCAGGCGAATCGGAGGTCAGATCAAGATCGAAAGCGCCAGTCAGGAGATTGCCCAAGGCGGCATGAGGCATGAATCCCATTCATGCCTCCACCGAGATTTTCCACAGGAGGAGGTAAAAAAGTATGAAAAGAGTCAGACTCTACGAACTAGCGAAAGAACTGAAACTGGAGACCCGCCAGGTCCTCGCGGACGCGCGTCGCTTCGGCGCAATGGCCAGCTCGCCTTCGAGTTCGGTGGACGAGAGGACCGCGAATCGAATACGTGAACTTTATTACCCGAAGAAGCCGGCGGCCACTGAGCATCGCGCCGCGCGATTGGTGAAGGTCCACAAGCCGGCCGAGACGTCCGAAGCGACTGCGGCTCAACGACAGACGGCAGACGGGACTGTTCCGCAACCCGCGCCTAACCCGCCTGAAGCCGCGGCGGGGTCGCCGCCCCCGACAGCGAGCCGAACACGGATTATCAAGCTCGCGCCAAAGCCGGCGCCGATGAAGCCCGCGCCGCCCCGACCACACGCGGAGCCTTCGGCAGAGGCGCGGCGCCCGGCGAGTCACATCGCGCCGCCGGCAGAGGCCGCGCCATCGACAGCCGAGACGCCCGCGCGTTCGAAGCGAACGACTTATATTCCACCTCGCCCGGCGCGCCCCGTTGGCCGCCACGGCAGGGGCCATCATAAGAAGGCCGAAAGATTCAGCGACGGACCGCAAGCCCGAGCGTTCACGGCGGAACGATCGGCGCCTCCCTGGTCTACCCGCGCGATTTCCGCCGTGTTGCGGCCGGTGCGTCTGATGGAGGGCGCGACGGTGCGCGAATTCGCCGAAACGCTCGACATCAAACCGAAAGACGTCGTGGCCTCGCTGCTAAAACATGGGGTGATGGCGACGATCAATCAACAACTCGACGCCCGCGTCGCGCTCGACGTTGGGCGCCGATTCGGCTACGAGGTCTCCTTCGGCAGCTTCGAAGATCTGACCGTCGAATCCGAATTCGAGATCGCGCCCGAAATGATGGAGGATACCGAGCGGCGCGCCCCCATCGTGACCGTGATGGGACACGTCGATCACGGCAAGACCAGTCTGCTCGACGCCATACGTGAGTCGCGCGTGGCCGAAGACGAGGCCGGCGGGATCACGCAGCGCATCGGCGCCTACTCGGTCGACGCGCCGAACCCCGACGACCCGTCGGAGACTCGGCGTGTCGTCTTTCTGGACACGCCCGGCCACGAAGCCTTCACGATGATGCGCGCGCGCGGCGCCCGTGTGACTGACATCGTCGTGCTGGTGGTCGCCGCAGACGACGGAGTAATGCCGCAAACGGTCGAGGCCATTGACCACGCGAAAGCCGCCGACGTCCCGATAGTCGTCGCGATCAACAAGATCGATAAACCCGAAGCCAACCCCGAGCGTGTGAAGAAGGAGTTGGCCGACCGCGGACTGCTCTGGGACAGCTGGGGCGGCGACACGACCATGGTCGAGGTGTCGGCGAAAAAGAGACAGAACGTCGAAGGCTTGCTGGAAATGGTCCTGTTGACGGCCGACATCCTCGACCTCAAAGCCAATCCGAAGCGCAAGGCGACGGGCACGGTGCTCGAGGCGAAACTCGACCGCGGGCGCGGTCCGGTGGCGACGGTCCTGATCCAGAACGGGACGCTGCGCGTCGGCGATCCGTTCATCGCCGGTGACTACTTCGGCAGAGTACGGGCGCTATTCGACGACCGGGGCCGGCGCGTGGAGGAAGCCCCACCGGCGACGCCGGTCGAGGTGATCGGGGTGGAAGGCGCTCCGGGGGCGGGCGACCTGTTTCAGGTCGTAGCCGACGTGGCGAAGGCGCATCAGATTTCCGACCGCCGCCAGGCCAACGCGCGGGCCGCGAGCCTGCAGCGCACGGCGGCGCGCGGCCTGGACCAATTGCGCGAGCTGACGGCGGCGGGCGAAGTCAAGGAATTGCTGGTCATCCTCAAGGCGGACGCGCAAGGCTCGGTCGAGGCGGTCAGAGATGTTTTGACAAGACTCTCGACGGACAAGGTCAAAGTCCGCGTGATTCGCGCCGGCGTCGGCGCGATCACAGAATCGGACGCGCTCCTGGCGAGCGCGTCGAAAGGCGAGGCTGTCGTGATCATAGGTTTCAACGTGCGGCCCGAATCGCGCGCCGAAGAGACGGCCAGACAGGAGAAGGTGGACGTCCGGTTGCACTCGATCATTTACAAAGTCGAGGAGGAGGTTCGCGGCGCCATGTCGGGGCTGCTCGCCCCGACCATCAGAGAGACGGTCATAGGCAAGGCCGAAGTCCGCGACGTGATTCGCGTGTCGAAGGTTGGACCGGTGGCCGGCTGTATGGTGACTAGCGGATCGATCAAGCGCGCGGCCAACGCGCGTCTGATCCGCGACGGCGTGGTCGTCTTCGACAGCCGGATAGCCAGCCTGCGTCGATTCAAAAACGACGCGATCGAAGTCCATCAAGGCTTCGAGTGCGGCCTGACGCTTGAACGCTTCGGCGATTACAAAGTCGGCGACGTCGTCGAGGCCTACCTGACCGAGGAGGTTCGCGCGACATAAATTCAAGACTGAGTACTCTGCGCCAGAAATACGTTGACGTAAATGGAACGCGGATGACGCGGATACAGCGGATCGTCGCTGATACGACCTGAAGAGATCAGCGTCAATCAGCTGCATCCGCGTCATCCGCGTTCCATTACCACATGAGCCGATATGAAAACCGCCCTAAGAACTGGCGGATCGTAGCTCGTCGCGGATCAGTTTTGAGATCGGGTTCCAGGGGCGCAGTTGAGAAACGAAGTCGAGCGAATGTTCAACGCTGCGCTCTCTGATCAGTTTCTGCAGTTCGGCGGCCTGAGAGTCGCCGTGTTCGGCGAACGACAACGCGGCGGCGCAGCCCTGAATAAGGTAGGTGGGTTCGACGCCGTAGCGGTAGGCCAGTTTGGCGGGGCCGACAAGGCGGTCGTCGGATTGCAGTTTGCGCACCGGGTCGCGTCCGACCCGCGCGACCGTGTCCATCAGCGCGGCGTTCGAAAAGCTGGCCAGAATTTCGTTGATCATGCCGCCGTAATGCAGCGCGCGCCCGTGCTTGCATTGCAATGCTCGCTGCGCTTCGAGCATGGAGCCGACTACCGCGCGGTTGATCGCCTCATCGGCCATCGCTTCGTGAATGTATTTGAACCCGCGCTTGTAGCCGAGGTAGGCGCAGACGGCGTGGCCGCAATTCAGAATGTAGAGCTTCTCTTCGATGCAGGCCGGGAAATTGTCCAGCCCCTTGAACGGCGGCAGGACTTCGAAATCGACCTTGATCTGCAACGTGTCGAAGAGCACGTCGCCTGTCGCGTCGGCGGTGATGACGATCCTGCCGGTCTCGTCGAATTCCTGCGCCGAGACGATTCGATCCGAGATCGCTGAGTTGATCCCGACGTAATCCTGAACCTGCTGCGCGAACTGGAACGGCAGGTTGGTGAAAATCAGCCGCTCGAGGTGCGACCCGGCGTTCTTCAGGTTTTCGCAGCAGAAGACGTCCAACGGGCGTTTCACTCCCGATTTGATCCGATGCAGGATGGCTTCGGCCAGCGAGACCGAAATTTCGGGCAGATTGTCGGGGCGCACCGACGTGTAGATGTGGTCGGCCCGTTCGACTTCGCGCGCGAACTCCTCTCCCGGCATCATAACTCCCCGCACGCCGCGAACTTCGATCCGCGTCTCCATCGATCCTTTTACCACTACATCATAGCCGCGCAGATTGATCGAATTGATGACCTCAGGCCGTCGCGCGGCGAAGACCACCTCGTGCCCCTGCATCGTCAGCGCCGCCCCGAGAGCGCCCAATCCGACACGACCTGCCCCAATGATAATGATTCGCACGAATAAAACTCCAAGATGTCAGATGCCAGATGCCAGATGCCAGATGTCAGGCGCCAGATGTCAGATGTCAGATGTTTGCACAAGCTCAATGTCTAACACTGACATCTGGCATCTGACATCTGACATCTACTTTTATCTCAACAAAGCATCAATCTTCGCCATCAGCTCTTCAAATACCAGATTCCGTTTACTCAGAAAATCGTCCGCGCCGGACTGCAGGGCTTCGATCTTGTCTTCGACGCCCTGGCGTCCGCCGAGGAGTATGACTGGAGTTTCGCGCTTGCTCTTGCGCATCTCGCGGCAGATGTCGAAGCCGGATTTGTGTTCGAGCAGCGCGTCGAGAATCAGAAGCTGATATGAGGAAGATCGGGCTATGGCGTGTTGTAAAGCCTCGCGTCCGTCCTGCGCGCGGTCCACGAGGTAGTTTTCGACTTCCAGTCCGCGCTTGAGCAAATTCGCCAGGTCTTCGTTGGCGACGGCGACCAGGATTTTTGGCATTGCGGGCATCGCCATAGTAAGAGTCTTGTGTTCCAGCGACAGTCGGGCCGTGCCGTTCATGGCGCCGGGCAGCAGCGTGGTCATGGCCGCCTGCACGCCGGAGAGGGAACCCGCCCCCAGACGCGCCTCGA
>Ga0190270_10000501_pt1 | contig 17086 bp, 18 predicted proteins | sample Popmic320T_FD_133748 | JGI IMG/M metagenome (GOLD analysis project Ga0190270, IMG submission 133748) | Populus adjacent soil microbial communities from riparian zone of Weber River, Utah, USA - 320 T | ecosystem: Environmental > Terrestrial > Soil > Riparian zone | place: USA: Utah | collected...
AGGCGAGCCAGGCCGGGGTGGAGATCGACCTGGTGGTTCGCGGCATCTGCTGCTTGCGGCCGGGCGTCCCCGATCTGTCGGAGAATATCCACGTCAAGAGCATCGTCGGCCGGTTCCTCGAGCATTCGCGCATCTATTGCTTCGGCACCGGCCACGGGCTTCCGAATCGGAAGGCGGTGGTCTATATCAGCTCTGCCGATATGATGCCGCGCAACCTCGACCGCCGTGTGGAGGCCATGGTGCCGATCAAGAACCCGACGGTGCACGAGCAGATCCTCGACCAGATCATGGTCGCGAATCTCAAGGACAATCTGCAGAGTTGGCGCGTGCTGGAAGACGGAAGCTCGGTACGGATCCATCCGGGAAAAAACGAGGAACCCTTCAGTGCTCAGGACTATTTCATGACCAATCCGAGCCTGTCCGGCCGCGGCAAGTCTCTGCCCGAGAACATGCCGACGCGCTTTACGCGCCTGGTCGAGACGGGCTGAGCGCCGCGTCTCCGTCATGCTCTTCAAGAGCGATCAGACCCCGGTGGCGGTGGTCGATATCGGCTCGAACTCGGTTCGGCTGATCGTCTACGAAAATTCCAGCCGCGCGCCGACGCCGGTGTTCAACGAGAAGGTGCTGTGCGGGCTGGGGCGGTCGCTGGCGTCGACCGGCATGCTTGCTCCGGATGCGGTCAAGCGTGCGTTGCGGGCGCTCCGGCGGTTTCGCGCCCTGATCGACCAGTTGGGCGTGGCCCAGGTCGAGGTCATCGCCACCGCCGCGGCGCGCGAGGCAGTAAATGGGCCGGATTTCATCGCCCAGGCCGAGCGCGTACTCGGCCGGGCGGTCACTGTGCTGTCCGGCACCCAGGAGGCCGAGTTCGCCGCGCTCGGTGTCGTCTCCGGTATCCACGCGGCTGATGGCTTTGCCGGCGATCTCGGCGGCGGCAGCCTCGAGCTGATCGATGTCAGGGGCGGCCGATTATCCGATGCCGTCACGCTTCCGCTCGGAGGCTTGCGCCTGATCGACGCCGCCGGCGGCAGTCTCAAGAAGGCGCGCGAGATCGTCGACGGCGAGCTCGCCAAGGTCGACTGGCTGGAAAAGGGCAGGGGCCGCGATTTCTACGCCATCGGCGGCACTTGGCGTGCGCTCGCGCGCCTGCACATGACGCAGACCAACTATCCGCTGAGCGTCATGCACAATTACCGGATCAATGCCGACGATGCGCTCAGATTTTCCTCGCTGCTCGATCACCAATCGCAAAGTTCGCTCGCCGGCATCCGCGACATTTCCAGCGCGCGCCGCGAGACCGTCCCCTACGGCGCGCTGGTGCTGGAAAGGCTCATCAAGCAGATGAAGCCGCGCTCCATCGTGGTGTCGGTGTTCGGCATCCGCGAGGGACTGCTGTTCAGTTTGCTGAGCGAGGAACAGCAACGCAAGGATCCACTGATCGCAGCCTGCGACGACGTTGCCCGGCGCTGGTCGCGCTCGATCGACAGCGCTTACGAGCTCTGCTTCTGGACCGATGCGCTGTTCCGCACGCCCGGACCGATCGAGACGCCGGAGCAGCGGCGGCTGCGCCACGCGGCCTGTCTGCTGTCCGACATCGGCTGGCGCGCGCATCCCGACTATCGCGGCATCCAGAGCCTCAATCTGGTGGCCCATGGCGGCTTCGTCGGCGTGGACCATCCGGGTCGCGCCTTCCTCGGGCTCACCGTCTATTACCGCAACGAAGGGCTGGTCAAAGACGAGTTCAGCCAAAGGCTGGTCGAACTGGTCGACAAGGACATGCTGAAGCGGGCACGCATCCTAGGAGCCGCGTTCCGCGCCGCACATATGGTGTCGGCGGCGATGCCGGGCGTGCTGACCAACACGCCGCTCAGCTATGAAGGCAACCGGCTGATCTGGACCCTGCCCGACCCTTATTCCAATCTAGAGGGCGAGCGGGTCGAACGCCGGTTCAAGGAGCTGGCCAGTCTGCTCGACCGCGAAGCGGAGATCAGGGTGGGGTCCGCCTACCAGCTCGCTGCAAGCTGAGTGCGTGGTGAAGATAGTTCCCAAATGATCGCGTCGGCTAAAGCCGTTATGCGGCAAACGATTGCCTTTCGGTGGATTCCGGGCTTTCGCCGGAATGGCGAAATGTGGCAAACCGGAATGATGCTCCAACCCCAATTTGATTGATTGATGGCAGAAGACCTTTATTCCACACTTGGCGTGGCGAAGACGGCGAGCGCAGCCGAGATCACCAAGGCCTATCGCAAGCTGGCCAAGAAGCTGCATCCCGATCTCAATCCGGGAGACAAGGCGGCCGAGGAGAAGTTCAAGAAGATCGCGGCCGCCTACGGCATCGTCGGCGACGAGGAGAAGCGCGGGCGCTACGACCGCGGCGAGATCGACGCGTCGGGGCAGGAAACGCCGCAGCAGCGCTATTACCGCGAATATGCCGGCGGCGAGGAGGGCGCGCGTTATCGCTCGAGCGCCGGTTACGAGGATATCGGCGCCTTCAGCGATCTGTTCGGCGATTTGTTCGGCGAACGGGGAGGGGCGCGCGCCGGCGCCGGCGGGCGGCGCTTCTCGATGCGCGGGCAGGACGCGCAATACCGCCTCGACGTCGACTTCCTAGACGCGGTGAACGGCACCAAGACGCGCATCACGCTGCCGGACGGCGGCACGCTCGACGTTGCCATCCCGCCTGGCGTCACCGATGGCCAGGTGCTCAGGCTGAGAGGCAAGGGGACGCCAGGGCTCGGCGAGGGCGAGGCGGGCGATGCGCTGATCGAGATCAGCGTCAAGTCGCATCCCGTATTCAAGCGCGAGGGCGACGACATCGTGGTGGAGGTGCCGATCACGTTCGACGAGGCGGTACTCGGCGGCAAGGTCGAGGTGCCGACCATCGGCGGACGCGTGTCGGTCACGGTTCCGGCCGGCGCGAATACCGGCCAGACGCTCCGCCTCAAGGGCCGCGGCATCAAGTCGAAGGGCCGCAGCGGCGATCAGCTGGTCAAGCTCAGCGTGGTCTTGCCCGAGCGGATCGACGAGGACCTCAAGAGCTTCGTGGAGAAATGGCGGGAGGATCACCGCTACGATCCGCGGCGAAAGCTTAAGGAGCAGGCCTGATGCTCACCGAGCGGGACGTGGTTCAGCGCGTGCAACGCCTCACCGTCACCCGACTCAGGGTCTGGGTGGCGCAAGGCTGGATCAAGCCGCAGGACGAGGTCGAGCGGAGCTTCTCCGAAGCCGACCTCGCGCGCGCGGCGTTGATCTGCAATCTGGAGGACCAGCTCGGCTTCGCCGAGGAGGACGTGCCGGTGCTGCTCAATCTGATCGACCAGATCCACGGGCTCAGGGCCGAGCTGAAGGGCCTGCTCGACGCGCTCGAGGATTTGCCGCCAGAGGTCCGCGCAACCGTGCGCATGCGCATCACCAGCCGCCGCGAGGGCGGGCCGCGATGAGCTATTGGCTCGGTCTGTTGCTGTTCGCGGGCCTGCTCGGCCTCTTCGTCTATCTCAGCACGAACTACGGGCTGGGACGGCTGCCGGGCGATATCGTCGTCAACCGCGAGAATTTCTCGTTTGATCTGCCGGTCACCACCATGATCCTGGTGAGCCTGATTCTGTCACTCGCCTTTTGGTTGTTCGGCCGCTAATGCCCAAGCGTGTCGTTGTCGTGAACGACAGGATGCAGAAAGGCTATCGCTACGTCCTGAGCGCACCGGCCGGGCGAAACTTCGATCCCGGCTTCAAGCCCGAGCTGACACCCAAGGAGATGCTGAAGCTCGGCGTCTTCTGCGGCAAATACATGACCGACACGCGGAAGGAATTTCCCGCAAGCTGGTTTGTGGGCGCCAAGCTGTCGCCGCGGCGGCGCGAGTGCTCGCTCAATTATTTCGGCGTCGACGCCAGCCAGCCGCTATCGGTCTGGCGCAACAAGGGCTGGATTCATCCTGACGACCCGCGCGGCTGGTTGCAGTGGTATTGCCGCTATTACATGGGGCGCCGGATGCCCGAAGAGGATGGTCGCCAGATCAAGCGGTGGAGAGCGATCCGCCGGCATGTGGCGCAGATCCAGCGGAACTGCGAGCCGGGCGATCTCTCTTGCCGCCGTCGTCAGCGCCAAGCCTTGCTGCATTGGGCTTATGACAGCCGCAAGATTTGAAGCGGCGTCAGCACGCCCTATTCCGCGTCGTTGGCGGGACGCACGGCAACCTCGCCGTCCTTGATCACGAGCGCGAGCTCGCCGCGCTTCAGCGCCAGCGCGTCCTCTCCGAACAATTTGCGGCGCCAGCCACGCAGCACCGGCACGTCGGTGTCGCCGGTGCGGGCGATCTCCTCGAGCTCGTCGCTGGTGGCGATCAGCTTGGGCGCCACGCCGTGCCGGCCCGCGATCGCCTTGAGAAGCACGCGCAACAAATCGACCACGGCCTGCGCCTCCGGCGGCATCGGCTCGCCCCGCTCGAGGGGCGGAATCGATCCCGGATCGCGTTCCAGCCCGCGCCCCACCGCTTCGAGCACGGCGCGGCCGCGCATCGAGCGGGCAAAACCGTTATGCAGGGTGCGCAGCGAGCCGAGATCGTCGGTGGTGCGCGGGGCTTGGCTGGCGATGTCGTATAGCGCCTCGTCCTTCAGGATGCGCGCGCGGGGCACGTCCTGCGCTTGCGCCTCGCGTTCGCGCCAGGCGGCAAGCTCCATCAGCACGGCCAGCGCCTTGGGCGTCTTGATGCGCATCTTGAGCCGGCGCCAGGCCTGCTCGGGATGCAGCTCGTAGGTGGCGGGGTCGGTCAGCACGCCCATCTCCTCGCTCAGCCAGCTTGCCCGCTCCGATTTGTCGAGCTGGGACCTGAGCTTGGGATAGAGGTCGCGGAGATGAATGACGTCGCCGAGCGCATAAGTGAGCTGGCGCTCGGAGAGAGGGCGCCGGCTCCAATCGGTGAAGCGCGAGGTCTTGTCCAGGTTGCGGTTGAGCAGCCGCTTCACCAGCATCGAATAGCTCACCGCCTCGCCGAAGCCGCAGACCATGGCGGCAACTTGGGTGTCGAAGATCGGATGGGGGATGACGCGCGCCAGATGATGAACGATCTCAACGTCCTGTCGGGCCGAATGAAACACCTTCAGGACGCGCTCATTGACCATCAGCTCGAAGAAGGGGGTCAGGTCGAGGCCCGGCGCGAGCGAGTCGATGAGCAGTTCATGGCCCTCGGCGGCGATCTGAATCAGGCAGAGCCGCGGCCAGAAGGTCTGCTCGCGCATGAATTCGGTGTCGACGGCGACAAAAGGGGTGCTACCCAGCCGCGCGCAGGCCTCGGCCAGCTCGTCAGTGCGAGTGATGAGGTTCATGGTCGGCGGATATAGCCCATGCGGATGCGCAAGGCCAAGAGGCGCGAGGCGCAAAATCGCCGGTGATTGCGGTCTATTTGCTTGGCCCTAGGCAAGAAGGGCGTGGTCCGGCCGCTCCGGCAGGCCTGCGATCGCGCCTCGCGGGACTCAGACCCTTGCCTGATGCGACACGATTTTCGGCTGGTCTGCCTGCTCCGCGTGCGGCGTTGGGTGGCCGGAAAGCGGGGACGAATGGAGGAGCGAGGACATCAACGAAAACAGCGTCACGATGGCCGCCACGGCCCAGGCCGCAAGCGGCACGCGCGTCCTCACCGGGAGGGTCTCGGGGATCTTCAGCATGATTCAATTCCCTCTGTAGTGCCTGGCGAAAAAACGCAAATCGCTGCGCTTTGTTCCCCCGCCGAAGACTATTGCGGCGAACCGCCTGAAGTGCCGGGCGGCGGAATCACTTCCTCGTCATGTCCGGCATTGGGATCGGGAACGTCGGTGTGAATGCCTTCGTCGCCGATATCCGGTGGCGGAATGACGCCCTTATGCTCCGCGGGCGGGGTGGTCTGCGGCGCGCCGTTATCGGGCCCGGGCGGATCTTCGCCTTGGGGCGCCGTCTGTTCAGGCGCACCGGCATGGCCGCGATCCACGCAGAGCGAAGGCGCGAGCAGTGCCAACGCCGTAAGCAGTGCCAATCGGATTTGGGGCTTCGCCATTCGTCGATCCTCCAAGCGGCGTTCTGTCTCTCAGAGAGAAACCGGCGCCGGGAGCCGATCGTTCCCGGGGGCCCGGCCCGCTCGCCTTGACAAAAGCAGCCCTCCCATGCGCTGTTCCCGCGCGTTTCCGTTCATTTGCCGGCACCCATCCAGCCCCGACCATGCACGACTATCGCACCCATACATGCGGCGCCCTGCGCAAGGAAGATGTCGGCAAGACTGTGCGGCTGTCAGGCTGGGTGCATCGCGTACGCGACCATGGCGGGCTGCTGTTCATCGATCTCCGCGATCATTACGGGCTGACGCAATGCGTGGCCGATCCGAAATCGCCGGCCTTCGCCACGGCGGAAAGGTTGAAGCCCGAATGGGTGGTCCGGATCAGCGGCGAGGTGGTCGCCCGCACGCCGGAGACAATCAATCCCAACCTGCCGACCGGCGCGGTCGAGGTCAGGATCGCGGAGCTCGACGTGCTGTCGGAAGCCAAGGAATTGCCGCTGCCGGTGTTCGGCGAGCCCGACTATCCCGAGGATACGCGGCTGCGCTATCGCTTCCTCGATCTCCGCCGCGAGAGGTTGCACGCCAATATCATGAAGCGGCAAGCGATCATCTGGAGCTTGCGCCATCGCATGCGCGAGGCGGGGTTCTTCGAGTTCCAGACGCCGATCCTAACTGCCTCCAGCCCCGAAGGCGCGCGCGATTATCTGGTGCCGAGCCGGGTGCATCCCGGCAAGTTCTACGCGCTGCCGCAGGCGCCGCAGCAATTCAAGCAGCTCATCATGATCGCGGGGTTCGACCGCTACTTCCAGATCGCGCCCTGCTTCCGCGACGAGGACGCCCGCGCCGATCGCTCGCCTGGCGAGTTCTATCAGCTCGATTTGGAGATGAGCTTCGTCACCCAGGAGGACGTATTCAACACGGTCGAGCCGATCCTGCGCGGGCTGTTCGAGGAGTTCGGCGGCAGCAAGCCCGTGACACAGAAATTCCCGCGCATCCCCTATGCCGAGGCGATGCGCAAATACGGCACCGACAAGCCGGATCTGCGCAATCCGATCGAAATGGAGGACGTCACCGAGCATTTCCGCGGCTCCGGCTTCAAGATCTTCGCCGGAATGATCGAGATGGATGTCAACACGCGCATCTGGGCGATCCCGGCGAAGAGCGGCGGCAGCCGCGCTTTTTGCGACCGCATGAATGGCTGGGCGCAGAGCGAGGTTCAGCCCGGCCTCGGCTATATCTTTTTCCGCGAAGGGGAGGGCGCAGGCCCGGTCGCCAAGAATATCGGGCCTGAGCGCACCGAGGCGATCCGCACGCAGCTCGGCCTCGGCGACAGCGACGCCGTGTTCTTCGTGGCGGGGCTGCCGGCCGAGTTCGCCGATTTCGCCGGCCGCGCGCGGGTGAAGATCGGCGATGAGCTAGGCCTCACGGAGAAGGACCAGTTCGCCTTTTGTTGGATCGTCAACTTTCCGATGTATGAGTGGAACGAGGAAGAAGAGCGGATCGACTTCTCGCATAACCCATTCTCCATGCCGCAAGGCGGCCTCGAGGCTTTGGAGAGCAAGGACCCGCTCGACATTCTCGCCTATCAATACGATGTGGTGTGCAACGGCGTCGAACTCTCCTCCGGCGCAATCCGGAACCACAAGCCGGAGATCATGGAGAAGGCCTTCGCCATCGCCGGCTACGCTAAGGAGGAGCTGGAGCAGCGCTTCGGCGGCATGCTCAGGGCGCTGCAATACGGTGCGCCGCCGCATGGCGGCATCGCGCCGGGCATCGACCGCATGGTGATGCTGCTCTGCGGCGAGGAGAATTTGCGGCAGGTGGTGATGTTCCCGATGAACCAGCAGGCGGAGGACCTGCTGATGGGTGCGCCGTCGGAGGTTTCCCCCAAGCAATTGAAGGAATTGCATATTCGGGTCGTGCCGCCGCCCAAGTCATGATTAATGGGGCATCATAAAGGCGGCCCGAACACCGCTTTTTGACGACGCCAACTGTTGCTTAGATGCCGAGTCATTCCTTACCCTTGGGGCATTCGCCCAACTAGTGATAACGGTCGTGGCGACGGGAGGGGCAGTCATGCATAAGTCTCATCTGATGCGCTTGATAGCGCTTGGTTCCTTTGCCGCTCTTTGCTTGGGCGCGGCCGAGGCGGCGGAGGTCAACACCGCCGATTTCACCACCGCCTGCAGCACCGATCTCAGCGTCACCGACGACCCAGGCTTCGACGACGGCAAGGTCACGCCGAAGGCCTATTGCGAATGCGTTGCCGGCGAGCTGGTGAAGGGTAAGCTGACGCAAGCCGATGTCGACATGCTCACCAAGATGCACAAGGAAGAGATCACCGACGAGGACGTTGAGAACTTTCCCACGCTCGAAGATCTGATGAACGCCAATGAAGGCTTCGAGGATGCGTGCCGGCAGAAGCTCGGGCTTCCCACCGGCGGCACGGACGTGGAAGAGGAAGAGACGGAAGAGGGGATGATGCCGGAGGAGGAAGAGGTCCCGGCGGAGGATGACGCCTCCCCCCCCGAATGAACCTGCGCTAGCCCGCCGACAACATGTCTGCTGCCGCTGTCGATGCTGGCCCCGCGCCGCGCGTTGGCCGCGGCCGCGCACGGCACCGCCGGCAACAGGACCAGCATAGCGCCGAGAATTTCCCACGCGGCCCCGCATCCGGCGCCTCGTTTTCGCGTTAAACATGAGCGAGAGTCCGCCAGGAGGATGGGTCGGGACCACGCGGGAACCGGCAGGTCCCGGCGGCAAACCGCCGCCGGCAAATGAGGCTGCCGCGCTAGTGACGGGTCGAAAGGACTTTAGCCCATGACATTCGGCGAGCATGTCTTCCTCTATTGCGAGCGTGGCACGAACACTGAGCTTCTGGCCGAGCCGATCAATGCGCTGAGCAACGGCGCCTTTCTGCTCGCGGGCCTGGTCGGGCTCCAGCTTGCGCTGTGGCGTCCGCGCGAACAGCGCACCGCCGACCATATTTTGCTCCCGGTCCTCGTGCTGCTGATCGGGCTCGGCAGCCTCGCCTTTCATCTTTACGCCGATCGCGGGACCGCGCTCGCCGATGTTGTGCCCATCGCCGTGTTCATGCTGGTCTATCTCGGCTTTGCGCTGAACCGCTTCCTCGGCGTGCCGCCGGGCCTTACCGTGTTGCTGGTGATCGGCTTCACCGCGATCGCGGCGCTCACGGGCCAAGTGCAGTGCTCGGACGGCCCGATCACCCTGCTCGGTGCCGAGGCGCAAGGCGCTAGGCCATGTCTCAACGGCAGCGTGTTCTACCTGCCGGCGCTGGCGGCGATGATCGTCATCGGGCTGCTGCTGTCGGAGCGCGGGCACAGGGCCGCGCCCTGGCTGCTCTGGGCGGCGGCGATCTTCGCTGTCTCCGTCACCCTCAGGTCGCTCGACCTCTCGCTCTGTGACCAGGTCGTGATTGACGGACGCAAGGTCGGCACCCATTTCGCCTGGCATGTGCTGAACGCGCTGGCGCTGTTCCTGCTGCTCAGGGCGAGCATCGAAACAGGGCCGGTTGCCGCGGCCGAGCCACTGCACCCGCCCTTAGCCGAGCCTGGCTCCGGCGCGGAGGAAGCCGTCGCCGAAGCCGCGCCGGCCGAACCGCCGCCGGAGCCGGAGCCGGCCGAAAAGCTTGCATCTTCGAGCGAAGAGGCGGCAAAGGAGGAGGCGGCTGCTTCCGAGGCGCCGGAGGCCGAGAAGCCGAAGTTGTTCTTCCCGGCTTAAGCGAAGCTCCATCGTCTTCGGGTAGCGTCGGCGGGTCGCAAGCGGACGTGGTGGAACTGGTAGACACACAGGACTTAAAATCCTGAGGGGGAAACCCCGTCCGGGTTCGAGTCCCGGCGTCCGCACCATTTATAAATCGTGGCTTTTCAACCGGTTCCGCCGTGGACGGAGGCCGTCCGTCACCGGGCTCGCCAGAACCTTGAGTTAAAAGCGATAGGGGAATTCCATGAGAGTCACTGGAGGATGTCTATGCGGCGAGATTCGATACACCATCGAGGGGGACCCCATTACGACGCGGGTATGCTGGTGTCGCGATTGCCAATATTTCGGGGCGGGCAGCGGAACGGTGAATGTCACTTTCTCGAGCGAGAAGGTGCAGATTGAAGGGCAGCTCCACGATTATGTGAGCAAAGCCGACAGCGGCAATCTCACTCATCGCGGCTTCTGTCCCACATGCGGAACGCCAGTCACGACCCAGTCGGAAGCGCGGCCGCATTTTCTTGCGGTGCGTGCCGGCACTCTCGACGACCCGGAGATTGGCAAGCCTGATCTAACCATTTGGACCTCGAGCGCCCCAAGCTGGGCCTGTTTCGCCGATAACCTCCCGCAGGAAGCGAAACAGCCGCCACCGCCTGCACGTAGGGCTTGATGGGTTCCGTACCGATATGCGCAAAACGCAGGTGTGGTAAAGCTACCTATCAATTTGCTCAGGCGACAGATCGTCCATGTGGAATAGCCTAGCCGCGTCAACCTTTATCGCTATCGTCGGAGCGGCACTCGAAGCCCGGGCCGAGCCTGTTATTGAGGGCAACACGATCGTGGGCGCGCGAAACGCCCGCTATTGCGAGATTATCCCAATCGTCCGCGACGGGCTTCGCCTGAAAGCCACCGTCTACAATACGCTTGGCCTCAATGACTGCCCTGCAGCGATCTGGAACAACATCAGTGAAGATGCCATGAGGCAGCGCTTCAATGCGCTGACTGTCCTGCTTAACGGGCCGCGCTATTTCATCATGGACTCGATTGCAGCAAGCGGCGCCACCAAAGCGGGCGAGACGATCGAAGCGGATGGCCTCAAGCTCACTGAGCGCGCAACAATCGATCTTGGGCTTCTCGATCTGCTGCACCGGCCATATCGCGAGCAGACGATCAATCGCGACACGCTGTATACGTTTAAGGCCGAACAGCCGATTTTCACGCTCGAGGCGGCTGATGGTAACCGTTATGTCATGCAGGCTTTTTCGCAAATCGTTGACAAGAGCCTTAGCTACGGCGACCTGGCCACGCTTGGCGCGAAGCTCAAGCTGCCTTCGGGTTGGCGCTACTCTTCGATGGTCATAGAAAAGGAGTTGGTTTTGGGGGCTGCGGGGACGGCGACCATCGTCCAGGACGAGCTTGAGAACACCTATCAAAAAATTGACTAGCGGCCGCCAACGCGACTGACTCAACCCGGAATGCGCGCAAATGCCCGCTGCTTTCGGATCCACCCACAGGTCGGCCGATTGACAGGCCGGAACGGATCGGCGCAAAACCTTGCGACCCGATCTGCCCATAGGGGAATCGCCAGGATGTTGGAAGACCCGCTGTTCTGGCTGTTCGTGCTCCCCGGCACGGTGCTCGGCCTCTATGCGCAATGGCGTATCAAGACCAACCTCGCCAAATATTCCCAGGTGCCCACGCGTGACGGCGTCACCGGGGCGCAAGTGGCGCGCCGCCTGCTCGACGCCCAGGGCCTGCAAGACGTCAAGGTCGAATCGACCCCGGGGATGCTGAGCGACCATTACGACCCGCGCGCCAAGGTTTTGCGGTTGAGCGACAAGGTCTACCATGTGCAGAACGTGGCGGCGGCCGGGATCGCCGCGCATGAAGCGGGGCACGCGCTGCAGGATGCCGAGGATTATTTCCCGATGGAGGCGCGCACCTATATCGTGCCGGTCGTGCAGCTGGCGGCGCAGGCCGCGCCCTGGGTGTTCGTGCTCGGCCTGATGCTGCAAATGCCGGCGGTCGCCTGGACCGGCGTCATCATGTTCGGCTCGTCCTCGTTCTTTGCTCTGCTCACCCTGCCGGTCGAGTTCAATGCCAGCAGGCGGGCGCAAGAGCTGTTGGTGCGCTACGGCATCATCCAGGGCGAGGAGCAGGAGCAGGGCGTTGAGCAGGTGTTGAGCGCTGCCGCCTGGACATACGTGGCGGCGGCCGTCTCCGCGCTCGGGGTATGGCTGTTCTACATTTTCGTCTTGTTCCGGGGGCGCTCCGCCGCGCCCCAGGGCTAGGCCAGCCGCATTTCCATAGATTTCTACCGGTTGACTGGAAAACCCAATCGACAAGCGAGCCGTCGCTCCATAGGCTGATCTGGATCAGACGCCGCGTCCAAGCGGCGCTCAGCCTGGGAGGGCCTTCGCGCATGAACGAGCAGCCGCAGCGCCAGACATTCTTCGGCGGGTGTCCGCATGACTGCCCTGATACCTGCGCCATGATCTACGAAGTAGAGAACGGCAAGCTGGTCGAGGTCAGGGGCAACAAGGAGCACCCGATGACTCGCGGGACGCTCTGCGTGAAGCTCAAGGACTATCACGACCACCACTACAATCCCGACCGCGTGCTTTACCCGCTGCGCCGCGTCGGGCCGAAGGGCTCGCGCCAATTCGCGCGCATCTCCTGGGACGAGGCCATTGCCGAGATCGCGTCCCGCTGGACGGCAATCGTTGCCGAACACGGCTCCCAGGCGATCATGCCTTATTCCTATCTCGGCAACGAGGGACTGGTGCAGGGGCTGACCGCGGGCGACGCGTTCTTCAATCGCCTCGGCTCGACGGTGAACGAGAAGACGTTCTGCGCGTCCGGCTCGTCGACGGCATGGCTCCTGACCGTCGGCCCGACCGGCGGCGTCGACCCGGAAAGCTTCGTGCATTCCCGCTATATCGTGATCTGGGCCTGCAACTCGATCTCCACCAATCTGCATCACTGGCCGTTCGTGCTCGAAGCGCGGAAGCGCGGCGCCGAGATCGTGGTGATCGACTCGTACCGCTCGCGCACGGCGAAGCAGGCCGATTGGCACATCATGCCGAAGCCCGGCACCGACGGCGCGCTGGCCATGGGCATCATCGCCGCGCTGATCGAGAACGGTCATGTCGACCAGGACTGGGTCGAGCAGCACACAATCGGGTTCCCCGAGCTTGCGGAGCGCGCCGCCGAGTTCACCCCGGATTACGTGGAGCGTGTCACGGGCGTGCCTGCGGCCGACATCGCCAAGTTCGCGCGCGAGTTCGCGACGACCCAACCTTCGGTGATCCGCATGGGCGTGGCGCTCGAGCGGCATGCCGGCGGCGGGCAGACCATTCGTGCGGTCTGCGCAATCCCCGCGCTTGCCGGGTCATGGCGCCATGTCGGCGGCGGGTTGCTGCAGATGCCGCTTTGGGAGTTCCCGGTGAACTGGCCGCGCGTGTCGCGGCCCGACTTCATTCGCCCTGGCACCCGCGTGGTCAACAATCTCCAGCTCGGCCGCGCGCTGGTGGGCGACATGAAGCTCGATCCGCCGATCATGGGCCTCTACGTCTACAACACCAATCCGGTGAGCCAAGCGCCCGAGACCAACACCATCGTGCGAGGGCTCAGCCGCGAGGATCTGTTCTTCGTGACGGCGGAGCATTTCGTCACCGATACCGCCGCCTACGCCGATATCGTCCTGCCCGCGACCATGGCCGGAGAGCACGACGACATGATGTTCTCCTGGGGGCACTTCTATCTGACCATCAACGAGAAGGCGATCGAGCCTTGCGGCGAGGCGAAGTCCAATGCCGAGATCTTCCGCCTGCTCGCGACGGCGATGGGCTTCGACGATCCGCAATTCAAGATGAGCGACATGGAGCTCGCCGAGCATTACGTGCAATGGGACGCACCGCAGATGGCTGGCGTCGACATGGAATATTTCCGCCGCCACGGCTATTTCCATCTTGCCGTGGGCACGCCCGACGACCGGCTGCCGCATGCGAATGGCAACTTCCCGACGCCGTCTGGCAAGGTCGAGTTCCTGGTCAAGGACGCCAAGAACTTCGTCGCGCCGCCGTTTCGCATGATGTACGAGCAGATGCAGTCGGGCGAGGACGTCGACCCGCTGCCGGGCTACGTGCCGCCGCGCGAGAGCCCGGCCAGCAATCCGAAACTCGCCGAGCTTTATCCGCTCAACGTCATCTCGCCGAAGAGCCATGGCTTCCTCAACTCCTGCTATGCCAACGAACCGCATAAGATCAAGGGGCAGGGCGAGCAATTCGTGATGATCAGCCCGAAGGACGCCGAAGCGCGCAGCATCCGGGACGGGGATCCGGTTCGTGTCTTCAACGGCCGCGGCGATTTCGAGGGCCTTGCGCGCATCACCGACGACGTGCGGGACGGCGTGATCGTCGCCACGCTCGGCTATTGGCGGAGCCTCAACCGCTCCGACGGCTCGGTGAATTCGATCTCGTCGGCAGAGTTCTGTGGGCTTGGCCGGGCGCCGACCTTCTCGGACAATCTCGTGCAGGTCATCCGCGTCAACTAATCACGCGCTATTCGGCGGCCGCGGTGCCCTTCGCGGTCACCTCTTGCAGGACGGTGAAGGTTTCCAGCTCGGGGTGGCCGAGATAGAGCGGTTTGTTTGCCGCCGTTCCGCCATGCGCCTTGCGAAACGCCTCCGACCTCGTCCAATCAAGAAACGCGGCTTCCGAGCGCCACAACGAATGCGAGGCATAGAGCACGTGGTCGTCGCGCTCGGGCCCTTTTAGCAGATGAAAGGCGACGAAGCCCGGCACCTCTTTCAGATGGCTGTCCCGGGTGAGCCACACCTGCTCGAAATCCTGTTCCGCCCCTTTGCGGACCTTGAAGCGATTCATGGCGATGAACATGCGTGGGCAAACTCCTCTGCGCGGCACCCTGGCTGGAAGGTCTAGATTCCAAGCATTTAGCTGAAAGGGCCGATCCTGACAGCGACAATTGACCGCCGTCAATAACCCGGCTGGCAACCCGTTCCTATATAAGCACATCACCACGTCTATTCCCCAAAGGAGCCCCCATGAACAAGGACGCCAAGGAACGCCGCAAGGCGCCGCTACAGACGCCGACCGACCTCGGCGACAACGCCCGCCGCGACATCTCCGGTGCGCTCAACGCGTTGCTGGCCGACGTGTTCGCGCTCTATCTCAAGACCAAGAATTTCCACTGGCATGTCAGCGGGCCGCATTTCCGCGACTATCATCTCCTGTTCGACGAGCAGGGCGATCAGATCTTCGGCATCACCGACGACATCGCCGAGCGCGTGCGCAAGATCGGCGGCATCACGCTGCATTCGATCGGCAATATCGCGAGGCTCCAGCGCATTCCCGACAACGATGCCGACTTTGTCGATCCGCTCGACATGTTGGCCGAGCTGCGCTCCGACAATCAGGCGCTGATCGCCAGCTTGCGTGAAGTGCACGAGCTTTGCGACGAGGAGAACGATGTTGCGACCGCGAGCCTGATCGAGAACTGGATCGATCAGGCCGAGCGGCGGGTGTGGTTCCTCTACGAGGCCGGCCGGCGCGGCGACCAGACCGGCCATTGAGTGAAGCGCGGGAACTTTCCCGTGCTTCCCGGCATTCTCGCGGTGACGCGAACTTCAGGCTTGAGAGGGCCAATCATGCACAATCGCCTTCGAGCCGGCTTGGCCGGCTTTATTGCCCTCCTGCTCGTCTCCTGCGGGGCGCCGAGCACGGCTGACTTCGTGACCGATGCCGCGATGAGCAATCTTTATGAGATCGAGGCCGGCAAACTCGCAAGCGAGAAGGGGCAGTCCGAGGCGGTCAAGGCGTTCGGCCGGCAGATGGTCGAAGCTCACAGCAAGGCGAGCGAGGAACTGAAGACCGTCGTCGAAGCCGAGAATCTCAAAGTCGAGCTGCCTGCCAAGCTGGGCAAGAGACAGCGGGGCATGATCGACACGCTGAACAAGGTGAAGCCCGCCGCCTTTGACAAGGTCTACGCCAAGCAGCAGCAGAAGGTTCACAAGCGGGCGGCCGAACTATTCGACGACTATGCCGAGGCCGGCGACAATCCGGCGCTGAAGCATTTCGCGGCCAACATGCTGCCGATGATCAAGCAACATCGCGAGCAGGCTGAGACGCTGCTGAAATAGGCGCACTGTTTGGCCTGAGCTTCGGCGGGAGCTGCGGCGCGGGCGGGCGCGGCACCGCGTCGCACAGAAACAGGGCCGGAGGCGGTCTGTTTGCCTTGCGGGCGGCGAGTGTATAGGAACATTGGTCTCCTAACCGCCACCGAGTTTCATGGCCCTTTTTCGGCGAGCCCGCTCGACCTTCCAACGTTTCGCCGAGTTCGAGGCTTCGGGCGGCCTTGTGCTGATGGCGAGTGCGGCGGTCGGCCTGCTGGTGGCCAACTCGGCCCTTGCCGACGACTATACCGCTTTCCTGCACACCAAGATTGGCGGCCTCGACGTCCTGCATTGGATCAATGACGGGCTGATGGCGCTGTTCTTCCTGCTGGTCGGGCTCGAGATCAAGCGCGAGCTGCTGGTGGGCGAGTTGGACAGCTGGCCGCGGCGCGCGCTTCCCTTCATCGCCGCGCTCGGCGGCATGCTCGCGCCGGCCCTGATCTTCCTCGCCGTGAACTGGCACGCGCCCCAGACTTGGCGGGGCTGGGCGGTTCCGACCGCCACCGACATCGCCTTCGCGCTCGGCGTTCTGTCGCTATTCGGATCGCGAATTCCAAACTCGCTCAAAGTGTTTCTCACCTCGCTTGCCATTCTCGATGACCTCGGCGCGATCCTCATCATCGCGATTTTCTACGCATCGGATATTTCTTTCACGCTGCTCGGACTTGCCGCCCTCATCACGGTCGGGCTGTTCGCGCTAAACAGTCTCGGCGTGACGCGGCTTGCGCCCTATCTCGTGCTTGGCGCGCTACTTTGGGCGTCGATGCTGTCCTCGGGCATCCATGCCACGCTAGCCGGCGTCATCCTCGCCATGACGATTCCGCTCGGCGCGCCGGCAGGCGGACACGGCCAGGCGTCCGGCTCCGCGCTTTACCGCCTCGAAGATGCGCTCGGACCGTGGGTCGCGTTTCTGGTGCTTCCGACCTTCGGCTTCGCCAATGCGGCACTGGGGACCTTCAGTTCGTACTCGCAGGCATCGGCCTACGTGGAAGGCAACTTCGTGTACCGCAATACGGAGGGTTACATCCAGGACAACTGGAAAGTGAACTCGCGGATGACGCTCGATTACGGTGTGCGCTTCGTGCAGCAGGCGCCCCAGTACGACGAACTCGGTCAGGCCTCGAACTTCCTGCCGGAGCAGTGGGATCCAGGCG